>Ga0134121_10001610_pt1 | contig 20991 bp, 18 predicted proteins | sample KB301_FD_96463 | JGI IMG/M metagenome (GOLD analysis project Ga0134121, IMG submission 96463) | Terrestrial soil microbial communities without Nitrogen fertilizer from Kellogg Biological Station, Michigan, USA - KB3-0-1 | ecosystem: Environmental > Terrestrial > Soil > Unclassified ... | reverse complement strand
GTTTTACTTCATCGGCACCGGCAAGCAGGTGAAGGACCTGGTGATCGATCATTCGATCACCGAAGGCTTCGTGCAACGCACCAAGGTGTTCAAGGCGAAGGTTTTTCCTCCAGCAACGTGGGCAATGCTTTTCACAATGGCCACATTTATTCTGGGTGGCGGCGTTCATACAAAGATAATTCCCGCGTGGGTGCACCTGCTTTTGGCCTCAGCCGCCTTCTTCTTCAACGTCCAGGCGTTTTTCCGCGAAGCGAAATACATGATCGAGCACAACATGCTCTGGCTGGAGCTTGAGAAGCGGCTGCAGTCCACTCCGTCCTCCAAATGATAGACAATGGGAAGTCTGTGGCATCCGCTCCTGTATCCCAGCCGGGTTTCCTGCCCTCCTGATCCACCTTCGGAAGAGATCTCGGCATTCATCGATTCGCGAGCCGGCGAGTATCCTTCGAAACTCGAAGACGATTTTGCCGCGCGCGCCCTGGGATTGGGGATCGACGGCGGGATTCTCCTGGACGTCGGCACCCACGTGGGGCTGATCGCGTTGAAGATCGTGTGGCACAACGAAAACCTGGTAGCCATGGGGCTCGACTCCTGCGGCCCAATGGTGGAGCGCGCACGGGAAACGGCCACGGCGTGGGATCTCAACGAGCGAGCCGTGTTCCAGGTCGGGGATGCGCGGCGGATGCGCTTCAAGAGCAGTTACTTTGACCTTGTTGTTTCCGACTGCTCGTTGCATCGTTTCGATGACGCGGCCGAAGTCCTTCGAGAAATCGGCCGCGTACTCAAACCAAAAGGTGCATTGTTGATTCGAGACTACCGGCGTCCGAGCCGTTTGAAGATCATTGGCAGAATCCAGCAGCATACCCAGCGCCTCGGGGATTCGATGCGGAACCACGTGGAGACTGCATTCCAGGCTGCCTACACACCCGACGAAATTCAGACAGCTATTCAAGAGGCCGGACTCACCGGAACCCGTCTGGACGACAGCGATCCGGACTTCATCTATATCGAGCGCCGCGGCGAAACCGACCCCGGATCCTGGGTCACAGCCCGCGAGCAGTATCGTTGATGGAAAAAATCCTCATTGTGGGCGGAAATGCCGCCGGACTCACTGCGGCGTCGAGGGCGAAACGCATCGATCCTCGGTTGAACGTCACTGTTGTCGAAAAGCTTCCCCAGATTGCCTACAGTACATGTGGACTTCCCTACATGCTCGCGAAGCTCGTCTCTTCCGATCGGCTCATTTCTTTCACGCCGGAGAATTTCGAGAAAGAGCGCGGCGTCAGGGTTCATTCCCAGGTCCGCGTTGAGACGATCGTGCCGGGCCGGAAGCGTGTTGAAGCCGTCCGGATGGATACGGGTGAGAAGTTGGAGTTCGCCTACGATCGATTGTTGCTCGCCACGGGCGTCAGGCCTCGCATTCCCAACATACCGGGCACGGACCTTAAAGGCGTTTTTACTCTGACAAACCTTCAGGAGGCTCTGGATGCTGAAGGCGCCCTGGCTTCCGCCTCACGCGTCGCGATCATCGGAGCGGGCTATGCCGGACTCGAGTTTGCGGAATGCCTGCACGCCATGGGCAAGCCCGTCACTGTTTTCGAACGCGCACCGCAGGTCCTCCCGAGTGTCGATTCGGACATGGCCCAGATTATCGAATACGAACTGCGCCGATTCGGCGTCCAGGTGGCGACCAGCGCCAACGTGCTGGCACTTACCGGACAGGACGGCAAGGTCAATGGCGTGAAGGCGGCAACCAGCCTGGGTATTGTTCCCGCAGACTTTGTCCTGATCGACACCGGGGTGGAACCCAACACGGATCTCGCGCACGAAGCCGGCATTCAGATAGGGACAACCGGTGGCATCGCCGTGGATTCATATATGGAGACCAATGTTCCCGGCATCTTTGCCGCCGGAAATTGCGCCGAGACGTTCTGCGCGATTCGCCGCAAGCCGGTTCTCAGCGCGATTGGAACTGTCGCCGCGAAACAAGGGAGGATTGCCGGCGAAAACCTGGCGGCTCGGCGCTCGAAGTTTCTCGGCGCCATCGGGACTACGGTGCTGAAGGTTTTCGACCTTGGTGTTGCCCGGACGGGGCTGACGTCCAGGGAAACGTCCGGGGAACGGATGCCTGTCGTGTCTGCGCGAGTCGAAGCGGACGACCGTGCGTCTTACTACCCAGGGGCGCGAAAGATATGGGTCAAGCTTATTGTCGAACGCGAGAGCCGGAAACTGGTGGGAGCGCAGGCGGCCGGCTACGGAGATATTTCCAAGCGCATCGACGTCGCGGCAACAGCAATCTCCAACGGAATGCGGATCGATGACGTCGCCCAACTCGATCTCGCCTACTCTCCGCCCTATGGCAGCCTTTGGGATCCCCTGCTGCTGGCCGCCCAGGCGATTCTCCGTCAATTATGACGGTTGCAACCTATGCCTGAGGTTTCGCGCTACCGCGTTCACGCTTGGCGCGGGCTTGCACTGCTTGATGGTTTTCGCCCTATCGGGCTCACATTCGCAGCCGCTCATTTGCACTAGACGTACAGCCGGCGTCCCTGTGTTAGAATGGCCGCGATTTCCGGTCTTCGTCAAAAGGAGTCTGTAATGACGAGATTCCGTATTCTGGCTACTGTCATGTCCGTGTTCGCTGTCGTATCTCCGGTACGGGGAGAGGAAACGAAGCTCGCGGTGCCCGGCCTGGAACAGCGTGTTGATTTCTGGAAGAAGGTCTTCACGCAATACGGCAAGGATGACCTCATCATCCATGACGGGTTCTATGTGAACCTTATTTACGGATCCGCCAGCCAGTCCGACGTGAAGTCGAAAATGGCCGAGGTTCGGGACGCGCTTCGAGAGCTCCGCGACACGCTGGACACCCCAGAAGCCCGCAGTCCATTTGCCCGGCAGATTGCCGAAGACATCGCCGCCCAGGGGCTGCCTGTCTCTACAGTTTCCCTGAACACGCTGATCGATAATCTTCATTCGCAACAGGGCGTTAAGGAACGCTTCCGCGACGGCGTCGTGCGCTCCGGCCGATACGTCGAGGAGTTCCGACAGATCGTCAAGAACGCCGGAGTGCCCGAGGAACTTGCGCTGCTTCCGCTCGTGGAGTCGTCGTTCGAAAACGTCAGGTCGAAGGCCGGCGCGGTCGGAATCTGGCAATTCATGCGCGGCACCGGCAGGCAATATCTGAAGATCGCCAATAATGTTGATGAGCGGCTCGATCCGTCCAAAGCCGCGACGGCCGCAGCCCGAATGCTGCGCGATAACTACAACGCGCTTGGCGAATGGCCTCTGGCGGTAACGGCGTACAACCATGGCCGTGGGGGAATGTTACATGCCAAGGAGCAGCACGGCGCGGACCTGGTTAGTATCATCAACGATTACAGAGGACCTGTCTTCGGCTACGCCTCGATGAATTTCTATTCTGAGTTTCTGGCAGCGGTAGAAGTCTATAAGAACTATCCCCAATTTTTCGGCGACTTGGCGCTCGATCAACCCCAATCCAAGGCGGTACCGGTCAAGCTGGCATCCGTGAAAACCACTCCGCCGGCCCCAAAAGCGACACCGGCGGCCATAGCCGACAAGTATAAGGTCAAGGCTGGTGACAGCCTCTGGGTTGTGGCCCAGCGCTTCGGCACCTCAATCCGTTCGCTGATGGAGCTGAACAATCTGAAGGAATCCGCGATCTACGCCGGACAGATCCTGCTGGTTAAATAGGCGAGTTTAGCCGGGAGTTGAGCGAGCACAGCGAGCGAAACTCCCGGCTAATTTTACCCAGAGTTTCCTCGCTCGCCAGCGGCGTGCGAGATTCGGGGGATCGCCTGTACCGGGAATCGCGCGCTTTCGCGCTTACCGCCGGCTAAAACTCCCTCACCGCTCCGCGGTACCGATCCCCAAGACCTTGCGGCCCTTAACCAGGGTTGCCCGTTTCCGCGCTTAACCCGAGGCTACCGTCCTTGACCGCTTCGGGATAAGAATGCGTCCAGTAGGTTATTGCCCTCAAAGGGACGGGATCTCCAGCCCAGAAGTCCTTCTCGCACCAAAAGGAAAAGGGCGAAGCCTGATGGCTTCGCCCTTTTCCTTTCTGAGATCTCTTCTTAGAAGAGCTTACCCAGGTTCGTCGTCAGACCGATCTGAATGGTACGGCCCGCGCTGCCGCCCGTGGGTTGCCCGAACAAGGGCGACGACATGTTGCCGCTGATATTCTGGCGGATCAGACTGTTAAGCAAGTTGGTGACCTGCACGGTGAACTGGAGCTGTCGAGTACCATTGTTGTTGCGCTGCCCGCCACCTTGACCGCCGCCGCCGCCAAATCCACCACCGCCACCGCCACCGCCAAAGCCGCCGCCACCGCGCTGGGGTTCAGCATAGTCATCTGCGGAGGCGGGCCGGGGAGCCGATTTGGTAAGGACGAACGTTTTGGTGAAGCGCGCCGAGACAGCGCTGAAGGTGCTGGGACCGGTCCCGGCATTCTTTTTGTAACCCGCCGGGCGGTCGTTATTGGAAGTATCGCCGTTGAGGTCCTGACCGGTGATGATGTTGTACGGACGACCGGAACTCCATCCGGGGCTGGCTGAGAATTGCATGTTTCGAGGAAGACGAACGTTCAGAGTGGTCGTGACCCGGTGCCGTTGATCCTGGCTGGAACGTCCCCATTCGTCACGGAGATCGTAGGGGTTCATAGGCGTACCGTTGTCATCCATGGCCCAGTTCATGTTCCAAGTCACCGTGCCGCCGATCTGAACTTTCTTCCACAGGATCGTTTTGTTGGCGAGGCGGTACTGAATCGAGAAGTTCTTCGCCAGTGACTTTCCGGTTGATTCCTGCTGTGTAATGTTGGAAGTGAGCGGGAAGTACGGACGGAGGGAATCCACTAGTGCTCTTGCCGCGTCGCGCTCCGACTTTATGGGCGAATTGAGTTGCTTGAAAAGAGCCGGATCCAGCGGAGTGCCTGGATATGGGGCGTTGATGTTGCGGTTGCGGTTCTGGCGCAAACCGCGGTTGAGCTGGAAGTTGATACTCAGCCGGTTCCCTTTCGGCAGTGTCTGATCGATGCTCACGGACGGCTGAATCGTGTAGGGCGCCTCATAATCTGCCGATCGAACACGGATCGAGTTCGCGATGCCCTTCTGGTTTGCCGCGATTATCGTAGGATCCGGATTGGGATAGGAAGGGCCGAGAATCGTTGTGCTGAACTGATGAGAAAGACCGTCATTTTGCAATAACTGTTGCCAGGTGCCGATGCCGAACGTCGAATAATTCATTCTCCCGCCGGCACGAAGGACCGTCTGCCAGTTCTGTTTGCGTGAAAGCTGATAGGACAATCCTGCGGTCGGAGCAAGGTTGTTATAGTCCTTCAGGTGCTCCTGCATCTGATAACGCGCCCCAAAAGACAGTTGAGCCCGTGGACTCAATCTCCACTCGCCTTGAAGGAAGGCGCTCAATTCCGCCTGATTCACGCTAATGACAGGATCGCCGCTCGTAATCGTAAACTGAGTCGGAGTACCTGTGATGGGGATGTTCGTGTTCGGAACGAAGGCTGTCAACCCGGCTGAGGCAGCTTCATCAAGAAGTTCTTCCGTCTTCAGGCATTCGGAACCGGTGAAAACTCCGCCGTGGGCATTCGCCTCAGCAAGGCAATAATCCTGCAAGCTCGAGAAGTTGTAGGTTCCGAGGTAGTTGTTCTGTGAATTACTAAAACTCTTGTGATAGTCAAACTGAATGGAGCCCGTCAGGTTGAGTGTTTTGGTCGTTTGCCACCGGAACTGGTTGGCCATTTGATAATCCTGCGTTCGGCTTTGGCTGCGGTTCGGAGCGCCGCCACCATTGAAGGACTCGGTTACGTTGATAGCGCGGGCGTTGAGTATCGGGATATTGTTCGAATTGTTCTGGCGGACCTGGAACCGCACTTCGTTCGTGAAGCGGCTACTGATGGTCGCACGCTCGGAGAGCTGAACGGTAAAGTTGTGGCCGCGGGAATCGGACGCCCGTTCCGGGAGCGTGAATCCACCGCTACCGCTATTATCGCTTTTAGTATCGGAATAGTTAAATTGGCCGGTTAACGTGTTGGTTTTATTGATTGTGAGGTTCGGCCGGAACGTGATGCTGCGGTTATTGTTCAGCCTTGCAAGGCCTTGATTCACAGGTCCGTTAATGCCGACTGCGCGAAGCGTGCTCCCTTCGCTTTCAGTTTGGCTATGCTGAACATCGAACCGAGCCGTAAGTCTTCCAGGAATGATGGGGCCGCTGATTCCTCCGGTAAAGTTACGGCGTTGAGTCTGAGGTTTTGTCCCGGTCGAAAGCTTTGCACCAGAATTGAGCGCGGAGTCACCAAAATTGAATCCAGCATTGCCGGTCCAGACGCCCGTGCCGGGTTTCGTGATGATCTCGATGCGAGGCCCACTCGAATTACTTTCTGCGCTAAACGAACTGTTGACGATTCGGATTTCCGAAATCTCATTACGATTTGGGAGGCGGCCTCCCTCGAAACCGTCGACTTTGATACTGAGTTCACCGTCAACGATTCCTCGGGCACTTGCCAATTCCGTGAGATATGCGAGCAGGTCATCTTCGTTATCCGGGAGGTCAAGAAGAGCATCGCCCGTGATGGTGTCGGTTGTCAGGCTGGAGTCCGGGTCGACGCCGATTTCATTGGCCTGCGCGCCCACATTGATGATTGTCTCGAACTCTTTCACAGAAAGCGTAACCGCCAACGGCGGTGTGTCAGCAGCCAGCTTTACCGCCTGCTGGAACGTGGTGAAATCGGGAGCTGAAACCTCGATACGATAATCTCCGGGTGGCAGCTCAAGATCAAAGTCGCCAACGGCGCCAGTCACGCCTTCCTTGGTGGGCATCGTTCCAGCCTTGGGTACAGCCGTTCCTTTGTAGATCTTGACCGTCGCGCCCACCATGGCACCCTGTGATGAATCAAGAACTTTACCCTTTAAATGCGAGACCGCCTGATTTGTCTGAGCACTCAGGCTCGACAGGCTCATCAGTAAGGATAAAACTATGAAAAAGAAGCCCCTTCGCATCTGCACAACCTCCGTTTAACTACTCCCTTTACGCAAGACGGGCGCAAGGAGTTACATCTAAAGGCAGATACGTTACAAATTTTTACAATCTATTGCACCATCTGAGCCATCAATTGCCTCTTGCCGGCGACGCCAGCGACCACCCGATTTCGGCCCCGCGCCTTCGCCGTAAAGAGCGAATGATCAGCTTCCTCGATGATATCTTCGGCAAGTAGTCCAGTCTGGTAGGAGGCAAGCCCACAGCTAAACGACACCTCATAGCGGCTCCGGCCGTCAATCGACAGTTCAATCCGGTCTAGTTTCTGCCGGATTCGATCCAAAAGCACCTTCGCGTTCTGGACAGATGTGTCAGGCAATAATAGTGTGAATTCATCCCCGCCCAGTCGGCAAACGACGTCTTCCTGCCGGAGGTTTGCCCTTAGGAAACGGGCGAAGAACTTGAGCACCTGATCGCCAGCCTTGTGGCCCGCACGATCATTAAGCTCTTTGAAATGATCAAGATCCACAAGCGCCATTGTAAGCTGATGACCTTTCCGGCGCGCCCGCGCGACCTCCTGCATCAAACGTTCATAATAAAAACGCCGGTTTGGCAGTTCGGTCAACACGTCGGTATATGCATATTCCTTGTAAATCCGAAGCCGCTCGACTTCCGCTTCCAACACCCGGTTCCGCTGAATGAGTTCTTCCAAGTCCTGGTTCATCGCATGCTCCTTCGTCAGGGTGCTTGCACGGAAAAGGCCAAGATTTCAGACATTTGTTTTCAATGAGTTGAGGGAAATCTGGTAGGCAGGTTCCATCCGCTAGGCAAAAACGCTCGCCCCTCCCTCAAGAGGAAGTGACATTCGCCGCGGTAATCGTTTTGTCGATATCGGATTCCGAGTGAGCGGCAGAGATGAACGCGGCTTCGAATTGCGACGGCGCGAGGTAAATCCCCTGCCGCAGCATCGAATGGAAGTACGTGTTGAAGCGGGGGATGTCGCAGGTCTTCGCGCTGTCGAAATCCACAACCTCCTGGCTGGTGAAAAACACCGTGAACATCGACCCCACGCGATTCACCCGGACTGACGGTCCCTTGAGGCCTCGTTCCAGCCGCGCACCCAAAGCTTCGAGCTTCGGATAAGGATTCTCCCGCTCGATTCGGCGCAACATGGCCAGACCGGCAGCGACAGCGAGGGGATTTCCGGAGAGCGTGCCTGCCTGATAGATCGGTCCGGCCGGCGCAACTTTGTTCATGATATCCGCACGCCCTCCGTAGGCGCCAACCGGCAGACCGCCGCCAATAACTTTCCCCAGCGTCGTGAGATCCGGCCGAATTCCATAGAGCTGCTGAGCGCCGCCGGCTGCCACGCGGAAGCCGGTCATCACCTCGTCGAAGATCAATACCACGCCGTGCCGCGAGGTGATGTCGCGCATCGCCTGCAAGTATCCGGGCTTGGGCGGCACGCAACCCATGTTTCCGACCACGGGCTCCACAATGACGCAGGCGGTCTGGCGGCCCCGGGTCTGAAACTCCGTCTCGAGTGCGCCAATGTCGTTGAAGGGCAGAACGGTAGTCAATTCGGCCAGAACAGCGGGAACGCCCGGGCTGTCCGGCAATCCAAGGGTCGCGACGCCCGACCCGGCCTTTACGAGCAGGCTGTCGCCATGCCCGTGATAGCAGCCATCGAACTTGATGATGCGGTCGCGTCCGGTAAATCCGCGAGCCACGCGTATCGCGGCCATGGTGGCTTCGGTGCCGGAGTTGACGAGCCGCACTTTTTCAACGGATGGCACGAGCCTGCAGATCAATTCTGCGAGGTCGACTTCGCCTTCGGTCGGAGCGCCGAACGAGGTTCCAATCTTCAGCGTCTCTTCGATGGCGGCAAGCACTTCCGGAGGTCGATGACCAAACAGCAGCGAGCCCCACGACCCGACATAATCGATGTATTCGTTGCCGTCGGCGTCCCAGATGCGAGAACCTTCGCCTCGGGCAATGAACAGAGGCTTCCCGCCAACGGAGCGAAAAGCGCGGACGGGTGAATTCACGCCACCCGGGATTCGTTCAACCGCCCGGGCGAACAGCTCTTCGGAACGTTTCATAGAATTCTGGCCAGTTCGAGCGCGTAGTAAGTGATGAGGATGTCCGCCCCGGCTCTCTTGATCGCGATGGTCGATTCCATGATGGTGCGTTCTCGATCGATCCAGCCATTGCGGGCTGCGGCTTCGATCATCGAGTATTCGCCGCTCACCTGGTAGGCGGCCAGCGGCACGTTGAAAAGCCGGCGGGCGCGGGAGATGATGTCGAGGTAAGGCATTGCCGGCTTCACCATGACGATGTCCGCGCCTTCCTGGATATCGGTCGCAATTTCCTTGAGCGCTTCCCGGGCATTCGGCGGATCCATTTGATAACTGCGCCGGTCGCCGAACTGCGGCGCGGAATCGGCGGCTTCGCGGAACGGCCCATAGTAAGCGGAAGAGTACTTGGCGGAATAGGCCATGATCGGCGTGTTCGAGAATCCGTCGCGATCGAGGGCCGCGCGGATCGCGGCGACACGCCCATCCATCATGTCCGATGGTGCCACTACGTCGGCGCCGGCTCGGGCGTGGCTGACTCCCGTTTCCGCAAGCAGCTTCAAAGTGGAATCGTTGTCAACGTCGCGATGTTTGATCACGCCGCAATGGCCGTGGGACGTGTATTCGCAAAGACAGATATCGGTAACGAGGAGCAGGTCCTTCACGTTCTGACGAATAGCGCGCAACGCCTGCTGAATAATGCCGTTCTCCGAATAGGCATCGCTGCCGACTTCATCTTTTTCCGGCGGCAGGCCAAATAAGAGCAAGCCCCCGACGCCGAGTTTCTCGGTCTCAAGGGCAACCTCGACGGCCTGGTCGATCGACATCGTATATTGCCCCGGCATCGACGCGATTTCCTTTTTGAAGTTCTTCTCCGCGCCGACGAAGATCGGATAGATCATCGCGTCCGGCGAAAGGCGCGTCTCGCGCACCAGGTTTCTCAATCTTTGCGTTCGCCGCAGCCGCCTGGGTCTGTGAATGGGAAAAGCCATTAAAAGAGTCTTTCCTGAGGCCGCAAGTTACCAAAATTGCCGAGGTTTTTCAGCGATAGGGAAATCCGCCAACCGACTTCCCTGCGGGCTCCGATATCCACTTGCGAAAGGTCGAAACTCAGCCCGTAACACTCGGCATTATAGTTAACCTGTGCCGTGGAGCTCTGAAAAATTGAGTGGTAAAGATCGTATGAAAAGCCAAATCCCGCGCTCACCCCGCGTGTGAACCGATTGCCGACACTCACCAGGGCTCGCAGCTGATTATTGGCGTCCTGAATCTCGGTCCTCTTATTGAAAAAATATCCGACGCTCGAATTGAACCTGGACCGATTGACGCCGCCCATGATTCCGGCGCTGCGAAACTCGTGGCGTTGCCCGTCGTAATCCACCTCGACGTCCGTCGAAGTCGCCGGCGTCGTCGCAATCCGTAATGTCGAGACTATCGGCGAAAAGCGGCGCGGCACGCCGTCGGAGAAAGCAAAACCGGTAAGATCCATCAAGGGAGCCAGAGCGTTCCGGCGTCCGGAGAGCAGCGCTCCGCCGAACGAGGGATCGAAATACATCTTCTGTGCGATGCGCCAGGTAAGGAATTCGCGATTCGTGTAGAAACGATTCGTCACTCCGTACTCGATCTCGTTGGTATCCGTCACGAGATCCGTTTCATCGACAACGACCGTATGGCGGAAGCGATCCACTCCGGTCACATAACGGTATTCGAGTGTGGGTTCGAACACGTGCTTCCAGGTGCCAAAGCTCTTCTCCACCTGAGGACCGGTGAGCGACATGGTGTAGTCGAACACTTCGCGATTCAGGTTCGTCCGCACGACGCCGGGGTCAAGCGAATGCGTGTAGAACGTGTCGCGAACACCGATCGTGTGGCTCCAGGTCAGCAGGGCTGATCTAAGGACAGGGATCTCGACGGAGGGATGAAAATCCAGGCGCTGCATGAAGGCCGGCGTGTTGATCTGGCTGTCACGCCGTGCCATTCCGGTGAGGCCGCTATCGAGACTGAAGTAAACCGGAATCCTGCCGCCGACGAGGGAGTTCGTCGGAAGCTGGAAATCCACGGCAGGAAACTTCCGCATCACGACGCTCTGACCAGGGAAGAAGACTGCGGACCGGCTATACAGAAAGTTGATGCTGGAACGCGGCGCATTCTTAGTCAGGAAGCCCAGGGACTGCTCAATTGGAGAAGAGATTACGTTGAACCCTTCCTCAAAGATCTGGCGAAAGTCGAAATTGCTCGTGCTGTCGACGTTAGCCACGCCACGCCAGTCTTTTCCAAAACGTGAAAGGGCGCGGATACGGGTACGTTGCCTGCCATGGTGCTCGCGATCGATTGCGAAGAACTCGCTCAGCTCGATGCGCGTCGCGGCATTGGGCGTCATCAGGAAATCGATCGTGCCGGTAGGACCGCGCTTACTGAAGTATTCAGGGGTGAACGTGGCGTCGGCACTGCGGTTGATAGCCCAGTAATACGGCACAAGAATACTGCGCCCCTTGGTGGTGGAGTTGCCGACGCGGGGCTTCAGAAAACCCGATACGCGATCGCGTTTCCCCGACGGAATGCTAAGTTTCGGGAACCAGAGGACCGGCACGTTCCGAACGCGAAACGTTAATTTTCGTCCCGAAAATTCCTTTCCCGGAGTAACGACCGCTTCTTTAAAGGTGAAACCCCACTTCGGGCATTCTCCAGGGCATGCCGTTGCAGCAAGCTTTGTCAGTTTCCATTGGCCCGATGGCAGGCGCTCGTACTCGCCGGCTTTTACAAAGTACCCCTCGACCTGTCCGCTGACATCCGTCAGGGTGCCGGTTTTGGTGTCGATATTAAAGGAAAGGCGGCCGCCGTTGAGGAGCTCCTCGGCGCGAGTAAACTTGACCCGATCGCCTGCCGTAAGCTGCTTTGTCTTCTCGTCAAACTCAATCCAATCCGCTTCAACGCGAATGTCCTTATAGACGACAATGGCTCCATCGCTGCAACGCGCAACACCGTCAGCCGGATGAGAAAGGGCCACCCGCTCAGCCCCTTTCCCACATTCCAATTGGACGGTCTCGCCTTGTTGAACCAGCGGCAGCAGCATCGCAAACGCGAGGGTCAGCATGGTGTTGGAGTATGCCATAGAAGTTACGTGCTAAAATCGCGGGCGAAATGGATCGCAAAACGAAACGAACTATCATCGATATCTCTCAGTATCAGCCCGGGCTGGATTTCGACGAGGCTGAACTTTCTCCGCCATTCACTTTCCCGGAATACCAGCGCGGACTGCTGAAGGCTCGGTTTGCCGCAGACCTGACGGACATGGGTATCGTTGCGGGGATATATTCGCTTTTTGTCGCGACCACGTATCTTCAAATGCCCGCCGGCGGTTCGTTGGACCGCCGCATCATGGGGATTTACGCCGCTGGTTTCCTGCTGTTGGTGGGAGTTTACTTTCTTCTCTTCATGTTGAGCATGAGCCAGACTCCGGGCATGAAAATGCGGCATCTAATTGCAGTCAACCGCGAGGATGCGATCCTGGATCCGAGAGCCGCTTGCATGCGGGGATTCGGTTACTTTGTTTCGATCGTGCCGCTGATGCTGGGCTTTATTTGGGCCGTCATCGATCCTGAACATCTGACGTGGGCCGACAAAGTTTCCGGGACATATCTCAAGAAGCTCTAAACTATCGCCATGGAAAACTTCGCGTTGATTGGGATCGCGGAGAACCTGCGGCCCCTGATGGACGGTTTGATCATCCGCCGCATCATTCAACATCAGCCTCACGGATTCATCCTTCAAACGCGGTCCGCCAAACTTCCGGCAATCAAGCTCGTGATGAACGCGCCGAGCCCGGCTGTTTATCCGTCGGAGGCCAGGCCGCCGCTCGAGTCGTCTGGCTCGGACTTCCTGATGGTCCTTCGCAAGCACTTCACATCGGCAGAACTGCTGGAATTTCGCAAGCCGCTTTCGGATCGCGTGCTCGAATTCGTTTTCAAGACGGCAGTGCCTTCAAAGGAACTCGAGACGATGTCGCTCGTCCTCGAATTGATTCCCAACGCGCCTAATATCGTTCTGCTCGACGTCGAGCGCCGCGTTCTTGCGTCTCTCAATACGATCTCGCCCCAGCATGGCATTGGAGAATACGAACCCTACGCTCTCCCGCAATCCGGAGACAAGGTTGCACTCGAGAGAATCGTAGCCGAAGATCTTCCCGAACTTCAGGAAACCGGAAACGACCGCGAATGGCTGATGAGGCATGTTGCGGGACTCGGTCCGGCTTTCGCGGATGAGATTCTTTTCAGGCAGAAAAAGACCGGACAATCCTTGACTCAAGAGATCCGCAGCCTGATTCAACAGGCGCAGACGCCGGCGCACGCCGCCCGCATCTATACGGAAAAGCCGCTGGGACATCTTCTGGAGCAGAACGACCTGCGGGCGTTGGGGAAAGCCATCCTGAGCCCGATCGAATTGCTCTCTCTCGAGCGCACGCATAGCGCCCGGGAATTCCCGAAGATCGCCGACGCGGCGCGATTCTACTTTGACGAGCTCGAAACCCGCACTCTTCTCGAGCAGGAGAAACTGCCGCTCCTGCGAGATCTGCGCACCGCCGCAAAGCGTTTGGCGGAACGTGAGAAACGCCTGGTCCGCGAACAGACGGGACATGAAGACGCGGAGAAACTCAACAAGACGGGACAGCTGCTCACGACCAGCGGGAAGAAGCTCGATCAACGCTACGATGAAGTAACGGTCACCGATTACTTTCAGGATCAGCCCGGAGACCTCCGGATCGAACTCGACGGCGCACTCACACTTCGGGAAAACATAGACAAATTGTTCAAGCGCCATCAGAAGGCCGGTCGCGGAAAGCAAGTCGTAGCTCGGCAACTGTCGGGGGTTCGCAGCCGTGGGGCCGCCATCGCCGAGCAACTGCGCCGGCTGCAGGCAATAAAAGACTGGGATACGTGGCTCGCGATTTCCGAGGGTATTGTGAAAGAGAAAGGCGGGACACCTGTATCGGCGCCCGGCCCGATGCTGGGCATCGGCGGGGTGGCAGGCGCTCGACGATATCGAACCATCAACGTTGAGGGCTACGAGATTCTTGTCGGCCGCAGTAGTCGGGAAAATGATGAACTGACTTTCCGTGTGGCGAATGCAGACGACTTCTGGATGCACGTCGGCGACTACAGCGGATCGCACGTTGTAGTTCGCAATCCGGCAAAGGCGAGGATGATGCCGGACAATGTGCTGATGAGAGCCGCTCAACTTGCCGCCTTCTTCTCACAGGCGCGGAATTCGTCAAAGGTCGAAGTGCATTACACGCAGCGGAAGTATGTGAGCAAGCCCAGACGAGCAAAGGCAGGACTGGTGAAGCTGACCGAATTCAAGTCGATCAGTGTGGAGCCGAAAAACTGGCTGGAGAACACGTGAAACATCCCCGACGCCTTTCGATGCTTTTTCTGATCGGAGTTCTTGCCGCCGGATCCACGGCTCTCGGCTTCTACTATTACTACGTCTACGAACCCCCACTCGCCACGGCCGAGGCGTTTATGCACGCCCTGGAAAGCCACAATGCCGCCGCCTTGAAGGGCCTCATTCTGGTCACCCCGGATCGGGATTCCACAAAGCTGCGGGCGCCTAAAGACGAGGAAATCCAAAGCCTGGTTACCGAATCTTTCCGCCGGGGCCGCATCCTGGATCAGGACAAACGTGGCGGCGCGTCCGGAAACTACGACTTTCTCATTTACCGTCAGCCGGATGGAGCGATCTATGCGCTGCTTGTCACGCGCTGGGCCGGACAATACAAAATCGTCATCCCCGAACATCCCCGCGACCGCAGGCTGCCTTACCTCTGGGATTACACATGGACGAATTGACCATCGCTTTGTATACTAAAAGACGCCCGCTTTAGGAGGTCTGATTATGATGGGTTTAAAACTGCCCGAAATGATTTTTATCGGCCTGATTGTCTTATTTATTTTTGGCGCAAAGAAACTGCCGGACATGGGTAAAGGGCTCGGCGAAGGGATTAAGAATTTCAAGAAATCCATAAAAGGGGACGACGAAAAACCGCAACCTCCCAAGGAAAAAGAGGCGTAGTCCTAGCCCTTTAACTGGAGAAGAAGGTCCCAGACCAGAGCCAGCGGCAACCCCATCACATTGGAGTAGCTTCCTGCAATCTTCGGAATGTAGACGCTTGCAAACCCCTGAATCGCGTAAGCTCCCGCTTTGTCCATGACATTCTCTCGATCAATGTAGTCGAGGATCTGGGTGCGTGTCATCGGGTTGAGCCATACGCGGGTCTGGTCGAGACCTTCACTCATCCTCCCCCTGGACTGATCAATCACGCAAACCGCCGTATATACAGAATGATCACGCCCCGATAGCTTTTCGAGCATCTGGATCGCGTTGCTGCGGTCGGCAGGCTTACCCAGGATCTCGCCATCAATCGTGACGACCGTGTCCGCAGACAACACCACCGAGTTGCTCACGCGTGAAACCACTTCCATGCCTTTGGCACGGGCCACGCGCACGACGTAGTTTTCGGGCGATTCCCCTGCCTTCACTGTTTCGTCAGCCGTAGACACTACAACCGAAAATGGGATCCCCAGGATCTCGAGCAGTTCCCTGCGCCGTGGCGATTGTGAAGCAAGAACAAGAGGGTGTTCCATGTTCGTTATTTTATTCTATGGGCGGCCTACTACTTTAAGCGCAGCCGCCCATGATGCTTGTGATTGAAGCCTTGTGTAACTATTCAGCACATCGTTGGAAAGGGACCTTTGTGATTGGTGATGGACGAATTGTGATTTGTTATTTGGGAACGCAAACCCGCCGCTAACTCCCTTATACCCGATTGGCACAGCAAGCGGCAGACCATTACAGTTCGCTTTCTTCCGTAAATAACAAATCAAAATTCGTCAATCACCAATCACAAAGTTCCCTTTCCCAATGATTGGTCACAAAGCTTTTGAAACATCAGCCCCATTCGCCGGTAAATAGCCTCTGTTCGCCGAAAAGTCATGGTTCCCGCGGTGCGGCCCCGCTAATTTGGCGTGAGGAGGGATTAAGCCATGACCTGGGACGATAGAAATCGACGGCAGGGGAGAGCCGTCAGGATGAAGGGGCGAACGTTTACGGGTGGCGTGTTCCTGATCGTCGGAGCCCTTCTGCTGCTCGGCAACCTTAACGTCCTGGACATTCGGCCCATTCTGTCGCAATGGTGGCCGCTGATCCTGATGGTTATCGGCATCCGGCAGATGTTGTTGCTGCGGGGATCGGGCGCCTGGATCGGCGGCCTGTTCTGGATAGGCACCGGGACGCTATTCCTGGCCAGTACGCTGGGCTACATCCATGCGGCTGTTACCAGCATCGTCTGGCCCCTGATGCTGATCTGGTTTGGAGTCCTTATCGCGCTGGGACACAAGGGATGCGGCGACAGAGACTCCATCCATGAAGGGAGCGAGACGTGAGCGCAGAATACCAGCGAAGCGGGGGGCGTGAACTGTTTGGGCTGATCATCATCGTGATCGGCTTCGGCCTTTTGATGAACACGATGAACATTCTCCCGTTCGGGCCGTGGATAGCGCGATTCTGGTGGCCCGCGATATTTATCGGTTTCGGCGCTCTGCAAATGTCCCGCTCTCGAGGCCGCGATGGCAACTTTGGAGGACTCTTCTTCATCCTGCTCGGAACCTTGTTCTTCCTGGGCAAGTTAACCTATTGGAACTTCGGCTTCGGACAAATAATTGGCCCGGCGATCCTGATCTGGATCGGACTCTCCGTCCTTCTCAGAAGATCCCACCCACAGCGATTTGGCCGCCATCCTGCATCCTTCGAGTTGAATCAGTCGACGGACTCGAGCGATTTCATTCACGCCACGGCAGTCCTCGGCGGCTTTAACCGCAAGTGTTCCTCCCAGCAGTTCCGGGGCGGCGACTTTACCGCGATCATGGGCGGAGGCAAGGTTGACCTTCGCGACGCGCAAATGCAGACGGAGGAGGCCGTGCTCGATGTCTTCACGGTCATGGGCGGCATGGAGATTCAGATCCCGATGGATTGGGCCGTCGAGCAACGAGTCACTCCCATTCTCGGCGGTTTTGAGGACAAGACGCGTCAGCCTCCTGGCAATACCAAAAGGCTCGCCATTCATGGAACCACGATCATGGGTGGAATCAGCGTAACGAACTGACGTGCATCCCATCCTCGAAAATCGGCAGCGGCTTGCGTTCTACCTGATTGCGTGGCTGCCGATCTCGGCCATCCTCACCGTCATTGTCAAACGGGAGCCTTCGCCGTGGGTTGAGGCGATTCTTGTCGCCGTTCCAATGTCGTTTCTGTACGCCTTCATGTGCCTCAGTGCGTGGTACGTGTGCCTGGCAGCTCCTATGCGAGGCCAGTCCCTGGCCAGATCGATGGGAACTCTGGGCGCCGCATCTGCATTGGCCAGCGGTGCATGGGTCCTGTTCGGAGAAATCTGGGCTGTGTCTCTCGATCCGTGGATGGCGACTCCAGGCCTGAACGAACACTACATCGGAACGCAAATCGCCCCGGTGTTCGTCATCGGGATGCTGCTCTTCCTTCTCGCCGCGGCAGCGCACTACGTGCTGATTGCAGTCGATCAACATCGAGAGGCCGAGAAACGCACGCTCGAAATGCAGGTGCTTGCACGAGAGGCAGAGCTGAGAGCCCTTCGTGCACAGATCGATCCCCACTTTCTCTTCAACAGCTTGAACTCCATCAGCGCGCTCACCGTTTCCGATCCTCAAGGCGCGCGGCGGATGTGTCTGCTGCTGGCGGATTTCCTTCGATCTTCTCTCGTTCTCGGCGCGAAGACGGAGATCCCGGTGTCTGATGAGCTACGTCTTGTGGAGAGGTTCCTCGATATCGAAAAAGTGCGCTATGGCAGCCGCCTTTCCATCGTTCGCAACATCGATCCCAACTGCAATGGCTGCCTGGTGCCGCCGCTTTTGATACAGCCGCTCGTGGAGAATGCGATCCGGCACGGCATCGCGCCCCTCGTTGATGGCGGCACAATCCGAATGGACGTGCAGCGCGAGGGAACGGCGCTCGAAATCGTCCTGGAGAACCCCGTAGATGCGGGCGGCAGGCGCACTGCAAAAGACGGGGCCGGCGTCGGACTGGAGAATGTGCGTTCGAGACTCGCCAAGTTGTTCGCGAACGACGCTCGTGTAGACGTGTCGAACGAGAACGACAGATTTCAGGTGCGCCTGAAATTTCCCTGCATACAATTCGGAGAAACAAGATGAGCGGAACGAAGTCAAGCCCGCGCGAAGCGTGAGCGCGGTAGCGCGAAACCTTAAGAAATAGGCGCAGCCACCAATAAAATGAGCCATCAAGACATGACCCCCATTCGCATTGTTGTCGCCGATGATGAGGATCTCGCACGTTCGCTGGTGCGCGAGTACCTCAAGGAATCCATCGATGTCGAGATCGTCGCGGAGTGTGCCAACGGATTTCAAGCCGTCAAGGCCGTCACGGAGCTGAAGCCGGATCTTCTTCTGCTCGACATCCAGATGCCGCGGCTCGACGGATTCGAAGTCCTCGAGCTGATTGGCCGTGAGACGAACGTGATTTTCATCACGGCCTACGACCAATACGCCATCCGCGCTTTCGACGTGCACGCCGTCGATTACCTGCTCAAGCCATTCAGCGCGGAACGTCTTGCCGAGGCTCTGGACCGTGCGAGGAAAAAAATTGCGAGAGGCGAGTCTACCGCTCCGGCTGCGCTGGTAACGGAGGCGCGGGCGCCCGGAACCAGGCCCGACCGCGTCCTTATCCGCGACGGGACCGAGGTCCACGTCATCCCCGTCACGAAGATCGACTACGTTGAAGCCCAGGATGACTATGTCTGCTATCGCGCCGAAGGCAAACGCCTTCTCAAGCAACAGACTCTCGCGGATGTGGAGGCTGTCCTTGAGGCCTCGCGCTTCGTCCGCATCCACCGCTCCTACATTCTAAACGTGGACCGGCTCGCCAAGATCGAGCTCTACGCCAAGGATAGTCATGCGGCCATCCTGCGCGACGGTACACGCCTGCCCGTCAGCCGTTCAGGCTATTCCCGATTGAACGCGCTGATTGGGTAGACATGAATTCGGATTCCCCTCAATGACAGATGACAAATGAACGTTGAACAATGAACAAGCATTCGTTCCCTCTGAATCGCAGAGAGAAATGCTTGTTCATTGTTCAATGTTCATTTGTCATCTGTCATTGAGGGGAATCCAGCCCGAACGTGTTACCTTCATACAGACAGTGGGGAGTAGCCTGGTGGAAACGGAGACCGTTTCCATGTCGCCGATCGTCAACACAGGGTGAATATTGAATTGATATGAACCCTCGGTCGGCAGCGTGATCTTCTTCATGGGCGAGACCACTACGAGACAACGGTTTGTCCGTAGCGGCTCGCTTTTCGTTTTTGTGCGCCGCTTCAGTCAACACCGGAAGGGACAACATGGAAACGAATGTCTGGATCTACGTGGGGTTCACCGCTTTCGTGCTGGGAACTCTGGCCCTCGACCTCGGTGTCTTTCACCGCAAGGCCCACGTCGTCCGCCCCAAAGAGGCGGGGATGTGGATAGCCGTCTGGATGACTCTGGCGCTGGCATTCGCCGGCATCCTCTATTTCTGGAAGGGTCCGGAGCAGGCGCTGCTTTTTGTCACCGGCTACCTGATCGAGCAATCGCTCTCCGCCGACAACATCTTCGTCATTGTGATGATCTTCGGCTACTTCAACGTCCCCGGGAAGTACCAGCACCGCATCCTGTTCTGGGGAATCCTCGGGGCGCTGGTCATGCGCGGCGCGTTCATCGGGATGGGGGCGCTGCTGATTCAGAAACTGTCCTGGATCATGTACATCTTCGGAGCGTTCCTCGTCTTCACCGGGATCAAGATGGCGATTCGGCAGGATGAAGAATTCGACGCGGAACAGAACATCGTCATGCGAACCGCGCGACGGTTTTTGCGAGTCACCAGCGTCTACGACGGCCAGAAATTCTTCACGAAGCAAGACGGGCTTTCTCTTGCGACCCCACTGTTCCTCGTCCTTCTCCTCGTGGAATTCACCGACCTGGTTTTCGCCGTCGATTCCATCCCCGCAATCTTTGCAGTCACCACGGATGCGTTCATCGTCTACACCTCGAACGTCTTCGCCATACTCGGCTTGCGCTCCATGTACTTCCTGCTGGCGGGCGTGGTGCACAAGTTCGTATATCTGAAGTACGGGCTTTCCGCGATTCTTACGTTCGTCGGCGCCAAGATGCTGATCGTGGACTTCTATCACATGCCGATCTACGTCTCGCTCGGGTTCATCATCATCGCGCTGGCCACAACGATTGCGGCGTCACTGCTGATCCCGGGAGCGCAACGGGAAACTGCGGAGCTGCCTCGCGGAAAAACCGGGTCCATTTTCGGGTCGGTTCAACTCAAGAAGCGACAGAACGAACGGCCTTAAGACCGCCCGTTTCCGCTAAACTCCCAGCGTGGCTTTTGTTTCACAAGTCCTGAAGATCGTCCTCATCAACTTGATGCTGAGCGGCGATAACGCCGTTGTCATCGCCATGGCGGCGCACCGACTCGAGCGGCGCCAGCGAAAAGCCGCAATCCTCATCGGTGGCATAGCCGCGATCGCCCTGCGAATTCCGCTCACTGTCGTTGCTGCCATGCTGCTCGAGCTTCGCGGGCTGCAGCTGCTCGGCGGAATTCTGCTGTTGTGGATCGGCTGCAAGATGCTCAAACAGGAGGAAGAAAGCCATGAAGGCGTCAAAGCCGCAGCCAGCATGACCGGCGCCATCACCACCATTCTGGTGGCCGATCTCATCATGAGTGTCGACAACGTCCTGGGAGTCGCGGCCGCAGCCGAGGGACACACAAGCCTCCTGATATTCGGTCTCGTGCTCAGCATGGCGATTCTGATGTTCAT
>Ga0134121_10001609_pt1 | contig 20998 bp, 9 predicted proteins | sample KB301_FD_96463 | JGI IMG/M metagenome (GOLD analysis project Ga0134121, IMG submission 96463) | Terrestrial soil microbial communities without Nitrogen fertilizer from Kellogg Biological Station, Michigan, USA - KB3-0-1 | ecosystem: Environmental > Terrestrial > Soil > Unclassified ... | reverse complement strand
GGGCTCGGGCAACATCAACGGCACGGTCAACCTGCCTTCCGGCGGCAGCGTGACCTACACGGCGAGCTGCACGATCTCGGCAGCGGCCACGGGCACGCTGAGCAATACGGCGACGGTGACGGCTCCTGCCGGCGTCACCGATCCGACACCGGGGAACAACTCGGCGACCGACAGCGACACTCTGGCGGCGAGCGCCAACCTCGGCATCACCAAGACCGACGGCGTGACGACGGCCACGCCTGGCGGTTCGGTGACCTACACGATCACCGCCAGCAATGCCGGACCGAGTAACGCGACCGGCGCGACGGTAGCGGACACCTTCCCGGCTTCGCTCTCCTGCACCTGGACCTGCGTAGGCGCGGGTGGCGGCACCTGCACGGCCTCGGGCTCGGGGAACATCAACGGCACGGTCAACCTGCCTGCTGGCGGCAGCGTGACCTACACGGCGAGCTGCACGATCTCGGCGGCGGCTACCGGCACACTGAGCAACACGGCGACGGTGACGGCTCCTGCCGGCGTCACCGATCCGACACCGGGGAACAACTCGGCGACCGACAGCGACACGCTGGCGGCGAGCGCCGACCTTGCCATCACCAAGACCGATGGCGTGACGACGGCGACTGCGGGCGGCTCGGTGACCTACACCATCACCGCCAGCAACGCCGGACCGAGCAACGCGACCGGGGCGACGGTAGCGGACACCTTCCCGGCTTCGCTCACCTGCACCTGGACGTGCGTTGGAGCGGGTGGCGGCACCTGCACGGCCTCGGGCTCGGGGAACATCAACGGCACGGTCAACCTGCCTGCTGGCGGCAGCGTGACCTATACGGCGAGCTGCACGATCTCGGCGGCTGCCACGGGCACGCTGAGCAACACGGCGACGGTGACGGCTCCGGCCGGCGTTACCGATCCGACCCCCGGCAACAACTCGGCGACCGACAGCGACACCCTCGGGGCGAGCGCCGACCTCTCAATCACCAAGACGGACGGCGTGACGACGGCGACCGCGGGCGGCTCGGTGACCTACACCATCACCGCCAGCAACGCGGGACCCAGCAATGCAACGGGCGTGACGGTTGCGGATACCTTCCCGGCTTCCCTCACCTGCACCTGGACGTGCGTTGGCGCGGGTGGCGGCACCTGCACGGCCTCGGCCTCGGGCGACCTCAACGACACCGTCAACCTGCCTTCCGGCGGCGGCGTGACCTACACGGCGAGCTGCAACATCTCGGCGGCGGCCACCGGTTCGCTGACCAATACGGCGACGGTGACGGCTCCGGCCGGCGTCACCGATCCGACTCCAGGCAACAACTCGGCGACCGACGTCGATGCGCTGGGGGCGAGCGCCGACTTGGCCATCACCAAGACCGACGGCGTGACCACGGCCACCGCGGGCGGCTCGGTGACCTACATCATCACCGCCAGCAATGCCGGCCCGAGCAACGCGACGGGTGCAACGGTGGCGGACACCTTCCCGGCGTCGCTGACCTGCACCTGGACGTGTGTTGGAGCGGGCGGTGGCACCTGCACAGCCTCCGGCTCGGGCAACATCAACGGTACCGTCAATCTGCCCTCGGGCGGCAGCGTCACCTACACGGCGAGCTGCACGATCTCGGCGGCAGCCACGGGCACGCTGAGCAACACGGCGACGGTGACGGCTCCGGCGGGCGTCACCGATCCGACTCCGGGTAACAACTCGGCGACCGACAGCGACACCCTGGGAGCCAGCGTCGACCTGTCCATCACCAAGACCGACGGCGTGACGACGGCGACAGCGGGCGGCTCGGTGACCTACGTCATTACCGCCGACAACAGCGGACCGAGCAATGCCACGGGCGCGACGGTGGCGGATACCTTTCCGGCGCCGCTCACCTGCACCTGGACCTGCACCGGCGCGGGTGGCGGCACCTGCACGGCCTCGGGCTCAGGGAACCTCAACGACACGGTCAACCTGCCTTCGGGCGGCAGCGTGACCTACACGGCAACCTGCACGATCTCGGCGGCCGCTACGGGCACGCTGAGCAACACGGCGACGGTGACGGCTCCGGCGGGCGTCACCGACCCGACTCCGGGGAACAACTCGGCGACCGACAGCGACATCCTGGGAGCGAGCGCCGACCTTTCGATCACCAAGACGGACGGCGTGACGACCGCGACGGCGGGCGGCGCGGTGACCTACATCATCACCGCCGGCAACGCCGGTCCGAGCAACGTGACGGGTGCGACGGTGGCGGACACCTACCCGGCCTCGCTCACCTGTGCCTGGACGTGCACCGGAGCGGGAGGCGGCACCTGCACGGCTTCGGGCTCGGGCAACCTCAACGACACCGTCAACCTGCCGGTCGGCGGCAGCGTGACCTACACGGCGAGCTGCACGATCTCGGCGGCGGCCACGGGCACGCTGAGCAACACGGCGACGGTGACGGCTCCGGCCGGTGTCACCGATCCGACCCCAGGCAACAACAGCGCGAACGACGGCGACACGCTGGGAGCCAGCGCGGACCTTTCCATCACGGCGACCGACGGCGCCACCACGGCGACGGCGGGCGGCTCGGTGACCTACACCATCACGGCCAGCAATGCCGGACCGAGCGACGCTCCGGGTGCGACGGTTGCGGATACCTTCCCGGCCTCGCTCACCTGCACCTGGACGTGCGCTGGAGCCGGCGGCGGCACCTGCCCGGCTTCGGGCTCGGGCAACATCAACGACACGGTCAACCTGCCGAGCGGCGGCGGCGTGACCTTCACGGCGAGTTGCTCCATCGCGTCGTCGGCATCGGGTACGCTGAGCAACACGGCGACGGTGACGGCTCCGGCCGGCGTCACCGATCCGACGCCGGGCAATAACGGCGCCACGGACAGCGACACGCTCCAGGCCGCTCCGGGGGCCGTGGTGTCGGGCACCAAGACGGCGTCCGGAACCTTTGCCCCAGGCAGCACCGTCACTTACACGATCGTCCTCACCAATAGCGGCACCGCCGCTCAGGCCGACAACCCGGGCAACGAGCTCACGGACGTTCTGCCGCCGCAGCTCACCCTGGTCAGCGCCACGGCTTCGAGCGGCACCGCCTCGGCGAACACCGGCACCAACACCGTCACCTGGAACGGCGCGATCCCGGTCGCCGGCACGGTGACGATCACCATTACCGCCACCATCAACATCAACGCCACGGGAACGGTCTCGAACCAGGCGACGATCTCCTACGACTCCGATGGCGACAACATCAACGACGCGACCGCCCAGACCGACGATCCGGCGACCGCGGGCGCGGCCAACCCGACGGCCTTCGTGGTGGCTGTCGCGGTGGCGATGGTCCCGACCCTGTCGGTCTTCGGGCTGCTGCTACTGGCGGTGGTCCTGGCGGGTCTAGCCTTCGCGATCCTGAGGCGCCGTAGCCGCGCTTGAGATTCGGCATACCGCATGGCAGGAGGAGGCTTGAGTCCTCCTCCTGTCATAGCTCGAGCCACGCCGCCGGGCCTCGATCCGGACCCGGCGCCAGGAGGGGAACGATCGCGGTCTCTTCCACTACCGGCAGGTTGCGGCCAAAGCGGAGACGGGCGGCTCCTTCCACGCGCTCGGCGAGCGCCCAGGCCACCAGTCCGAAGGTCATCCGGGCGTTGATCTCTCCCAGCGGATGGAGGATCTCCTCGCCGTTTGCCTTGCGATATCTCCACGCATCGATGCCGAAATGCCCCGCGTAACCTTTCCGTTGCAGCGCGGCGCCGACGGATTCGACGGTCGCCAGGAGACGGCCTCGCTCGGCTTCGGAAAGAAGGGGCTGAAGATCGATTCCCTCGAACTGGCCTTTGATATCCACTTTTTGGCCGTGGACTCCCACGATGCGCAGCCCGGACGGCTCGAGGAAGGCCGAGACGCCGAAGTCGGCCGTGCGATTCATCCAGGGCTCGAAGAGGAGGAGACCGTGAAACTCGAAGAGGCGCTCCACTCTTCGCCGCGATCGCGGGTCGGCGATCCTGGGTCCGTTCCTTTCGATGTACCGATTGCGGCCCGAGGCGGAGAGCGGGGCTTTCAGCACCCAGGTTTGCGGTGCTTGCGAGAAGGCGAGGAGCCGGTCGAGGGCGGGTAGCGACTCCACCAACTGCGAGCCGGGCAGGGCACAGCCGAGCTGTTCGGTGAGTTGAAGACAGAAGGCGCGGTGATGGACGGCCGCCGCGATGGCGGAGTCGGACGCCCAAGCCAGAACTTCATCGACAGGGGGGAGCTCATGAATGGGGCCGGATTCGAGACCCGGCCGCGAAACGCCTGGCACCTCGAGAACGCGTTCAGGATCGACGGGTGCCGGCGTCCAGAGGTGGTCGCCGTCCTGGGCGAAGACGCGGAGGAGGGTGGCTAGGCCGGAGGCGGTTTCGAGGACGGTGCGGGGCGGCGTGGTCCGCCGCGGGGCGAGGTCGTCTTCCCAGAGGAGGTTGCCGACGATGCGCCTCACGGCTCGCTCTGCTCGATGCGGCGGATGAACTCGGGATCGAGCCCCGCAGCCTCGCGCCCCTCGCGGTCGAAAATCCGGCCGCGGGCGCGGGCGGGACGCAGCGGCCAGGCGAGGTTGGCCTGGAAGGCGTCCCAGGCGGACTCGTCCTTCTCTTTGAAGATCTGCAGCCAGGTCCAGCCGAAGCGGACGTGGTCGATCTCATCGTGGTGGACGCGCTGGATCACGGTGGCGGTTTTCAAGTCTCCCGCCCGGCGCGCGGCCTCGGCGTACTCCTCGGTGTGGTCGAGATTGGCGTTCTCGAAGGTGAGCGACATGGCGCAGAGGAAGCGCAGCGGCGTCGTGATCGTCTCGACCTTGCCCCAGAAGTAGCCGTGGACGGGGAAGTCGCCGAAGCGGGCTCCGGCGTCCTCCACCCGGGCGATGTACATGCGGGTGTGGCGCTGCTCGTCGTCGAGGATGCGCAGGAGCCCACGGCGAAAATCCGGCGGCGCGTCCGGGAAGGCGAGAAGGGCCCAGGCGAACAGCTCGGCGGCCTGGAGCTCATGGTTCGCCAGGGCGTGGAGGATCCGCGGGCGCTGAGCCGGATCCGCCATGCCCTCGATCGACGGCACCTCCACCTTCTGGAATCGCAGATGGGGAGGCCGGCCCGGCCCCGCCGCCCGGAACGCCGGCCCCGGCTCGGCGTCCGTCAGCTCACCGGAAGCCGACGCGAGCTTGACGTCCAGATCCTCGGTCGACAGGACGGTCCGGGCGAAGTCGCGGATCTCCATGGAGGAAGGTTAACCCACAGCGAGCCGCGACTGAGGACTTGACCTGTACGTACCAAATCAGCCATGCTAGTACGTACAGGAGGCGCCCATGAACACCAAGCTCACATTGAAACTGGACGAAGGCGTAGTTGAGAGAGCCAAGGCCTACGCTGAGCGTCGAGGGACCAGCCTGTCGAGGATGGTCGAAGGCTATTTCGACGGGCTCACGCGCGAGCGGAAAGGTGCGAAGAGGCCGGCGGGGGTGGTCGGCGAGCTGGCCGGTCTGCTCGCTGGTGTCCAGATCGAGGACGAGAAGGAAGGCTACACGGAGTACCTCACTAAGAAGTACTCATGATCCGCCGGATCTTTGTCGACGCTGACGTCATTCTCGATCTGCTTCTCGCTCGCCAGCCCTTCTTTCAGGCGGCGACCGATTTGTTCTTGGTGATTCAAGATAAGCAGATCGAGGCGTGGACTTCTCCTCTGATTTTCTCCAACCTTTTCTACATACTGCGAAAAGCGCTTTCTGCACCCGAGGCCATCGCAGCCCTGCGCAAGCTCCGTCTGCTCGTGCGTTTACTCCCTGTGGACGAGCAGGCGACGGATCTGGCTCTAGCCTCGTCCTTTGCGGACTTTGAAGATGCCATCCAATATTACGCAGCAGTTTCCGGAAACCTCGACGCTCTAGTGACGCGGAACAAGGAAGACTATCGCTCGGCGAAGCTTCCAATTCTCAACGCCGCCGAATGCGTCGCGTTGCTCCATTCGAAGGCCGAATAGCTCACAACCCCTGCTGAATCCGATCCGCCACGCGCTCGGCGATCTCCTGGGCGAAGGCGGAGGTGTAGTGGAGGCGGTCGACGTAGAGGGGGCTCGTCTTACCGGTCTGGAGATCGCCGAGCCAGAGGAAGTCCCGCCCCAGGGTTCCCGGTTCGGTCGCCCGGAGCCTATCCATGGCCGCGTAGTGCGGGGAGCTTCCGTACAGTGGCCCGCTCCCCACGGGAGGCTTTTCTTTCCCGGTCCACCAGAGAAGATGATGGCGAAGGTCGTACTTCCAGTTCGGCGTCGGCTGCCAGATGAACAGGGGCTTGATGCCATAAGCCGCCGCGATCCCCTCGGCCATCCGCTTGTTGCGCAGCCAGCGGGCCACGACGTCCTCGCCGCGAGGGATCGACGGCGCGTCGTCCTCGATCCGGACGGCGGTCCAGGGAGAGTGGACCAGCCGTCGCAGATAGCCGGTGTAGAACGGCTCCTCAAAGTGCTCGTTGATGCCGTCGATGAACAGCACGATGTCCGGCGGCGCGCTGCCAGCGGCGAGGAGCGACTGGAAGAGGGCGAGCTCCTGCGAGCTGAAGAAGTACGCCTGGCCGAAGTTGTAGACGTGGATGGGCGCCCCGGGGAAGCGCCGGCGCAGGGTTTCCTGGAGATGGGAGGGGATCGTTTCCCAATCCGCGATGCCGTAGCCGAAGGTGGTGGAGCCGCCGAAGACCCAGACGTTGTGGACCCCGGCTGCCATCGGCCAGGGTCCCGGATCGCGGATCAGCCGTTGGCCCGGCTCGACGACGTTGACGTACCGGCCGCGAAACGGCTTCTCTTCGAGCTCGGTGTAGGGATGGAACCGCAGGGAGCGGCCCCAGCTCTCGGCCAGAAGGTCCGCCACCTTCGAGCGAGTCCAGCCCGGATAGATCAGCGCGAGTTGGTCGTCGGGAAGAGTGAGGGAAGGCACCCGCGCCCGGCCTCCCGCGAGGTGGGCCAGCCGCACCAGGGGGATGCTCAGCCAGGGTGAATCGAACCCCTCGCTGGACGGCTTGGTGCGCCCCGCCCGGTCCGTCACGGCCAGTCCCGCCGCGATCAGCAGGTTGAGCAGCAGAAAACCCACCGCGGTGTTGAAGACGATCACGGCGACGCTCACCCAGGCGGCGCGGAAGCCCTGGAGGCCCGCCTGCGTCCGGGTGCCGAGAAGGCTCGCCGCAAGGATCAGGGCGCCCACGATCACCATCAGCCACTGGCGCTCGCCGAAGCCCGGCTCGCCGATCCCCAGCCGGTCCGCCCCGAGCCCGAGGAGGAGCAGACCCAGTGCCGCCGCGCGGACGGCCCAGAGGAAAATCTTGCCGAGGCTGAAGGGGGTGGCCATGCGGGCAACGTTACCGCAGGTCACCCCTCAGGGGAGGACTTGCCCGCTAGTAGTGCAGGATGGCCGAGAGCACGAAGGTTCGCGGCGCGGTGAAGGTGGTTCCCTTGCCGAAGTTCGGGTTGTTCGGCTGGTTGTCCGCCGGGCGGCCGAGGATCAACCGGTCGTCGACGGCCAGGGGCACCTGCTGATCGAAGACGTTGGTGACGCGCCCTTCGAGCTGCAGGCCGAGGCCCGAGATCTTGAAGTCCCAGGAGGTCAGCAGGTCGACGCTCGTCCAGTCGGGCATGCGCCGCGAGCCGGCCTTCTCCAGGTAGCGCACGAAGGAGCTGCTGGAGACGTTGGGGTCCGGCAGGCCGCGCGCTTCCCAGGCGCCGCCGCTCTGGAAGTGGATGAAGGTGCCGATCGTCCAGGGATCGGCGGGGTGGATGGTGGCGAAGAGCTTGGCGTCGTGGGTGCGGTCGCCGCGCAGGATGCCGTTGCGGTTGTCGGTGATCAGCACGCCGGGGCCATCCCCAATGAACGAGGAGTTGTAGAACGGCGAGTCGCCGCCGAAGTCGATGTCCCAGTTGCCCGACAGCCGGCTCCAGGTGTAGCTGAAGTTGATCCACGGGCGAAGGAATTGATTGGACGTCGGCCGGCGGGTCGCCGTGAAGGTGACTGCCTTGTAGCGCCGGTAGGCGTTGGGAAGCTGCGAAACGTGGAAGGGGCCGTTGCCGAGGCCGTCGGCGGAGATGTCCTCGAAGATGTTGCCGACGGTGCGGTACATGGCCCAGAGCTCCGCGCTCCAGGAGGTGCCGAAGGGGCGGGCGTAACCCACCAGGTACTCGTCCGTGTACATCGGGTCGAGCCCTGAATCGATCGTCTTGCTCTGGGTATTGGCCGCCGGAACGTTCGACAGCAGGTTGCCCGCGGCGTCGAAGGTGGCGCGGCTGGTGAAGATGCGGGTCGGCGAGGCGGCGCGGCCCAGCGACTTGTTGTCGGTGTTGTAATAGCGGCCGAAGTTGCCGTAGATCTTGTCGCCCAGTTGCGCATTGGGAACGAAGGCGAGCCCCAGGCGCGGCTGGAGCTGCTGGCCCCAGTCGAAGCTGAGGATCTTCCTTTCCCGCTTGGTGCCCGCGGGAGTGAACACCTCGCCGAAATATACGTCCTGGTTCACCAGCAGGCCGGCGGTGATCGTCATGCGCTCGCCGAGCGAGATCTGGTCCTGGCCGAAGACGCCGTAGGACTTGCCGCGGCCGGTGTGGGGCGGCTGGGCGGAGACGTAGCTCGCCGTGAACTGCCGGGTGGTGGGGTTCCAAGTGACGGTGCCCCAGCCGTTGGCCCGCCGCTCGAGCTCTTCCAGGTCCGTCTCATAGGTGCCGCCCGCCCGCAGGTCGTGGCGCGTGGTGCCCCACTCCTTGAAGCTCTGGAAAGTAGCCCGCAGCTCGTCGCGCTGGAAGTTCTGATTGTTGACGGCGAGGGCGGCGCCGCCCACGGTCTGGCCGGCGGCGGTGGCGCCGCCGACGGGGAAGTCCGGCGTGCTGGTGAACTGCCCCACGAGGTCGGGCCGCGCCGCGTTGAAGGCCGGCTGGTAGCCGAGGCTGTTGATCGGATTGGTGCCGTTGTCCTCCCGGTCGCGGTTGTATTTGAACTCCGTGAAGCTGTCCGCGGAGAGCGTCCAGGTCCAGGTGAAAGTGCCCAGACTGACGTTCTTGAAGTCGTTGCTCCCCACCGTCGGACTGGAGGTGGAGGTGATGTTGGTGTTGTCGTCCGTGCGGTCGCGGCGGCGCAGCCCGACGGTGAGGAAATGCTGCTCGGAGGGGTTGGCCGTCAGCTTGCCGAAGTACTCCTTGGTGACCAGTTTCTCGTCGGGGACGGAACCGAGATTATTGACGCGATCGGTGGTGGTGACGCTGGGCCGGCTGGCCGAGCCGTAGAACCAGAAATGATCGCTCACCAGGGGGCCGCCGAGGGAGATGCCGGCGAAGTCCTGATCGTTGGTGTTTTTCACCGTGGAGTTCTTGTTGCTGGAGACGAAGCTCGAGGGCTGGTATTCATAGCGCGCCTCGCCACCGAACTTGTTGGTGCCCGCGCGGGTGATGGCGTTGACCACCATGCCGCCCGAGCGGCCGAACTCGGCGGAGATGCCGCCGCGGACGATGCTCACCTCGGAGATGTCGAGCTCGGTGATGTCCGGAAAGATGTCGCCGAAGTCCGGATTGGTGACGTTGATGCCGTCCACCAGGAAGGTGTTGTCGAGGCGCGAGCCGCCGGCGTTGGGGGCCAGGCGCCCGTTCTGGCTCACTCCCGGCGCCAGTTGGAAGAGGCCGCTGTAGCTGCGGGGAATCGGCAGCTCCTCGATCCTCTGGGCGGTGAAGTTGACCTGGGCCTCGGTCGATTTGACGTCGATCGTGGGCTGCGCGGCGCTGACCGTGATCTCGCCCTGAAGGGTGGGCTTGAGGGAGAGCTCGAGCTGGGTGTCCTTGTCGAGCTCGACGAGGGCCGGCCGGCTGACGTTGCCCAACCCCGACAGCTCGGCGGCCACGTCGTATTTGCCGGGCGGGAGGCGCTGGAAGCTGAAGGCGCCGTCCGCATCCGTGACCGCGGTGCGGCCGGCGGGCAGATAGGGGCCCTTGACGGTCACCGTCACCCCGGACATCCCGGCGCCGTCGGCGGAGCGCACCACGCCGGAGATCGAGCCGGTCTCCGCCGCGAACGCGGCACCGGCCAGCGAAACGATGGAAGCGATCGAAACGAGAAAAACGAGCAGACAGAACGAAATACCGCGCCCTCTGAGCATCGCGAACCTCCCTCCTGACTTCTTGCTTCAAGGAGGGAGATCGTAACACGGCTGTGACGGCGGGGCTCGCCTCGCGGCAAGCCCCCCGCAAAACCCCTACTGCTCGTTGTGGTGAGGGACGTCCGGTCTGAGCACGAGGATGCCGGCGTCGATTACGTCTCCCGGCCCGCCGCCCAAGCTCACACCGGAGGTGTTGTAATACTGGCAGGGGTCGGACCGGGCTGCTCCGATTTGCACCGGGGTGTCGCTCGGCAGGCCTGTCAGGAGGAACGTTCCATCGGCTTCGGTCGTGGTGGTGGTGAAGATGAACTGGGCATTGGCGCTCACCCGCACTCCCGCGACCGGGTTGCCGTCGGTGTCGACGACGCGGCCGGTGAACGACGGGCCGGGGTCGCCGGCTGGATCGTAGGGGTCGACGATGATCGCTCCCAGGTCGCTCGTCCCGTTGGGGATGGCATCGACGCTTCCGACGGCTCCGACGAGCTGCCCGGTGGGGAACGTCGCACCGGCGACGGCCGAGACTCCCCAGATACGCGCCGGGAAGTTGAGCACCGTGAAGCTGCCGTCCGCGCCGGACGTCGCCACCGTCTCGTCGCCGAAGTCGGAGCTGAAGACGTTGACCGTCACTCCCGCCACGGGCTGTCCGTCCTCGTCGACCACCACGCCGGTCACCGTCGTCGTCTGCACGCCGGCCGGCGCCGCGAGCGGCACGGCTCCCACGTCGAGCGTCGCGCCCGGCAGCGGGGTGAGCGGGTCGTTGATCCCGCCGCGTTCGGAGCACCCCTGAGCCACGCCCGAGACGGCGATCGTGAAGTTGCCCACGATGGTGGGGAGGCCGGAGAGCGTGAACCGGCCGTCCGCGCCCGTGGTGGTGCTGGCGGTGAAGCCCTGATCGCTCGTGACGTCGACCTCGGCCGAGGCGACGGGCCCGCCGAGGTGATCGACGACGCTGCCGGCGAGGGTCGTCAGGGGATCCGCGATCCCATGGACGGTGATTTCGCTGGAGGCCGTCGAGTGGCCGCCGGTGTCGGTCACCACGACCTGGAGCCGCAGGTCCTGCCCGGCGGCCGGCGCCGCGATAAAGAAGCCGTTGGGCGGCAACCCGAGCGTGCCGACGGGGCTGCCGTCGACTCGCAGCTCGATGCGGGTGACGCCGCCGTCGTCGCTCGCTCCCGCCTCGATGTCGAGGTAGGTGCCCTCGACCGCCTGGGCGCCGTCGACCGGCGCGATCACCGCCGCCGTGGGCGGCTGATCGGGAACCACGGTCACATGGGCCGGGCCGCCCGGCGCCGAAACGCTGGCGTCGTCGTGAGCCACGGTCGTCACCGAGAGCGAAGTCGCGCCGTTCGGGATGCGGTAGGGGACGTAGTACGGCGATCCCAGGGTGGAGCCCACCAGGTTCCCGTTGACCAGGAAGTCGACCCGCGTCACCGCGTGATCGTCGCTCGGCTGGGCGATGAGGTAGAGGTTGGAGCCGGCGAGCGCCGTGGCGCCGTCGCGAGGCGAGAGGAGGCGGACGGCGGGCAGGGCGTTGGGCTCGACCGCGACGGTGACCTCCTGGGCCGCCGTCTGGTTGCCTCCGAGATCGCGGGCCACGGCACCGACCCGCAGCGTCGTGGCGCCGACCGGGACGGTGTATTGCACCCGGTACGGCGCGGCATAGGAGGTGCCCACCGGCACGCCGTCGACCAGGAACTGGACGGCGTCCACCCGCACCGCGTCGGCGGCGTTGGCGGTGAGCGTGAGGGTGATCCGCTCGCGCACGGTATCCCCGGCCTGCGGCGAGGTGATCGCCACCGTGGGCGGCTCGGAAGCGAGGTCGATCGGGAGGCGATAGAGGCCGATCGCGAGCCCGGAGTTGCCCACCAGCCCCTGGCCGAAGAAGAACGAGTTGCTGTACATGTAACCGGCGGTGACGAACATGGCGCCGTTCTGGACGGCGATCCCGGTGCCGTTGTCGATACGGTTGACGGGCGGTCCCCAGGTGCTGGGCACCGCGCGCAGGACCGGCGACGGCGACGGCGAGGACGACGAGACGTCGAAGATCGGCACGGTGCCGGGAAGGGCGCGGTTCGCGAAGAGCGCCAGGCCGCCGTCCAGGGCGACGCCGGTGAGCCCGTAGCCGTTCGTGCTCGCCCCGACGATGACGGGGCTTTCGGGAACGCTGAAATCGACGATGCGGAAGCCGCCCATGTAGGCGTCGCCGTTGGTCACGTAGGCGAGGCGGTCGCGAACGGCGACGGCGCCCGCTCCCGACACGTCGGGCTGGAGGGCGACGGTGCCGGTGAGCGCCGGGGAGTCCGGATCGCTGACGTCGACGACCGCGACGCCGGCGCTGCCGGCGGCGACCACGGCGAGCTGATCGACGACGTCCACGCCTTTCGCCTCGCCCGTCAGCCCCACGGCTCCAAGGAGCCGCGGGCTGGCCGGAACGCTGACGTCGGCGATCTCGAGCAGGCCGGAGTTTCCCTCGGCGAGGTAGGCGCGCCCGCCGGCCACGGCGAGACCGACAGGCGGGGCGCTCGCGGCGACATGGCCGGCGAGCGCCGGGTGCGCCGGGTCGTGGACGTCGGCGACCACGAGGCCGTTGGGGCCGTCCGCGATATAGGCGTAGCCGCCGCTGACCCGCACGGCGTTGGCGCTGCCGGCGGTATCGAGGTGGCCGGCGATCCGCGGCGCCGAGAGCTGCGAGACGTCGACCACCCAGAGGCCGGTCAGGCCGGCCGCGACGTAGGCGTAGCCACCGTCGACCGCCACCCCGTTGGTGAAGCCGGGGATCGGCAGGTACGAGAGGAAGACCGGCGAGACCGTCTGGACGGCGACCGTCGAGGTCGCGGTGAAGCCGCCGTTGCCGGCGGTGATCGTCGCGCTGCCGTCCTGGCCGGCGTAGACCCGTCCCGGCTCGGCGCCGAAGTTGGCGATCGTCAGGTCGCTGGAGCTGAAATTCGTGTTGTAGACCGGGCGCGTCAGGTCGATCGTGTGCCGGCCGTCGAGCAGCCGTCCGGTGATCGTAAGCTGCCGCGAGGACTCGCCGAGGACCGTGTTGTAGATCAGCCGGAACGAGGCCGGGCTGACGTCGATACCGGCCAGCGAGCGGCTGAGGTCGAAGCTCGCGGGATCGAGAGGATCGCTGCCGGCCGTGACCTCGATGCCGTCCGGAATGCCGTCGCCGTCGGTGTCCTCGCGCAGCGGATCGGTGTGGTGGCGGTGGACCTCGTCGCCGTCCGACAGCCCGTCGCCGTCGGTGTCCGGGTTCGCCGGATCGGTGCCGAGGGTGTACTCCTCGAGATTGGTGAGCCCGTCGTGGTCCAGGTCCTCGAGCGCGTCGGCCGGGTCGTTGGGATCCAGACCGTGGGCGGTCTCCCAGTCGTCCGGAATGCCGTCGCCGTCCGAGTCGCCGCTCAGCACGACGTCGATCTGGGCCGAGGCGAGGATCGACTCGTGCAGGGCGGAGACGATCGCCCGGCCGCTGCCGGCGGCGGTGACCAGGCCGCCGGCGCTGACGGTGGCGATCGCCGGGTTGGTCGTCAGGTAGACCGTGCCCTGGGCGGCGGAGGTGACGTCCGCCGTCGAGCCGTCGGCGAAGCTCACCGTGGCCGCGAGCTGGAGCGTCTGCCCGCTCGCCGTCAGCCGGTTCGAGGGACCGGCGAGGGTCAGGCCGCGCGGGGTCGGAGCGGCGGCGCCGATCCCGACCTTGAGGATCGAGCTCGTGCGCCGGCTCGCGATGCCGAAGAAGCTCGAGGTGCCGCTCGTCGTCTGGCCGCCCGCGACGCAGGTGAGGCGCGCCCGCACGGGACCCATGTTGGAGGGGACGTTGGGCACGCTCCAACTGCCGTCCGTCTGCACGAAGGCCGTCTGATTGAGCACGCTCACCGTGCAGGCCCCCGCGGGGAAGCTCGCCGGAGCCTGCCCCCACGCCGGCGCCAGCCCGAGGGCGCCCGCCACGACGACTGCCGCCAGGATCGCTCTGCTCACTTGGAAACCTCCGGGATCTTCACGACGAACCGGTCTCGGATCGTGTCGCTGAATTCGGCTGCCGGGCGGACCTCGAGCGTATTGGCGTCGATCCAGGTCACCGAGGCGGCCTTGAAGTAGATAGCGGCCGGGGCAGCCCCGCCGGGTTTGCGGTAGAGCTGCGGCGCGAGCGGCTGGTGGACGAATCGCGACCCCGCCGGGCCGCCGGGATCGACGACCGTCAGGTACATCTGCCCGGCGGGGTGCAGGCTGAATCCGTGCGAGCACAGGAAGGCGAGGCGGTCGCCCGCCGGCGACCAGAAGATCTCACGGACGGTGTGCTGCTCGTCGAGGCCGCTTTCCGGACCCATGACGACGACGGATTTACCGTCGCGCGACTCGGCGATCGTCTTCGGCTCGGGGAAGACGTAGCGGCGTTTGGCCGTCGCGAGGTCGAGCACCGCGACGATGCTGCCCTGCCGGTCCGAGCCCGCGTACTTGAGCTGCCGGACGCCGTAGGCGATGGCGTCGCCGCGCGGCGAGACGACCGGATCGAGCACCGCCAGATCGTCTTCGAGCTTGCCGGTGGCGAGCGAAAAGATGCCGAGGCTCAAGGGACGGAAGGCGTACAGCCGGTCGCCGCCGATCCCGAACCAGCGCAGTGGGTTGTCGAACGTGCCGTAGCCGTCGGAATATTCGAGAGGACGGACCTCGTGCGATGAACGGTCCTCGGCGCGGAAGGTGTAGCGCCAGAGGAGACGCTTGTGCAAAGGCTCCTGCACCTGCTCCGCCGCCGTCAGCGTCGCCCGGTAGCGCGGGGTTTCCACAGCCATGCCGGTGACGGGTTGGCGCGTACCCGAGTGAGATTCCGCGGCCCACGACGGCGCGTGGTGGAAGATCAGCAGCATTCCAACCGCCGGAGCGATGAGCGTTGCCAGAGGGCGAGACGGTGAAATCGATTTCATGGGCTTGGCTCGGCGTCTCAATTATCGTAAATCTGCAAGGTAGGAGTCATTCCCGGCAGGGCATCCACGATGCCGCACGCGGTCGATGCCGAGAAGTTGTCAATGTGATGGTTGTCGCCGCTGCACGCACCGCAGTGGTCGGCCACCGTCTTCATGATGGGAGACGGGCCGGGCATGAGGCAAAGCCTGGAACCGCACGGCAACGCCTGAAGGTTGCCGACAGCCACGTCCCCTTCGCCGAGGTTTCGGCCGCACGTCCCGGCGCCGCCGTTCGTCCGGAAGACCGGGACGCCCACGCAAGCCGCCGGCACGCGAGAATGGCTCAGGCAGAACTCTTCCCGCTGGACCACGCCGCCGCCGATGATGCCGCTGTTCGTCGCCTGCCCGCCGCCATCGTGGTTCGGCCCCGTCACCTGGGTGACCCAGCGATTGGGCGCCGTTCCGGTGGTAAAGGTGCAACCCGACGTCGAGAAGCAGATGGGTACGTTCGTTCCGCTGCACGTCGGGTCTGCCGCCGACGGGTAGTTGTAGCTCGTGTAGTGGACTTGCCCGAGCGATTTGAAGTGCGCCGCCTTCTCGTTCTTCTGCTCGCAGCCCTTGACCTTCCACTTGGCGCGCACCATGGTGAACTCGGTGTTCTCCGGTAGCTTGGCGAGGTCCAACTGATCGGTGTACTCGCCGCCGGCGCGCTCCTGGCTCAGGATCACGGTCTCCGCGGTTCCCTTGAGCACCGAGAGGGTGAACGTCCCGCTCAGGCTCGGAGGGGCCAGGGTGGTGACGATCTTGTTGGCGCACAGCTCGACGGTCTTGACCTGGACGGTCGGGATGTCGATCTCGGTCTCGTCGAGCGCGGCCTCGCCGGTGAGCTCGCAGATCAGGCTCACCCGCGCGGTCGTCTTGCCGGCGCCGCTCAGCAGGCCGGACGAAGCCTGGGTGGGGCAGAGCGCCTGATCGTGGCAGAGGTGGTCGCCCACCGGATTGAGCGTCACCACCTGGGGGTCCAGGATCTCCCACTTGTAATGGACGTCCGACGAAGGAGAGCCGAGGGCCGAGATCTGCTTCGGGTCCTCGCCGGCGACTCCGCGGCAGAGGAGCACCGGCTTTTCGTTGAGGATCGAGACGTTGAGCGTCGCGCTGTCGCCGTTGCCGCTCGGCGGCGCGCCGCAGTGCCAGCCCGCCTGGACGACGCCGAAGCCGGGGTCCGAGCGCAGCAGCAGGCCGTCCTCGGAGACGGTGCCGGTGCCGATCGAGACGAAGGCGCCGAGGTCGTGATCGAACGAGAAGAGCTCGGTGACGCTCCCCGGCGGCAGGCCGTCGACGTTGGGGAAGGTGATGGCGGCCGGGGGATCGAAGCGCGCGCCGGCCGGCTGGATGGTGACGATCAGGCGCGGCTGCATGCCGCCGCCCGGCGCCATCGGGATCTTGTCGGCGTGGACGGCGGTGACGCTGAGGGTGCCGCTGCGCGAGCCGCCCGGGAAGGTCACGGAGCCGGGAGCGACGTCGAGAGCGAAGCCGGGAACGCCGGGCAGGGTGACCCGGCCGCCGTGCGTCTCGTCGACGGCGATGCCGTGGGCGAGGTCGAGCGGCAGGATGTAGACCGGCCTCACCAGGGTGTTGTCGACGCCCGCCAGGGTGAAGAGCTCGTATTCGAGGCTCGCCCAGGAGCCCGGCAGGCCGGCCGTCGAGGCGTCGGCGATCAGGAAGATACGGCCCACCGGCACGCCGCTCAACCGGAACTGCCCCTGGGCGTCCGACGTCGTCATGAGGGCTGAGTCGCGCAGGCGGAGGGTCACTCCCGGCACCGGCGTCCCCTGGTTGTCGAGGATCACGCCGGAGACCGCGGTGGCCGCCGGGGCGCCGAGCACGAAGCCCGAGGCCTTGAAGACCGCCGGCAGCACGCTCATGCCTGGGAAGCTCGCCTCGATCCAGTTGTTGTCGAAGCCGGGAGCCGGCCCGAGGGTCAGGCGGGCGGAGGCGAGGCCGCTCGCGTCGGTCGTCGTCTCAAGGGTATCGGCGCCGCCGAAGCTGCCGCCGCCGCGGACGACGTGGAAGGTGACGGGCGCCCCGGCGACCGGGTTGGCGTTGCCGTCCGTGAGCACCGCGACGAGCGGCAGGGCGAGCTCGGTGCCCACGCCGGCCCGCTGGTCGTTGCCCGACAGGGCGTCGAGCGCCGCTGCCGGCGCGGCGCTCGCGACGGCCGAGAAGATCACGTCGGCGGTGATGCCGGGCGAGGACGCCCGCACCCGGTCGCTCCCCTGGCCGGCGCGGCTGCCGAGCGTCCAGGCCGCTGAGGCGAGCCCCTGGGCGTCGGTGGTCGCCACCTGGCTGCGGCGGCCGTTGCCGAGCGTGCCGCTGCCGGAGATCACCCGGAAGACGACCTTGCCGCCGGCCACCGGCAGCCCCGTCCCGTCGACCAGCCGCACGGCGAGCGGCGCCGGCAGCAGGGTCAGCACGGGGGCGGTCTGGAGGTCGCCGCCTGTGGCCTGGAGCACCCGCGAGCCGGCGGCCGGAGCCTGATAGATGACGTGGCGCGCGACCGAGGTCCGGTTGCCGGCGCGGTCCTCGGCGGCCACCGTGATCGTATTGGCGCCCGGCGCCAGGGTCACTCCCGGTGCGAGGAAGCTCCGGTTGCCCACCGCCGCCGCGGCGCCGTTGACGGTGACCGTGACGTCGCGCGAGCTGACGGTGCCGATGGTCAGGTCGTTGACCATGCCGCTCACCGTGATCCGCGCCGTCGAGAGCACCGCCCCCTCGGGGGGATAGGCGACGCTGAGCGAGGGCGGAACGACGTCCGCCGTCACCCGCACCGTCGCGGTGCCGACGTGGCCGGCCGCGTCCAGCGCCACGGCCACGACGTCGTTCGTCCCCTGGTGAAGACCGAGCGCGTCGAGGTGGAAGGTGCCTCCGCTCAAGGCCGCAGCGACGCCGTTGACGCTGACGGAGACCGCCTGCGGCGAGACCGTCCCCGCCACCTGGACCATCGGCACGCCGAGCACGGTGTCGGGAGCCGGCGCGGTGAAGGCGACGTCGAGCGGGAAGCTCAGGCTGAAGGCGAAACTCGCGCTGGCGAGGTTCCCCTGCCGGTCGGCGATCTGGGCGCGCGCCGTATGGGAGCCGGCCGCGAGGGGAGGCGGCACGCACTGCGCCGCGGCCGCCTGCGCCGTGCAGGAGCCGGTGATCTCGGTCGTGTCGATCCACAGGCGCAGCGTCGCGGGGTCCGCCCCGCTCGCGGCGTCGGACCAGGCGACGGCGATCGGCGGCGTGGCGTTGCCGGTGACGAGCGGGCTCGCCGGCGCGGTGAAGGCGAGGGCCGGCGGCTCGTGGTCGAGGGTGACCTCGATCGCCAGGCTCGCGTACGCGGTGTTGCCGGCGTGGTCCGCGATCTGCGCCGCGAGGGCGTGGCCGCCTTCGGCGGGCGCCGGAAGGCTGCAGGACGCCGTGGCCGCCCCGGCCGTGCAGGAGGCGGTGACGTCCGTGCCGTCGAGCGACACCTGCACGGTCGCCGGATCGACGCCGGAGCGGGCGTCGGCATAGGCGACGACGATGGCGAGCGGCTGGGTGCCCGGCACCGTCGCTCCGCCCGGCGCCGTGAAGGAGAGAGCGGGAGCCGTGCCGTCGATCTGGAAGGTCGAAGCGGTCTGCGCCAGGTTGCCGGCCAGGTCCTTGATCGACGCGGTCACGGTGTGAGGGCCGTCGGCGAGGCCCGCCGTGGCGAGCTGGGCGGAGCTCGGGCTGACCCCGAGGTCCGCCGTGCGGTCGACGCCGTCGAGGCTCATCTGAACGGTCGTCAGGTCGACTCCCGTGCCGGCGTCAGAGAACGAGACGGCGATCGACGGGCTTGCCGTCGACACATAGCCCGCCTGCGGGTTCGTGATCGCGAGGACCGGCGCGACGGTATCCAGGTTGGTGGGAAGGTCGAACACGAGGACGAGCTGCGGGCCCTGGCCGGCGGTGCCTTCCCGCGACGTGTAGTCCGCCTTCCCGCTGGCGCCCTCGTTGCTCTTCTTGAGCAGCCAGCCGTAATTCGGCGTACCGGCGAGGAAGGCCGCCACGTCGGCCGTCACGTCGTATTGCACCCAGCCCAGCAGGCTGTTGGTGTGCAACGCCGAGGCCGTCACCGCCGTGGCGAACGAGCCGCCGGACCATTGGGAGCCGCAGTCGGGCTGGGAGTTGGCCGGATTGGCATCGGCGGCGCAGCTCCACGTCACCGCCGGCTCCTGCCAGGGCGCGGTCAGCCGGTGGACCTCCACCGTGCGTCCCGCGTTGCCCCAGTTCTTGCCGTTCGTCTGGAGGTAGAGCCGCAGCGTCGCCGAGCGCAGGGTCGCTCCGGCGAGCGACGAGCCGAGGGCCGCGGCATCGAATTGCACGAGCGTCCGGTGGTGGCCGCTCTCCTTCACTTCCAGGAAGCTGGCGGCGCCCGCGGTCTGATTGGGCGATCCCTGAAGGAGATAGGAGTCGCCCGCCGCCGTGAACGTCGCGGTATGGGAGCCGGGGCCGGCCAGGAGGGTGAAGCTCAGGTCCGCCGAAGCGCTGTTGCCCGCGTGATCGCCCACGCTGGCGTGGATGGTGTGCGGTCCGTCGGCCAGCGCCGGCGGCGTGCAGGTCGCCGTCGCCGCCGCGACGGTGCACGAGCTGCGGATGCTGGCGCCGTCGACGGTGACCGCGAGGCTGGCGGCGTCGACGCCCGAGCCGCCGTCGCTGTACTGGAGCGCGATCTGCGGAGAGGAGTCGCCGACGACGTAGGGCAGCGCCGGCGAGACGATCGCGAGCCTGGGCGGCACGGCGTCGCTGGCCGGGCTCTCGACGACCAGCACCAGCCGGGGGCGCTGGCCGGAGGCGCCTTGGCGGGACGTGTAGTCGACCTGGCCGCTCTGGCTCTCGTCGCTCTTCTTCACCATCCAGCCGTAGCTCGGCGTGCCGCCGAGAGAGGCCTGGACGTCGGCGGTGACGTCGAAGGAGACCCAGCCCGTGAGACCGTTGGTGTGGACGATCGTGTCGCTCGGCTCGTCGCTGAAGCTCCCTCCCGCCCACTGCGCGGCGCAGTTCGGTTGCGAGTTCGACGGGATCGTATCGATGCCGCAGCTCCAGGTCGCTCCGGCCTCGGTCCAGTCGGCCGTCAGGCGCAGGGCGTCCACCGGCTGGCCGCTGGATCCCCAGTTGTTGGAGTTGCTCTGGATGTAGAGCTGCAAGCGGGCCGAGGCGAGGGAGCCCGAGCCGACGGCCGCGGCGACCGCCGCCGGATCGAACCGCGCGAGGGCGCGGTTGTTGCCGCTGGACTGGATGCGGAGCAGGGTCTCGCTCCCCATGGCCTGGTTGGGGCTGCCGCTCCGGAGGTAGCTGTCCGCCGACGCCTCGAGAGTCGTGGTCTGGGCTTCAAGTCTCGCGCCGGCCACGGTGAGCACGAGGGCCCACAGCAGAGCGGCCTGCCAATCGGAACGGTGGTTCCCAGTCACGCGCAATACCCCCAAATACGGCTCAGCGGCCGCAACTTGCCAGCACCAGAACAGACTCGATGTCGACTGTTCTAACAGTGACAGGAAACCGGAGGCCTGTCTTGCACTTTCTTGCTGTCTTCGGGCAGGGGGAAGCTCTTGCCGCGCGTATACTATTCTCAACCATGAATAAGCACGTCCGGAGGTCCTCCAGCCTTCTCGTTCTTTGTCTGCTCGGGGCCGGTGTCTCCACGGCGGCCCTGGCCCAGCCGGGCGGCCCACTGCCTTCGCCGCTGCCGCTGTTCCCGTCCGACAACTGGTGGAACGTGGACGTCAGCGCGGCGCCGGTCGATGCCGGGAGCGCCGGGTACATCAACTCCATCGGCGGCAACGTCGGCCTCCATCCGGACTTCGGGGGCGATGCGGACAGCTTTCCGGACATCTACGGCATGGTCTATCTCTCGGTGCCGGGGAGCCAGCCGCTGGTGCCGGTCACGTTCGTGGAGTTCGGCAATGAGAGCGACGCCGGCGCGCCGG
>Ga0134121_10001608_pt1 | contig 21012 bp, 23 predicted proteins | sample KB301_FD_96463 | JGI IMG/M metagenome (GOLD analysis project Ga0134121, IMG submission 96463) | Terrestrial soil microbial communities without Nitrogen fertilizer from Kellogg Biological Station, Michigan, USA - KB3-0-1 | ecosystem: Environmental > Terrestrial > Soil > Unclassified ... | reverse complement strand
TGCTCACCGCCAAGGCGGGCGTCAACCTCGCCGCGGTCAACTATCACTTCGGCTCCAAGCACGCCCTGATCGAGGCCGTGTTCCGCCGCCGGCTCGATCCCATAAATACCGCGCGCATCGCCGCGCTGGAGAAGCTGGAAGCGGAAAACCATTCCCCCTCCTCCGAGGCCATCATCCGCGCCTTCCTCGCGCCGAGCCTGCGCCTGATGGAAGACGGCAATGGCGGCGGCCGCAACTTCACGCGCCTGCTCGGCCGCACCTACACCGAGCCGAACAAGGCGCTGCGCCAGCTCATCGGCCAGATGTACGCGCCCGCCATGCAGCGCTACAAGGCGGCGCTCGAGCGCGCGCTGCCGCAGATGCCGCGCGACGAGCTCGTCTGGCGCATGCACTTCATGTTCGGCACCCTCGCCTACACGCTGGCGGCGACCGACACGGTGCAGCTCATCGCCGGATGCAAGCCGGAAGACCGCTACGACGCGCGGCTTCTCGAAGAACGCCTCACGGCATTCCTCGCGGCCGGCCTCAACGCACCGCTCAAGAACGTCATCCGCAAAGCCGCTTAAGGGAGATCGTCATGCACGTCCTGCAATTCATCCTTGCTGGCATCGCCGCGTTCCTCGTCTGCGGCTATTTCCAGATGCCGATCCTCGTCTGGACCATCGTCGGCGCGGCGTTCGGCTGGTGGCTCTCCGCGCTCGCGGGCTTCGGTCCGGACACGCAGATGGTGCTCGGCGTCCTGTTCCTCACCGTCGCCGCAGTGCTGAACATTTCGTTCCTGCGGCGCCTCGTCTTCACCAATCACGTGCTCGCGGTCTATCGGCGGATCCTGCCCGACATGTCGTCGACCGAGAAAGAAGCCATCGATGCCGGCACCGTATGGTGGGACGCGGACCTTTTCTCGGGCAAGCCGAACTGGAACAAGATGCTGGCGATCCCGGCGCCGAAGCTCTCCGCCGAGGAACAAGCCTTCCTCGACGGCCCGGTCGAGGAGCTCTGCGCGATGTGCAACGACTGGGAGATCACGCACGAGCAGCAGGACTTGCCGCCGCACGTCTGGCAGTTCATCAAGGACAAGGGCTTCCTCGGGATGATCATCCCGAAGCAATACGGCGGCTTGGGCTTCAGCGCGCTCGCGCACTCCGCGGTGGTGATGAAGCTTTCGACCCGCTCGGCCGCGGCCGCCATCTCGGTAATGGTGCCGAACTCGCTCGGGCCCGCCGAGCTCCTGCTCCACTACGGGACCGATGAGCAGAAGAACCATTACCTGCCGCGCCTCGCGAAGGGCCAGGACATCCCGTGCTTTGCGCTGACGAGCCCCGAAGCGGGGTCCGACGCCGCCTCCATTCCGGACTACGGCATCGTCTGCAAAGGCACCTGGCAGGGCAAGGAGGTGCTCGGCATGCGCGTCACATGGGACAAGCGCTACATCACGCTTGGGCCTATTGCGACGCTGCTCGGCCTTGCCTTCCGTCTCTATGACCCCGAGCACCTGCTCGGCGACAAGGAAGATCTCGGCATCACCTGCGCGCTCGTGCCGACCAACACGCCCGGCGTGCACATCGGCCGCCGCCACTTCCCGCTGAATGCCGTGTTCCAGAACGGCCCGAACCACGGCAAGGACGTCTTCATGCCGCTCGACTGGATCATCGGCGGCAGCGACTATGCCGGCAAAGGCTGGATGATGCTGATGGGCTGCCTCGCCGCGGGTCGCGCCATCTCGCTGCCCACCTCCTCCACCGGCGGCGTCAAGGCGCTGACGCGCTTCACCGGCGCTTACGCACGCGTACGCAGCCAGTTCAAGACGCCGATCGGCAAGCTCGAGGGCGTCGAAGAAGCGCTTGGCCGCATCGCGGCGAACTGCTACGTGATGGACGCTACGCGCGTCATGACCGCGGGTGCGGTCGACCTCGGCGAGAAGCCGGCGGTGCTCTCCGCGATCGCCAAGTTCCACATGACGGAGCGCGCGCGCCAAAGCGTTAACGACGCGATGGACATCGTCGGCGGCAAGGGCATCTGCCTCGGACCGAACAACTGGGTCGGCCGCGGCTACCAGATGACGCCGATCGCGATCACGGTCGAAGGCGCCAACATCCTTACGCGGACGCTCATCATCTTCGGCCAGGGCGCGATCCGCTGCCATCCGTACGTGCTGCGCGAGATGCGCGCGGCGAAGGAAATGCAGGGTACGGAAGCGTCGCGGGAATTCGACGACGCTTTCACCTCGCACATCGGGCACGTCATCTCGAACGGCGTGCGCGCCTGGGTCCATGGCATCACGAGCTCGCGCCTCGCGCACACGCCCGGCAACGGTGCGCCCGAGCTGATGCACTACTACCGCTTCACCTCGCGCCTCTCGGCCGCGTTCGCCTTCCTCGCCGACATGTCGATGATGGGCATGGGCGGCGCGCTGAAGCGCAAGGAGAAGATCAGCGGGCGCCTCGGCGACGTGCTCTCAATGCTGTATCTCATCTCGGCGACGCTCAAGCGCTACGAAGACCAGGGCCGCATGAAGGAAGACCTGCCGATCGTGCGCTGGGCCGTGCGCGACATGACCTATCACGCGCAGCACGCGATCGACCAGGTGCTCTCCAACTTCCCGATCAAGTGGATGGCGCGGCTCCTGCGCTTCACCATCTTCCCGGTCGGCATGTCGTTCCGCCCGCCGCTCGATGCGCGCAACCGCGATTCCGCGCAGCTCATCCTCTCGCCGGGCGCGGCGCGCGACCGGCTCACCGCGGGCATGTACGTGCCGAAGGGCGAGAGCGATGCAACCGGCATCCTGGAGGCGGCGTTCCTCGCCACCATCGCCTGCGAGCCGATCGACGAGAAGCTGCGCAAGGCGCTGAAGAAGGGCAAGATGAGCGCGCGCCCGGGCGTCGACCTCGGCACGATCGCGCTCGAGAAGAACCTCATCACGCCGGAAGAATTCGCCCAGTGGAGCCGCAAGGAAACGCTGAGGAAGAGCGCTATCAAGGTCGATGACTTCCCGCAGGACTTCGGCCGCGCCGCGCTGGTCGACGCCGACGCGACGCGTCCCTTCGTGAGGGCTGCGTGAAGCCCGTCTATATCGTCGACGGCGCTCGCTCGCCGTTCCTGAAATCGAAGAACCGGCCCGGGCCGTTCGCCGCCAGCGATCTCGCTACGCAAGCGGGACGCACTCTGCTGGTCAGGCAACCGTTCGCGCCGCCAGAGCTCGATGAAGTGATCCTCGGCTGCGCCGCGCCGTCGGTCGACGAAGTGAACATCGGCCGCGTGGCGGCGCTGCGCATGGGGTGCGGCCAGAAGGTCCCCGGCTGGACGGTGATGCGCAACTGCGCCTCCGGCATGCAGGCGGTCGACTCCGGCATCAACAACATCCTCGCCGGCCGCTCGAAGCTCGTGCTCGCCGGCGGCGTGGATGCGCTGTCGCGCGCGCCGCTGCTCTACGGCGACAAGATGGTGCTCTGGTTCTCCGACATGGCCGCGGCGAAGACCACCGGCCAGCGCCTCGGGCTTTTCGCGCGCATGCCGGTCGGTGCGGTATTGAAGCCCGTGATCGGCATCATGAAAGGGCTCACCGATCCGATGGTCGGATTGCTCATGGGCCAGACGGCGGAAAACCTCGCGCACCGCTTCGGCATCACGCGCACGCAAATGGACGCGTTCGCCGTGCGCTCGCATCACCGCGTGGCGGCCGCACAAGCCGCCGGCACGCTCGCGCCGGGCGGCGGCGAAGTCGAGGCCCTCTACGACTCGAACGGCAAGGCTTATTCGCTCGATGACGGCGTGAGGAGCGACGCGTCGGTCGAATCGCTCGCCAAGCTAAGGCCATTCTTCGACCGCAAGTACGGCAACGTCACGGCCGGCAACAGCTCGCAGATCACCGATGGCGCCGCGTGGCTGCTGCTCGCATCAGAGGAAGCATTGAAGGAAAGAGGCCTCCAGCCCATCGGCCGCATCGTCGATTCCGAATGGGCCGGCCTCGATCCGGCGCAGATGGGCCTCGGCCCGGTGCATGCGGCGACGCCGATCCTGAAGCGCAACAACCTCGGCCTGAACGATCTCGATTACTGGGAGATCAACGAGGCTTTCGCCGCGCAGGTGCTCGGCTGCCTCGCGGCCTGGAAGGACGAGAAATACTGCAAGGAAGAGCTCGGCCTCGACCGCGCGATGGGCGAGCTCGACGAAAGCAAGCTGAACGTCGATGGCGGCGCGATCGCGCTCGGCCATCCGGTCGGCGCCTCGGGCACGCGCATCGTGCTGCACCTGCTGAAGACACTGAAACGCACCGGCAAGAAAAAAGGCATGGCGAGCATCTGCATCGGCGGCGGACTCGGCGGCGCCATGCTCGTCGAAGCACTGTAAGGGGGAACCATGGAACGCGCTGATCCGCAGGTGCTGGCGAAGCACTGGCGGTGGGAGAAAGATCGCGAAGGCCTCGTCTGGCTCACCTTCGACAAGCAGGGCGAGTCCGCCAATACATTCAACCGCGAGGCCATGCGGGAGCTCAGCCAGACACTCGGCGAGATCGCCGCCGCCAAACCCCGTGGCCTGATCATTTGCTCGGCAAAAGACGGTTTCGTCGCCGGTGCGGACGTCGAGGAGTTCACCAAGTTCAAGACCCCCGACGACATGATGTCGCTCGTGAAACTCGGCTGGGACACGTTCCAGCAGTTGCACGACCTCCCTTTCCCGACCACCGCGATGATCAACGGCTTCTGCATGGGCGGCGGCCTCGAACTCGCGCTCGCATGCAAGTACCGGGTGGCGCTCGACGATCCGAAGACGCGGATCTCTTTTCCTGAAGTCATGGTCGGCGTCGTCCCGGCCTGGCATGGCGTGCAGTGGTTGCCGAAGCTGGTCGGGCCCGCCGCAGCGTTGGATATGCTGCTCACAGGACGCGCGGTCGACGCCAAGCGCGCGAAGCGGATGGGTCTTGTCGACCAGGCGGTGCCTGCGCGCATTCTCGAGAACACGGCGCGCATGGTGACGTTGGAGGCGAAGCCACCTCGCGCGCTTCCACTGGTACAGAAGCTCATGCTGTCTCTAAGACCCCTGCTAGCCTGGCAAGCGCGCAGACAAGTAGCGAAGAAGGCGCGGCGAGAGCACTACCCCGCGCCTTACATCATCCTCGAACTATGGACGAGATTCGACGGCGACCCTTTCCGGGCTGCACACGACTCGCCTTTGATCAAGGAACTGTTCGAGCACCCGACGCGCCTCAACCTGGTTCGTATCTTCTTCCTGCAGGAGCGGATGAAGGGCCTGGGCAAAGGCTCCGACTTCGAGGCGCGGCATGTGCATATCGTCGGCGCCGGCGTGATGGGCGGCGACATCGCGGCGATTTGCGCGATGCGCGGCCTTACCGTCACGCTGCAGGACACGGCACCCGATCGCCTGGCGCCCGCGGTGAAGCGCGCGGCGCAGCTCTACAAGCGGCGCCTGCGCGACGAGCGCCGCGTGCGCGATGCGATGGATCGCCTGATCCCCGACGTCTCCGGCCAGGGCGCGCGCCAGGCCGACGTGATCATCGAGGCGATCTTCGAGAGCCTGCAGGCGAAGCGCGAGCTCTTCGCCAAGCTCGAATCGATCGCCAAGCCCGGCGCGATCCTCGCGACCAACACGTCGAGCCTCAAGCTCGCCGACATCGCCACCGCGCTCAAGGATCCCACCCGGCTCGTGGGCATCCATTTCTTCAATCCGGTGCCGCTGCTCCAGCTCGTGGAAGTGGTCCACGGCTCGCAGACCCGGCCGGAGATTGCAAAGGCCGCCGCGGCATTCGTGCGGCAGATCGACAAGCTGCCGCTGCCGACGAAGGACTCGCCGGGATTCCTCGTCAACCGGGTGCTCGGCCCTTACATGCAGAACGCGTTCCGCATGATCGACGAGGGCGCGAAGCCCGAGACGCTCGATGCAGCGATGGAGGAATTCGGCATGCCGATGGGGCCGGCGGAGCTCGCCGACACAGTCGGCCTCGACATCTGCCTGCACGCCGGCAAGTCGCTCGCCAAGGACGCGACGTCGATCCCGAAAGTGCTCTCCTCCAACGTCGACGCAGGGCGGCTTGGCAAGAAGAGCGGCCAGGGCATCTATACCTGGGTCGGCGGCAAGCCGCAGAAGAGGCAGGCCGACCCGTATGGACCGGAGCTGATCGAGAAGCTGATCCGCCCCTACCTGGATGAGGCGCAGAAGGTGCTGGAAGAAGGCATCGTCGCCGACGCCGATCTCGTCGACGCCGGACTCATCTTCGGCACGGGCTTTGCGCCGTTCCGCGGCGGGCCCCTGCACTACGTCCGGAATCGGTAGCCCGAGCGGCTATTATTCTTTCCTTCGCGGTCTTCAACACCGGGAGGGCGGGATGGTGACGAGAAGCGTCGCGGTCGCCTGTGCGGCGATCGCCGCAGCAGCGACGAGCGGGTGCGTCAGCGTGCAGCAAGTCCCGATGCAAAAGGACTTCTGGTCGCAGACCGATCGCAGCGTCATGGTGGCCCTGGCGAAGCTACCGGAGACCGCCGCTCATAAGGCAGGTCCGCAAGGCCTGCTCGACGTTGCCATCAACAACGCGATGGCCGACGATCTCGGCAACGCATTGAAAACCATCACGCTCGACGATTCCTACGGGCAGGCGCGCAGCGAGGTCGTGCGGCGGCTGCAGCAGAAGGGAATAAAGAGCAGCTTTACCGAAAAGATGGTCGACGTCGCGTCGCTGCAAGATTTCAGCGGTACCGACAACTCGCGCTCCTATGCGTCCAAGGATTTTCGCGCGATGAAGCCCGAGCTCGGCAGCGCAGATCGGCTGCTGCTGTTCACCGTTGTCGCGGTGGGGACGCAGCGCTCCTACTACGGCTTTGTTCCAATCAGCAGCCCCGTTGCGATTCTCAGAGCACGCGGTGAGCTGATCGACCTGCAAACCAACGAAGTGCTCTGGCGCGACGACACTGCAAATACTGCAGCGATCGCCGATCCATGGGATCAGCCGCCTGCTTTCCAGAACGTCGGCGCAGCCGTGCAGCAAGTCATCCTCGAAGCGCGCGGCGCGATGATCCAAAAGTTGTTCAACGAGGCCACGCCGGCGGCCGCGCCACCCGTTGCCACGCTCTCAGCGGCGGCCGCGACCAACAGCGCACCTACGCTCGCGCCGGGCACGCCCGCACCGGAAACGCTCGCACCGGAGAACAGGCCGGGGCCAGGTTCTCTTTGGAACTACAGCTTCCATGACCGCGTCTTCGGCAATCGCGACCGGGAGTTTTCGGTCCGTACTACCACAGTCGAGGATTCGAACGTCATGGAGGTCCTGTCGTCGGGCAGCGAGCAGCAGGTCATCTCGACCAACCCGCGCGAGATCGCGTTCCAGACGCGTCGCCTGTCTGGCGAGGAATTCATCGAGCTTTCGCCGTACCTCCTTGCAAGCCTGTCGACGCCCGCTGCCACGCTGCGGCAAGCCCCGCGCACGTACCCGGGCCCCGGGTCGGTGGAGGACTGGAAAGTCCGAATTGTGCAGGTGCGCCGCGAGCAAGTCACCGTACCGGCCGGGCACTTCAACGCATATCGGATCGAGCTCGCGGGCGAGAATGAGAACGCGCTCTTCGCCATTTCCTCGGCGCATGCGGCGAACGCAGCCGCCGCGGATTACCGCACCCAGAATTTCACTTACGAAGCCTGGTATGCGCCGCAGGTGGGTCGTTACGTGCAGATCCACCATAAGACGTTCAATCGCTACGGCAATGAGATCGGCGACGAATGGGTGGAGCTCAAAAAATACGAGCTCCGCCCGCGGCTAGACGGAAAGGGCTGATGGCGGCGGAACGGCTGCCGGCGGACAAGCAACCCGCGTTGCGCGTCATGCCGATGCCGGCGGACGCCAACCAGAACGGCGACATCTTCGGCGGCTGGATCATGGCGCAGGTCGATATCGCGGGCGGCACGCTCGCTGGGCGCATCGCACGCGGTCGCATCGCCACGGTGGCGGTGAAGGAGTTCGTCTTCAAGCAGCCGGTGCAGATCGGCGACCTGCTCTCGTTCTACGTCGACCTGGTGCGCACCGGCACGACCTCCATCACCGTGAAGGTCGAGGTTTACGCCGAGCGGCGCCCGTCGGACCCCAAGGTGGTGAAGGTGACCGACGCCGTCCTCACCTACGTCGCGATCGACGGCGCGGGCCACCCGCGCCCCGTGCCGCGCGACTAGTTTGCTGCTCGACGCTTCGGCGCTCGCCATTGTCGCGGCGCTCGGCATCGTCGCCGCTGTGGTCGGCGGCATGGGCGGCTTCGGCACCGGCATCATCCTCACCGCTGCGCTCGCGCCCTTCATCGGCGTCAAGGCGGTGATCCCCGTCCTCGCCGTCGCCGGCGCCATCATCAACGGCGGCCGCTTCTGGTTCTACCGCGAAAGCCTGCAGCGTCGCACGCTCACGCTTGTCCTCGCCTGCGCGCTGCCCTTCATGGTGCTCGGCACCTGGATCTACAGCGTTCTCGATGCGCGCGCCATCGGCACCGTGCTCGGTGTCTTCGTCATCGCGTCGGTGCCGCTGCGTCGCACGCTCAACCGCCGCAAGATCGCGCTCGGCACCCCGGGGCTCGCCGTCGGCTCGGGCGTCTTCGGCCTCGCCACCGGCGTCGCGAGCGGTGCCGGAGTGATCATGATCTCGCTCCTCCTCGGTAGCGGCATGACCGGGCCGGCGGTGCTCGCCACCGACGCGATGATCAGCATCGTGCTCGACATCTGCAAGGCCGCGCTCTTCCAGCGCTTCGCGCTGCTCGACGAGCGAACCTTCGTCACCGGCGTCGTGATCGGCGTGGCGACGATTCCGGGAAGCGCCGTCGCGGCATGGCTTGTGAACCGCATGCACGCCCACCTGCACGTGCTCTTCATGGAAGGACTGATCCTCGTCGGTGGCGCCTCGCTCCTCTGGAACTCATGGAGATAACGCTGCGCGCAGCCGACGGCTACTCGATTGGAGCGGCGACATTCGGCTCCAGCGGCAAGCCGGTGCTCGTCATGCCGGCGACCGGCGTGCCGCAGTCCTACTACGCAAGGTTCGCGGCTTATCTCGCCGAGCGCGGCTTCAGCGTGCTGACCTTCGACTACCGCGGCATCGGCCGCTCGAAGAACGGCGACCTGCGGAAGATGCAGGCGCGCATGCGCGACTGGGCGCTGCTCGATGCCTCGGCAGCTTTCCACCACTTTTCGAGCGACGCGCTGATCGTCGGGCACAGCTTCGGTGGCCAGGCCCTTGGCCTGCTGCCGGACCTTGCTCGTGTGCGCGCAGCGCTCCTCGTCGGCTCGCAGAGCGGCTACTGGGGCAATTGGCCGCCGCTCGGAAGACTGTGGATGTGGCCGACGACGCACTTCGGCCTCGACGGCGTGACGCGCCTCTTCGGCTACTTCCCGGGCTCGCGCCTGGGCTTCGGCGAGGACTTGCCGCCGGGCGTGGCGAAGGAGTGGGCCGCGTGGTGCCGCCACCCGACTTACCTCGTCGGCGCGCTGGGAGTGGAAGACACCTACGCCAGGCTGCGCGCGCCGATTCGCGCCTATGCGATCGACGACGATGCGTTAGCACCGCGACCGGCGGTGGAAGCGCTGGCACGCCTTTATCCGAATGCGCGATGGGAGACGCGCCGGATCGCGCCGCGCGAGGTCGGCGTCGGTTCGATAGGCCACTTCGGCTTCTTCCGCGAGCGCTTTCGCGATAGCCTTTGGCGCGAAGCTGCCGATTGGCTGGAGCGCCAATGAAAGAGCTCAAGGGAAAAGTAGCCGCGGTCACCGGTGCGGCGGGCGGCCTGGGGCGCGCCATGGCGCTCGCCTTCGCCGACGAGGGCATGCACGTCGCGCTGGGAGACGTCGCCGACGCTAGCGAAGTCTTTGCCGCCGTCGAGGCGAAGGGCGTGTCAGCGCTCGCTATGAAGCTCGACGTGTCCAAGGCCGAGGAAGTCGAGGCGTTCGCGCAGCTGATCGACAAGGATCTCGGCGGCGCGCATGTCGTCTGCAACAACGCCGGCGTGTCTCCCCTCGGCGCAGCATGGGAAACGAGCCTCGACGACTGGCGTTGGACCATCGGCGTGAACCTGTGGGGCGTGATCCACGGCGTGAAGAGCTTCGTGCCGCGGCTTCTCAAGCGCAACGAGGGGCACGTAGTGAATACCGCCTCGGTCGCCGGCATCATCAATCCACCCGGCTCGGGCGCCTACAACGTCACCAAGCATGCCGTCGTCGCCTTGTCCGAGACGCTGCATCACGACCTGCGCGAACGCGGCTCAGCGGTAGGCGCCTCGGTCCTATGTCCAGCTTACGTGCCCACCGGGATCGCGAATTCCGAGCGCAACCGGCCGGCGGGCATGCAAGCCACGGTCAAGACGAACGAAATCCTGGCGCGCGAGCAGATGCTGAAGAAAGCCGTCGCCTCCGGCAGGCTCAGCGCCGACGATGTCGCCAAGGCGGTAGTGGAGGCGGTGAAGCAGGACCGCTTCTATATCCTCACGCACCCGCGCATCAAGGGCGCGATCGGCGCGCGCATGGATGACATCCTGAGCGAGCGCACACCGCGCAATCCGATGCAGCTCTAGGACGCGAGTCCGGGAAAGAGGCGCCGCAGTCCCTCGGCCATCGTCTGGATGGCGATGGCAGCGAGCAGCAATCCGAGCAGTCGCGTCGCGATGTTGAGCCCGGTCTTGCTGATGCGCTCGCCGACGGCGTGGGCGGCATGCAGCATTCCCCACAGCACGGCGCACACGATGAGGATGCAGGCGGTGAGCACGAGCTTGTGCGTCGTACCGCCCGCCTCTCCCGCGATGATCGAGGTGCTGATGGCGCCGGGGCCGGCGAGGAGCGGCACCGCGAGCGGCACGACGCCCGAGACTTCGCCCGCGCGCAGCTCCTCGGCTTCGGCGTGCGTCTGGCGCATCTCGCCCGCCTGCGCGTTCAGCATGGCGAGCGCCATCAGGAGCAGCACGAGCCCGCCGCCCACCTGGAACGCCTCCAGGCTCGCGCCCATCAGCTGGAGGAGCGCCTCGCCGAGGAACACGGCGCCCGCCAGGACGCAAAACACGGTGAGCGTGACGACATTCGCCAGGCGCCGCGTCGAATGGTCGTCGCGCGCGGCGGTGACGCCGATGAAGATCGGTATGGCGAGGAACGGGTCGAGCACCGCGGTGAGCGTAACGAAGTACCGCAGGTACTCCGGCAGCGCGTTCAAGCGGCTTTCATGGCGGCCTGGGCAGCCTTGCGGTCGTCGTTGACGGTCTTGAAGGCCGGGCGCTCGCCGAGCATCTTGAGGTAGGCCTTGATCTGCGGCATCGACTCGAGCAGGTCCTGGCCCAAGCCGTGCTTCGTGGCAAGCGAGACGAGCGGCAGGTGGCAGAACGCCGCGCAATCGGCGAGCGTGAGCTGGGCTCCGGCGAGGTACGGGTCGAACTTGGCGCGCGAGCGAAAGGCACGGATGCCCTTCACCAGGTCCTTCTCGACTGCGTGCTTCAGCTCCTCGTTCACCGGGCGATTGAAGAACACCTGCCCGTACAGCCGCCGCGCGACCAGCTCGACATGCAGCTCGAGGATGGTGATCAGCTCGCGCACCCGCGCCCGCTCAAGCGCATCGCGCGGATAGAGCGGCTTCTGCGGGTAGGCGTCCTCGAGCCACTCGCAGATGACTTGCGACTCGCTGAGCTGCGCGCCGTCGATCTCGACGAAAGGCACCTTGCCCATCGGCGTGCGCGCGAGGAAATCCTCGTTCTGCGAAGGCTTGCACGTCGAATCGAGCTCGAAAGGCACGCCTTTCTCGAGCATCGCAATGCGCACCTTGTTGAAGTAGTTGCTGATGTGGAAGCCGCAGAGTTTGAGCATAGGGATGGCATTATAGGGAGCATGGCGCAGGACGATCCTGGAATCATCACCGCGCTCGCCACGGACACCTCCTATGGCGGCTATCTCGCGCTCGACGTGCTGCTCTCGGCGCAAAGGCCGCGCTCGAAGCACCACGACGAGATGCTGTTCATCGTCCAGCACCAGACGGCGGAGCTCTGGATGAAGCTCATGATCCACGAGCTCGCGGCGGCGATCGAGCACGTCAAGGCCGACAGCCTGCCGCCGTGCTTCAAGATCCTCGCGCGCGTGAAGCAGATCCAGCGCCAGCTGTTCGAGCAGTGGGCGGTGCTCGAGACGCTCACACCCTCCGAATACCTCGAGTTCCGTGACGTGCTCGGCCCGGCCTCGGGCCTGCAGTCCTTCCAGTTCCGCGCCGTCGAGTTCCTGCTGGGCAACAAGAACCCGCGGCGACTCGAGCTCTACAAGCACGATGCGGACACGCGCGGGTTCCTCGAGAAGCTGCTGAATGCGCCCAGCCTCTACGACGAGTACCTGCGCCACCTCGCGCGCCGCGGCATGCCGGTGCCGAAGGAGCGCATCGAGCGCGACTGGTCGCAGCCTTACGAGCCGCATCCGGGCGTCGTGTCGGTTTTCAAGACGATCTACGACGACCCGAAGACCCACTGGGATGCGTACGACATGTGCGAGAAGCTCGTCGACGTCGAGGAGAACTTCCAGCTCTGGCGCTTCCGCCACGTGAAGACGGTCGAGCGCGTCATCGGCTTCAAGCGTGGCACCGGCGGCACCGACGGCGTGGCATTCCTGCGCAAGTCGCTCGAGGTCGCGCTCTTCCCGGAGCTCATCGATGTCCGCACTCATCTTGGATGAGGAGTGGCTGCGGGAGAACGTCTGGCCGCGCTTCTCGCGCGCCCTCTCGCGCAAGGACATCTACCTGGCCAATCATTCGCTCGGCCGGCCGCCCGATCGCATGGCCGAGGACGTGCGCACGGCGGTCGACGCCTGGTACCGCGACATGGACGGCGCCTGGGCTCTGTGGCTGGAGGCGCGCGACAAGTGGCGTGCCCTCACGGCGAAGCTCGTCGGTGCTCCGCGCGCCGACTGTATCGTGCCGAAGACGAGTGCCGGACAGGGCCTGCGGGCCGTGCTCAATGCATTGCCCGGCAAGCCTCGCGTGGCGACGAGCGACGGCGAGTTCGACTCGATCGATTTCATCCTGCGCGTCTATCGCGAGCAGGGCCGCATCGAGCTGAAGATCACGCCATGGCAGGAGATCTCGGCCGAGGGCGCGGACCTGGTCGTCATCTCGACGGTCATGTTCCGCACCGGCGAGGTGGTGAAGCACCTGCCGAAGCTGATCCACGACGCGCATGCCAAGCGCGCGCTGGTGCTGCTCGATGTCTATCACCACGCCGGCGTGATCCCGCTCGATCTGGCGGCGCTCGAGGCCGATTTCGCCATCGGCGGCTCGTACAAGTACCTGCGCGGCGGACCGGGCGCCTGCTGGCTCTACGTGCGGCCGGGCCTCGTCGACAGCATGCGCACCCTCGACACCGGCTGGTTCGCGAAGAAGGACGTCTTCTCCTACCTGCGTCCGGAGCCGCCGGAGTTCGGCGCGGGCGGCGATGCGTGGCTCGAATCGACGCCGCCGGTGCTCGGCTGCTTCCAGGCGCTCGCCGGCCTCGAGTTCACGCTCGAGATGGGCGTCGATCGCCTCCGCGCCTACTCGATGGCGCAGAAAGCGCTGCTCGCGTCGCTCTTGCCGGAGCTCGCCGCAGCCGACAAGCACTACGGCGCGTTCGTCACGCTCAAGCATCGCAACGCTTCCGCCCTCGCAGCTGCGCTCGACAAGCGGGGCGTCAAGGGCGATGTGCGCGGCGAATACCTGCGCCTGTGCCCGGACCTGCTCAACACGCGCGCCGAGCTCGAGCGGTCGGCGGCTACCTTAAGAGATCTGCTGGCGGCGAATACGGCGCGCTGAGCGCCGCGGCGACTTCGGGGTGGGTGATCTTGCCGCGCGCGACGTTGAGGCCGTTGCGCAAGTGCTCGTCGTCGGCGAGCGCCTTCTTCCAGCCTTTCCTGGCGAGCGCGAGAACGAACGGCAGCGTTGCATTGTTGAGCGCGTAGGTCGAGGTGCGTGGCACTGCGCCCGGCATGTTCGTCACGCAGTAATGCACCACATCGTCGACGATGTACGTGGGATCGGCATGCGTGGTCGGCTTGGACGTCTCGAAGCAGCCGCCCTGGTCGATGGCGATGTCGACGATCACCGCGCCGGTCTTCATCGCCTTCACCATCTCGCGGTTCACGAGCTTCGGCGCGGCGGCGCCCGGGACAAGCACCGCGCCGATCACCAGATCGGCGGAGAGCACATGCTGCTCGACCGTGTCGCGGCTCGAGTGGACCGTGACCGCGCGCGCGCCGAATTCCCGCTCTATGCCTCTCAGGACGTCCAATGACCGATCGAGCACGTACACGCGCGCACCCGAGCCGACCGCCATGCGCGCCGCGCTCGAGCCGGAGACGCCGGCGCCGAGGATCGTGATCTTCGCCGGCGGCACGCCAGGCACGCCACCGAGCAGGATGCCCATGCCGCCGCGCTCCTTCTCGAGGCAGCTCGCGCCGATCTGCACCGACATGCGCCCGGCGACCTCCGACATCGGCGCGAGCAGCGGCAGCCCACCGCCTGAGCGCGTCACCGTCTCGTAGGCGATGCAGATCGCGCCGGATTTCATCAGCTCTTCGGTCTGCGGCCGGTCCGGCGCGAGGTGCAGGTAGGTGAAGAGCACGTGGCGCTCGGTGATCTTCTTCCGCTCCTCGCGCTGCGGCTCCTTCACCTTGACGATGAGCTCGGCTTCCTTCCAGGGGTCGCCGATGCGTGCGCCGGCCTTCTCGTACATCGCATCGGGCGCACCGATGCCGGCACCGGCATTGGTTTCGACCACGACCTGGTGGCCGGCGGCGACGACTTCACGCACGGAGGTCGGCGTAAGGCCGACCCGGTATTCGTGCGTCTTGACTTCCTTCGGGACGCCGATGATCACCGGTGTCTCGCTTTCGCGAGCGCCTCGACCACCGTGGTCTGCTCGCCGAGCTCGAGCTTCGCGATCTGGTTGCGATGCACTTCGTCCGGGCCGTCGGCGAAGCGCAGCGTGCGCGCATGCGCGTAGGCGTAGGCGAGGCCGAAGTCGTCCGAGACGCCGCCGCCGCCGTGCACCTGCATCGCCCAGTCGATCACCTGCAGCGCGACGTTCGGCGCGTAGACCTTGATCATCGCGATTTCCTTCTTCGCGACCTTGTTGCCGACGGTGTCCATCTTGTGCGCGGCGTTCAGCACCATGAAGCGCGCCGAGTCGATGAGAATCCGCGACTGCGCGATGCGCTCGCGCGTCACGCCCTGGTCGGCGAGCGGCCGGCCGAAGGCGACGCGCTCGGTCGCGCGCTTGCACATCTTCTCGAGCGCGCGCTCGGCCTGGCCGATGAGCCGCATGCAGTGATGGATGCGTCCGGGCCCGAGGCGCCCCTGCGCGATCTCGAAGCCGCGGCCTTCGCCGAGCAGGATGTTGGACGCCGGCACGCGCACGTCCTTCATCTCGAGCTCCATGTGGCCGTGCGGCGCATCGTCGTAGCCGAACACCGGCAGGTGGCGCAGGATCTTGACGCCCTTGGTCTCGGCAGGCACCAGCATCATCGACTGCTGGCTGTGCCGCGACGCATTGTCGGGGTCGGTCTTGCCCATGACGATGTAGATCTTGCAGCGCGGATCGCCGGCGCCGCTCGACCACCATTTCACCCCGTTGATCACGTACTCATTGCCGTCACGCTTCATGCGCGTCTGGATGTTGGTCGCATCCGACGAGGCGACGGCGGGCTCGGTCATGAGGAACGCCGAGCGGATCTTTCCCTCCAGCAGCGGCTCGCACCATGTCTTCACCTGCTCGGGCGTGCCGTACTTGAGGATGGTCTCCATGTTGCCGGTATCGGGCGCGGAGCAATTGAACACCTCCGGCGCCCACTCGACGCGGCCCATGATCTCGCAGAGCGGCGCGTACTCGAGGTTGGTGAGCGTGCCGCCGTGCGACTTGGGCCGCCACAGGTTCCAGAGACCGGCCGCGCGCGCTTTCGGCTTCAGCTCCTCGATGATCGGCACGACCTCCCAGCGCTTCGCCGAGCGCGTGTGCTCGTGCCATTTGTGCTCGTTCGGATAGATGTACTCGCGCATGAACGCGATGACGCGCTCGCGCAGCTCCTGCACCTTGGGCGTGTAGTCGAAGTTCAAGCTGCTCTCCTCAGTATTTTCTCAACCTGCTTCCAGCCGAGCTCGGCCATCGGTCTTGCGCGCGAGCCGGCGTCGCGCGCGTGCGCCGACGCCGCGGTGCCGTCGACCACGCGCTTGGCAATACCTTGCAGGATCGCGGCGATGCGGAACAGGTTATAGGCCATGTAGAAGTCCCAGTGCGAAGGATTGATGCCTTCGCGACCGGTTCGCTTGCAGTACATCTGCACATACTGGCTCTCGCTCGGGATGCCGAGTTGCGCGAAATCAAGCCCGGCGATGCCGCGGAATTGTCCCGGCGGGATGTGCCAGCTCATGCAGTGATAGGCGAAGTCGGCGAGCGGATCGCCGAGCGTGGAGAGCTCCCAGTCGAGCACGGCGAGGATCCTCGGCTCGCTCGGGTGGAAGATCGTGTTATCGAGCCGGTAGTCGCCGTGCACCACGGTGGTCGCGTTTTCCGGCGGGATGTTCTTCGGCAGCCAGTCGATGAGGTTGTTCATCGCCTCCATGCGCTCGGTCTCCGAGGCCTGGTATTGCCTGGTCCAGCGCGCCACCTGCCGCTCGATGTAGCTGCCCGGCTTGCCGAAAGCTTCCAGCCCGAGCTGCCGATAGTCCATGGCGTGGAGTTGAGCGATGACCCGGTTCAACTCGTCCCAGATGGCGAAGCGCTCCTCCTTCGTCATCCCCGGCAGCGCCTGGTCCCAGAGCACGCGCCCTTCAACGTAGTCCATCACGTAGAACGCGGTACCGATGATCGACTCGTCTTCGCACAGCACGTGCGGCCGCGCGACCGGAAAATTCTCCGGATACAGCGCGGCGATCACGCGGTATTCGCGATCCACCGCGTGCGCGGAGGGCAGCAGCTTGCCCGGGGGTTTGCGCCTGAGCACGAAGCGGCGCCCGTCGGCGGCGGTGAGGCGATACGTCGGGTTGGACTGCCCGCCCTTGAACTGCTCGATCTGCGCGATGCGCAAGCCCAGGAATTTTTCGAGCGAGGCTTCATCGATGCGATGCCGCTCCTCGACCGGCTTAGTGCCGATGAACTGCTCGAACATGGGGCTGGAAGCTTAACCTAGAATGATTGCGCCATGCCCCGCTTCCACGTCAGTCACCTCAAGGGCGGAAAATTCGAGCGGCGCGGCCTGCGCAACTACTTCGAGTACCGCGATCTCGGCATCAAGCGCGCGACGAAGGGCAAGGTCGTGGCCCACGTCATCCGCGCGCGGCCGGGCCGCGCGCCCCATGGTGAATGGCACTACCACGCGGCGAACGTGCAGTTCGTCTACGTGCTCAAGGGCTGGGTGCTGTTCGAGTACGAAGGTGTCGGAAAAGTGATGATGAAAGCCGGCAGCTGCTTCTACCAGCCGCCGCGCATCCGCCATCGCGAAATCAAGCACTCGCGCGATGTGCAAATGTTGGAAATCGTTGCGCCTGCCAATTTCAAGACTTACGAGGGGCAACCTCGAGCCAGAAAGTCACCGGCCCGTCGTTCACGAGGCTGACTTTCATGTCGGCGCCGAAGCGGCCGGTCGCGACATGGACCGCTTCTGCCGCCTTCTCGACAAACTTGAGGAACAGCGTCTCGCCATCGGCGGGCGCGGCGGCGCTCGAGAAGCTCGGGCGCAAGCCGCTATTGGTATCCGCCGCCAGGGTGAACTGAGGCGCCGCGAGCAGCTCGCCGCCGATGTCCTTTAGCGACAGGTTCATCTTGCCCTGCCCGTCGGCGAACATGCGGTAGGCGAGCACCCGCTCGGCGAGCCGCGCGGCTTCGGCCGGCCCGTCGCCGCGCTCGACGCCGACGAGGGCGAGGATGCCTCGGCCGATGGACGCGATCTCGGCGCCATCCACCACCACCTTGGCATTTGAAACCCGCTGCAGGAGTGCGATCAGGCGATGATGTCGGGGATCAGGCGCGCGCGCAGGCGCTGGATCTGGTCCTTGAGGATGAGCTTGCGCTTCTTGAGACGCTGCAGCTGCAACCGGTCCTGCAGGGGATCGGCGGCGAGCCGGCCGATCACGTCATCGAGGTCGTGGTGCTCGGTCTCAAGGCTGTGAAGGCGGCTGCGGATCTGCGCCTTCTCCTCTTCGGTCAGGGGGAGGTCGGTCACCTGTGGAAAAGCTCATGCCCGATGGATCATCCTAACCCTATACTTCGTGTGGGGAAAGGGGAAACCCCGGCCGATGTATCGCCGTAACGATCACGACGTCACCGATTCAATCCAGACCACCGATCCCGCCGCAGTAGCGGCGGAGATCATCCGTCTCTATCGCGGGCTCTTCCCGCACGCGAGCGCGCGGCCCTTCGAGCGCGCCCTCACCGATCTCACGCGCGCCTACGACGGCGGCGACCTGTCGTACTGGCCCTGCGATACCGAATACCACGACATCCAGCACGTGCTCGACGTGACGCTCGCCATGTGCCGGCTGATGGATGGCTACCAGCGCAGCCTCGCGAGCGGCGCCGAGCGCATCCGGCCCGAGCTCTTCGTCGCCGGCGCGCTCGCGGCGCTGTTCCACGACTTCGGTTACCTGCGCAAGCGCAGCGACCGCCGCCACCGGTTCGGGGCCGAGTACACCATCGGCCACGTCTCGCGCGGCGCCGCGTTCCTGCGCCGCTACATGCGCGAGCTCGGCTACGACGAGCAGCTCGCGCGGCTCGCGGCGACGCTGCTGCACTTCACCGGCTATGAGCGCAGGGCGGAGACGATCCGCGTCGGCGACGGCCTGCCGCGCCGGCTCGGGCAGATGATGGGCACCGCCGACATCATTGCGCAGATGTCCGACCGCTGTTATCTCGAGAAATGCCGCAACCGCCTGTTTCCCGAATTCGTGCTCGGCCGGCTAGGCGCGCCGCGCACTGCGCGGAAGTTGCCTTCGTTCGGGTCGGGCGACGAGCTCGTGGCGAAGACGCCCGGCTTTTATGAGAACGCGATGCGGCGCCTCGACGTGCAGCTCGGCGAATGCCACCAATACGCCGCGCACCATTTCGGCGGCGCGAACCTCTATCTCGACGCGCTGCGCAAGAACGTGCACTACGCCGGCAAGCGCGATCCGAAACTGCGCCGCAAGCCGCCCTATACGCTGCTACCCGAAGTGCAGCCGTATCCGCGCGACCTGGTGTCCATTCAGTAGTATCATCGCGGCCCTTCAGCCAGCGAGGCACCATGAAACGGAAATACGGCAAGGCCAAGAACCGCGAGACGATCGCCGAGCAGCGCATGCGCGAGGCGGCAAAGATGATGGGCGACAACAGCCACAACTACGGCTCCGATTCGCGCAAGGGTGCGATCTCGCGCGGCAAATTACGCAGTCGCGCCGCCCGCGCAGGCTAAAAGGCACACGCCGCAGCCCAGTAAGGTCCGGCCGGACTAGAGGCTTCGGCTTACACCCGTGGCAGCCCTCATCAAGATGGCTGCGTGGCGAACTTCCAGTTGCGCGCGCTGCGCAAGGCGGCGCGCATCCTCGGTGGCGAAGAACGGCTGTGCGCGCTCCTTGATGCGCCGCCAGGCGCGTTCGCCCGCTGGATGCAGGGTGCCGAGCCCGTGCCCATGTCCGTCTTCCTGATGATCGTCGACTTCCTCTCCGACATGGAGTCCGGAGGCGTGCAGCCGTTCGGGTCGGCGACAGAGACGTTACCCGCACGTCAGTATTGAATCTCGTTTATCCTTCCGTCCACTTGGGAATCTGGGGGATGCATGGACGGCGAAGAAACGCTGCGCTGGCCGACGAATCTGGATCGGCCGGCGATCGAACAGCGCCTCGCACAAGCGTGCGCCACCGCCGAGAAGAATGGGTGGAACGAGCTCGTGCCATTGCTCTCCGGGCTTGAAGGCAAGCCCGCAGCCGAGATCGCCAAGAAGGTGATGGCTGCCCTGGACTGGCTGCAGACGCAGCCCGAGCAGCGCGCGTTCGCGCTGCAGCTGCAAATGGTGGCGCTGAACCTCAAGAATCTAAAGTAGCAACCGGACGTAGTGCGGCTGATCAGCTGGAACGTGCAGTGGTGCCGCGGCATCGATGGCACCGTCGATCCCGCTCGCATTGCGCGCGAGGCGAGGCGCCTCGCCGACCCCGATGTCCTTTGCCTGCAGGAAATCAACGTCGGCTTTGCCGACCTGCCCGGGTCGAGCGGCGAGAACGAAGTGCAGGCGCTCGAGCGCGAATTTCCCGGCTACCACGTCTTCTTCGCTTCCGCCGTCGATGTGCCGGGCAGCGGAACTTCGCGCAAGCACTTCGGCAATCTCATCGCTTCACGCTTCCCCGTCGGCCGCGTCATGCGCCACTCGCTGCCCTGGCCGAAAGCGAATGGACCGAGCATGCCGCGCGCCGCGCTCGAGGCGGTGATCCACGCGCCATTCGGTGCGTTGCGCGTCATCACTACGCATCTCGAGTACTACTCGAGCGGGCATCGTGCGGCGCAGATCGAGCGGCTGCGTGAGCTGCATTGCGAGACCAACCACGAGACTGCGAGCGAGGACACCGAAGGTCCCTTCGCGCCGCTCCCGCATCCGCAAAGCGCGCTCGTCTGCGGCGACTTCAACATGCCGCCGGACGACCCGCTGCGCACGCGCTTCCTCGAGGCCTTCGTCGACGGCACGCCGCAATTCAGGGACGGGTGGCAAGTCCTTCACCGGGACGAAGCCCATCCGCACACCTTCCGCGTCCACGAGCGAAAGGCCGGCCAATCGCCCTACTGCTGCGACTACGTCTTCGTCACCGAGGACCTGGCACCTCGCCTGCGCTCGATCAGTATTGACGCCGACAACCGTGCGTCGGACCATCAGCCGGTGATCGTGGAGCTCGCTTGAAAGTCAGCCGGATCGGCGATGCGCTCGGTGCCGAAATTTCCGGCATCGATCTGTCGCGCCCGCTGGCCGCTGGCGTGTTCGGTACGATCCGCGCCGCCTGGCTCGAGCACCTCGTGCTGCGCTTTCGCGGGCAGC
>Ga0134121_10001607_pt1 | contig 21033 bp, 37 predicted proteins | sample KB301_FD_96463 | JGI IMG/M metagenome (GOLD analysis project Ga0134121, IMG submission 96463) | Terrestrial soil microbial communities without Nitrogen fertilizer from Kellogg Biological Station, Michigan, USA - KB3-0-1 | ecosystem: Environmental > Terrestrial > Soil > Unclassified ... | reverse complement strand
TCGGCCGGTCCTCCATGATGGAGAAATCCTGATGGAAACGCTGGATGGCAAGGTCATTATCGCCCAAGGGCTGCGCACCAGAACTCCCGTTGAGCATGACAGCATCACGAATTCCAGTCCTGAAGGGTTCGATGAAGGGCCGTTTCGATGAGCCGCTACATCGACTGGGAAGACGTGCAGAACGCCTATCCCGACTGGGGCAAGGCTGTCAGTGCGAACACCGTCGGAAACCTCTGGATTCCGCGCGCCGAGGATGAAGTCGACGCACGTCTCGCGCCGAACTACACCGTGCCGTTCACGCCTGTCCCCGGCATCGTGCGCGATCTTTGTATCGATCTTGCCTACTTCAAGCTCGCCTTTGCGACCGAAAAAGGACAGGCGCTCGGCAAGATTCTGGAGGCGCGGTTCAAGGCCATTCTTGACGGGAACATGCTCATCACCACGAGCGCCGGTCAGGTCGATACCGGCGAGCGGGCATGGTCGAGCCATGAGAACTACCCCACCCAGTTCGGCGTGGATTCCGAGATCAACTGGCGCGTGTCCTCCGCATGGGCACAGGATCAACAGGAGGCTCGCGGCCAGATTTGATCAGGGTCGAAATCCATACGGAGGCCGCTCTTGCCCAGTTCGGGCGAATCGCAGGCGCTTCCCGCGACCGCACGACTCCAAACCGTCAACTCGGCGTCCAGCTTCAGGGCTGGGTGCTACGCAACTTCCAGTCGGGAGGCGGACTTCAGACCCCGGCGTGGGCACCGCTTGCGGCCTCGACTGCGAAGCAAAAAGCCCGGCTCGGCTACTCCGGAACACCGCTCATCCGCACCGGCCACCTCCGCCAGTCCTTTCGCTCGTTCTATGACAATGACAGTGCCGGCGTGGGCTCGGAGGTGCCGTATTCCCAGTATCACGAGACCGGCACCCAGCGCCTTCCCCAGCGCGCCATGCTGCCTCCCAGAGCGGTCGCGATCGATTACGCCAAGAAGATCTATGAGCGCTGGGCGGCGCAGCTCGCGAGGACGGCATGATCTCCACGGGTGACATGTCCGACTGCATGATCGCGGTCCGCGATCTGCTCAAAGACTTTCAGGGCGTGCAGGATATCGGGGCGACCGTAGACCTTGCCGAACCCGTGAACGAGGACCCGAGCCGTTGCCCGCGCATCCAGATTTTCCCGCTGCGGATCCCATTTCCGTCTCGAGCTCTGGGAATGGGCGCCGGCTATCGAGCGCAGAACAACGAGTTCGTCGTGCTATTTCAGCAGACGCATCCGAATGAGGGCGCCGAATGTCTCGCCCTTCTCGGGGCTCTGGTGCAGGCCGGAACAAGCGCGCTGCTGTCCGACCCGTCCCTCAAGGGGACTGTGCAGATGCTTGGCGACTTCGAAGTGGAGTTTCTCGGCGTGCTGAAAACGAACGACGCCATCATGCAAACCGCCTCTTTGAGAGCGGTGGGCCTTACGACAGTTTCAGGAGGCTAACGCCACAGAATGAGCTACGGCGCACAGGCGAAGGTCGGATTTGCCCGACAGACCAATCCAGGGTCCTACGTGATCGCAACCGCGAGCCCGAACTCCTTCCATGCCATGGGGTTCGTGTCGCACAACATCGGCTATGAATCGGACGAGCTGATCTCCCAGAGCCTGATCGGCAAGTTTGAGCAGGGCGCATCCTACGCAGGCGCATCCCGTGTCAACGGCACCATCGAATTCGAGGCAACGCCGCGCAACATCCTCACCGCGCTCGGTCTTGCGGTGAACTATGTGGCCGCAACGGTCAACTCCGGCTCGATCCGCAACTGGACGTTCCTGCCAAACACAGTCGACTACGACTCGTCTAACGTCAAAGCGCCGTGGACGATGTACTCGCAGTTCTCGGATGCCCAGTCCGGAGATCTGTTCTATGACATGCAGTTCGGGCAACTGGACTTCGTGATCTCACAGGGGCAGTTCACCCGCGGTCGACTTCAGTGTGTCGGCGGAGCCCGCGTCGCAACCGGCGTGGGTTCCGCGAACATCATTCCCGATGCCTCCGATGCTGGCCGGCTGTTCCCGTGGAATGTCGCCTCGATATCCTATGGTGGCGCTGCGCTTCTCACCGCATCCGACATCACCGTCAGCCTGAACGAGAACGTCGCGCCGCTCTATACGATCAACGGAACACTGACGCCCTTCAAGTACACACGTACCGGCTTCCGTGAAGTAACGGTCAACGGCACGTTCTATATGACCGACCGTTCGATGCTGAACAACTTTACCGGCCAGACCCAGGCACGCCTGCTGGTGACGTTGATCTCGACGGTTGCCGCGGTTCAGTCGGGCTACTACAACACGCTCACCATCGATGTTCCGCAGCTGAAGATCACGGCGTTCAAGCCTGCGGTGCCGGGCCCCGGCGAAGTTTCTGTTCCCTTCACCGGTCGTGGCGTCATCGACCCATCGAGCAACTACGCCTTGCAGTTCACATTACTCAACAGTCGGCAGATCGATCTCTAGGAGGACCTTTGAGCGGATATGTTCGCGACATCATCATCAAGCGCCAATGGCAGGGAGACGATGTCACGATCGTCATGAAGCCGGCGAAGTTCGTCGACCTCATGGGATTCGGGAAATTCGACAGGGGCACGTTCGCACAGGAACAGTTGCCGGCCTTCTCGGAGAAGCTGAAGGGATACACGAAAACCCTGTCAGGGCTGAAGGCCCATGATGCCTCGGAGATCTCAGTCGATGAATTCTACGAGAACGCCTACTTCATCGAACTGGTTACCGAAGTGCTATCCGAATGGCTCGGCAAGGCGACTCCCTCAAACCCTCCCTCACCCGGCGCATCGCCTTCCGGCTAGCGTCCGGGGTGACGGTATTCGATGCCGACCCCATGGATGGCGGACTTTCCGTCAGTGCCTGGTGCCGTCTATGGGAACAGACTCATGATCTTGGCCGGCGCACCGAATGGCCCGATGGGCAGTGCCTGCTCGAGCAGCCCGCAATTGCGGTGGCGATCTTCGATCTCGTTGGGGTCGAACTCATGAAGGAGGCCCAAGCGGGATCTGGCTGAGAATGTCGTCGAGCTGATCGTCAAGCTTAATGATCAACTCACGCGCCCGCTCGAGGGCGTAGAGCACGCCATTGAGAAATGGGGCGCCTCGATCGGCAAAGTGGCGCTCACCGCATCCGTAGCGGCCGCGGCCGCATTCTCTGCGCTTGCGGTCAAGGGGTTCGAATCTGCTAACGCGCTGGGCACAGCCGCGGACCGGGCCGGCGTTGCGGTTGAGTCACTCTCGAAACTGAAGTTCGCCGCAGAACAGAGCAACGTCAATTTCGAAGCGCTGGCGATCTCTGTCAAGAAGTGGCAGGTCACGCTGTCCTCTGCGGCGAGTGGTGGCAAGCAGGCATCTGATGCTCTTGCGCTGATCAATCTCAAAGCCGCGGATCTCAAGGGTCTGTCACTCGAAGATCAGCTCGGCAAGATTGCAAATCAGTTCCAGCGCATTCAGGATCCGGCTGACAAGACGCGAGTCGCAGTGGAACTGTTTGGGCGGGCCGGCGAGGAACTGGTGCCGCTGCTTAATCAAGGTGCCGATGGCATCCGGCAAATGACTAATCGTGCCGATGAACTCGGCATCACCCTCAGCGAGAAGACGGTTAAGTCGGTCGATAAGGCCGACAAGGCGCTGAAGATTCTGAAGGCGACGATTGAATCCTTCGGTCAGCGTGCGGCGGGGTCTATCGCGGAAGCGATTGTCGGTCCAGTGGACAACATCGATTCAGCAGAACGCAGCCTTCAGAAGCTCATCGATGAGCGGCAGGCGCTGATCAGTAATCTCGGCGGCAAGGTTCCGTCCGCACAATTCGACGCTCTGTTGAAAGCGATGGATGCGCGCATTCAGGGCGCGCGCGATGGTCTTGAGATTGTGCGGCGCATGGAGAAGGACGCCGAAACCGTCAAGAATCCACTGGCAATCCCAGTCGATACGAGCGCGACAGACAAACTGATGGCATCCCTCGAAATGGTGCGCGTTGGCGAATCACTTCTGAAAGACCCACTCATCGAATGGGAAAAGCAGACCCGCACCAGTTCCGAAAAAGCACAGGCCGAGTTCATCGACTTTGAGACGAGTCTCACTGAGATGGTCAAGGGCACACAGGAGAAAATAGCGGATGCAGTGAGGAAGGGGAAAATCTCTAGCGCCGATGCGCAGCAACAGAATGACGCCCTCACGCAGGAGGCAAACAAGCGCTTCAATGAACATCTTGATGATTCTCTGAAGCCCGTGCAGATCAATGTGGATCGACTGAAGGTGCCGCTCACTGCCGCACAGGATGCCGCGAAGAAGTTCAGCGATACGCTTGCCGAAGGTCTGCAGAACGCTGCGCGTCAGGGAGAACTCAGCGGGAAAGCCATCCTGCGTAATCTGCTCGCGGCCTTCGAAAGCAAGGCGCTGTTCAACGCGATCGATGAACTCAGCAACTACATTGGCACCTCGCTATCCAAGGCGGCGGGTGGCACTGGCGGATGGGCGAGCATCGCGAACGTTCTTCTCGGAGCCTTTGGAGGCAGTTCAACTGATTCATTGCAGCCCGTGACTCCGACCGTATCAAGGATTCCCGTACACGCTGCAGGGGGCGGCAGCATGAGCGGCTATCGTGTGGTTGGAGAAGATGGGCCCGAAGTTGAGACCGGCGCGGGGCAGGTGCTGAACCGCAGACAGCTTGCTTTCGCCATGGGCGGCGCGGGAACCAATATCAACATGGGTGATACCAACATCACCATCAATGGATCGGGCTCGCCGGAGCAAGTCGCCGGCCTGCTCGAAGTGCGCATTCAGCAAAATAACAAACGACAGGCAGACGAGCTCAGTCGACGCCTGAAGAGCAATGGCTTCGGAGACTTGCGCTAAATGTCCGATGTCATGATCCCACCCTGGGTCCTTCCAGAATCGCCCGAGACGATTCGTTGGATTGATGATGCCACACAATCATTCCCGCCCGCATTTGGGCGTGGCATGACTCAGCGGAGCTCGATGGCGGATCCGCGCTGGGGATTGAAGCGGCGCTATCGAGGCCTGCGCTCTGATCAGAAGGCAGCCATCCTCCAATGCCTCAACGAATCGCGCGGACAGTTCAACAAAATTCTCGTCACGTCACACGCGCCATTGCGCGGGAGTTTCGCGACCTCTGAAATCCTGTCGAACGGAACCTTCGCAAATGGTACTACCGGATGGGCCGCATATAGCGGCGTCAGTTCACTAACCGTTGCGGATCGCGTTCTGCGTGACATGCTGACGCAGAACAATGGCACCACAGTAGCGGCGTTTGTTAACAGTTCTGCGATTACGACACTGACGCAGTATGCGCCCTATGTAGTGCGCGCGATGATTCTCGGTGGCAAGGGCTTTGCTACCGGCTCACAGATCCTGGTGGGAAGTACGAGTGGGGCAAGTGATATTGCGTCCCAGCAGTTCACCAGCCAGGGATTGGTGTCCGTTGCATTTGTACCGAATTCTGGCGGTTCGTTCTTTATTCTGATCGCGGGCGGAACCTCGGCCTCCGGTCGATTGGCAGGGGACTATTTCTCCTGTTCCTATGTCTCAATATCTCGCTGTGCCCTGGCGGATCTCGGACCGAATTCACTGCTCTATTCCAGCGATCTTACCAATGCGGCATGGTCGCCGCTGGGACTCCTATCCACGGCATATGGCACGACTGGCGCGTTCGGTACTGCGACCGCATCCACAATTGTGGAGAACAGCTCGAATTCAGTTCACAACAAGAGCCAGCAAATCGCGCGCACATCCGCCATAGCGGACTGGCAGGCGCATGCGATTGTCAGCAGAGGCAGCGGAACTCGCAACGTTCGCCTGCTGATCGATGACGGCGCCGGCAGTAGCGGGCAGGTGGATGTGGATCTGTCCAATGGCAGCGTACTGGGTTCAGCCATTGCGGGATTCGCATCGAACCTGCGCGTCGCAGTGCAGAGTCTCGGTGGCGGGTTCTACTATATCGGGCTCGTGGTCAATCTGACTGCCAGTTCCTCAGCCATACGCCTATTCGTCTATCTGCTTTCAGGTAGCACGTCGGTCTATACAGGGAACGGCACAAGCTCTTTGATCGTGGAGTGCGCGAACGTGAATCTCAGTTCATGTTTTACGCGTCCTGTGACCACAACGAGTGCCGCAACGGCCGGTAGCGCTCCCTCGGGAGGGGCCATGTACGTGAAGGGGCTACCCGCCAGTACCGATGGACTGCTCTTGCCAAATGACTGGATGGAAACAGCCAACCAGTTAAAGCAGGCGACGGCTCCACTGAATTCAGATGCGGCAGGACTGGGCTATCTGCAATTTCGTCCGAGTCTCGGAGACTCGCCTGCCGACGATGATCCGGTAATCATCAATCAGCCCTTTGGCCGCTTCATCTATTCGGGTCAGCAGAAAGAACTGGAAAACCAGTTTGGAATCTATGGCGACATCGAAATGGATCTCGAAGAGGTCTACTCGTGACGCGCTTCCTCTCCACCTCACAGCAGGCACTGAGCGAATCAGAAACGCTCATGTTTCGCCAGCTCGTCGATGTGGGCGTGACGAGTGGAACGATCCATGCCTGCACGGGCTATCGATATCTCTTTGCCATGGGCAATACCTATACGCCCGTGGGAGTGCTTGGCGGACTGGAGCCGATTCAGGAAGAGTCCGATCCCTTTCCGCGAGGCCTGCGTCTATGGCTTGCGGCAGTCAACTCCATACAACTCTATGAACCTCTGCGCGAGGACATGTTCAACCGACCCGTCGCGGTCTATGAAGCATTCCTCGATCCGGAAACTTTCGCGCTCTCGAACACACCAGAGTTGCGCTGGTCTGGCAAGGTGAATGAGGTTGAGATCCGGTTCAACGATTCCGAGAAAGGCAACTACTATGAAGTTTCAGCCGAAACGGAATTGCGCCGGACCCCCCAGCGAGCCTACTTCAACAAGGAAACGCTCTGGCTGACCTATAGCGGGGAAACCTTCTACGACTACATGTATCTGATTCCGACCCAGCACACGCTCTGGGGGCAGCAGGCGACGAGCTTTGCGAACTTTCCGAACCGCCCGACCGTGCCGCATTTTCCACGGGTTCCCGGAAGATGACTCCCGAAGAGCGTCAGGCACGACTGTCACCCATCGTCGAACGCTACCGGCATACACCCTTTGTCTGGTCGGTACATGATTGTGTGCTGTTCGCAGCGCGGTGCGTGGATGCTCAACTCGGAACCCGCTTCGAGTTCAACATCCTGCGGGACTACGACTATCACGAACCGGTTACCGCCGTACGGATCGTCAAACAGGCTGGTGGATGGGAGCCGCTCATCACGCGTTACCTAGGCCCGTCCTCGAACCCCACCGAGCTCTCATTCGGGGATGTGGTACTCGGGCATTCCATGCCTCCCTTCGAGAGAACTTCCCTTATCGGAATCTGCGATGAAGAACTGTTCATGGCACCCGATCAGCATGGCCTTGCGTGGGTCTCGATGGAGAATGCGCTCATGGGCTGGACGCTGACTGGCATTGCCCGCCAGCAACAGAAGCTTCTGGAAGTGGCCTGATGTCCACCGCTTTCGCCTATATCGCGGATTACTTCGCAAGCTCGATTGCGACCGAAGGCACGGTACTTTATGCCTTCTCATACACGGCGATCTATGCTGCCGAACTCTACGCGCTGAACAAGATTACGGCATCCCTTGGCGCCAACAAGCCCACGGGCGCTGGGCGTGGACTCGAAGTGGCCATCACGGATACCGGTCAGGCGGGGTTCGCCATCTATGGGACCGTGCGCGTTGGGGGGATGAGCGTGATTCCATGCCAGTAGTCTTTGCGCTCGGCTATCTGTGGACCGCTGTCGCCAGCGTGCGGTTTTCCCAAGGGAAACACACTTTCGTCGATCAGTTGCTGTTCGGCCGTGAATTGCAGGGCTACCAGACCATCCATCGCCTGATCAATGGCAAACCTGAGCCGCGCCGGCCACCGCTCGATGTCTCCATCACCGATGGCGGCCAGCCCGGTTGGGCCATCTATGGGACGGTTCGTGTCGGCGGAGTGAACGTGATTCCATGATCATCGCCCTCGATGAAGATTTCGATCCAGATTCACCGACCCTTGCCGGGCCCTTTCCAATGGTGGGTGACTGTGTCTGCGAGCAGGAACTGCGTGCCCTCGCATTCACGGACGAATTGCCAATACGGGTGGGTGATCTCGGCATCTGGCAGGTTCCGAATCCAGATCCGGCCGAACAGTACGCCTGCAAACGTCTCGTCGCGGATGGCGCCGATATTCTTTGGCTCGCCTGCAAATACTTTGCGGTGAAGTATCGGCCAGACTTCCATAAGGCCGTCGCGCGCGTGGTCGCGATCCTGAGCGATACCCCCGGCACGCTCGATCCTGAACTGTCGGCGAGACTTCATAAGGAAATGCAGACGCTGAGACAGCAACCTCCCGTGCGGGATGACGTCGTTGTATTCCCGGTGGATCTCCTGACCCACGAGGCGATCGTGGCCGCAATCAATGGGAGGCATCAGCTTCACTGAGCGGCGTCAACGTTATTCCGCCGATCTCCGGTGGAAGTTCAGGACGATACCTAGAACAGGTGCTAGCCTTCTGCGTCCATGAAGTCGATAGCTACACGGATGTGTATGTTGACGACACGAAGGTCACGAACGCGCAGATCACGGCCATCACTGGAACGGCCAACGACGGCAAGCTGACCGCGACCAAATATGCAAATGCCATGTGGGTGCGTCGGAAGACCGGCACCGCATCTCAGACGGTCGATTTCATCCTGAACAACCGCTATCCGACGGTGTTCACGTCGGACTTTCGGGGGCGCGGTACGGCCTATGCCGCACTCACCTTCGATTGGGGCGACGGCAAGCTCTACAACGGCATCCCCCTGATGACCTTCACCATCAAGGGCAAGAAGTGCTACGACCCGACCCTCGATAGCTCTCCCGGTGCCGCTCCGACCAATCCAACCTTTGCCGCTTATACGAACAATCCTGCCCTGATCTGGGCGGACTACGCGATGGCGGACTACGGTGGGGCTGTCCCCTCGACCGCGATCAACTGGGCCTCTGTGGTGACGGCACAGGGCATCTGTGATGCCTTGGTGAACATTCCGGGGTCGACGACGCAGAAGCGCTACACGTTCAATGGTCGCATCGTTCTGCCGGTGGATCCTGACTGGCGCGAGAACGCGAAGCTCTTCATCGACGCCATGATGGGCCGCATGATTCGCCGCAACGGCGCCTGGTATATCTATGCCGGCGCATGGGAAGCGGCGAGCTACACCATCGAAAAGGTGGACTGGCTCTCGATCGATCGCATCAAGACCGTGGCTCCAAGGGACGGGGGCCGCTGGAATACCGTCCGGTGCTGGTACGTGGATGCCTCCCGAAACTGGCAGCGGGTTGAGTGCTTTCCACGGCGGAACGCCACCTACAAGAGCGCGGACGGAGCCGAAGAGATCGCGCTCGAGATGGAGCAGCCGGGCTGCGACAACGAGTACGAGGCGCAGCGAAAAGCTGAACTGCTGCTAAGGCAGTCACGCAATCAGATTGCCTTATCAGGCCGCCTGCCGCCGCGTTTTCGCAAACTCGCAACTGGTGAAGTAGTGGCCATCAACTTTGAGGAGCTCGGCTGGGTCTCGAAGCTGATGCGGATTCGTACGATGAACCTGAATCCCGACGGCTCGGTGGATGTCGGAGTCGTGGAGGAGCAATCGGCGGACTGGGATGACCTTCTGGCGGCAGAGTACAACGCGCCCAGTACCTCACCAGTCCCGGGAACGAATCCGACGACTCCGGATGTCCCTGTGCTTTCGATCGTGAACACCATCAACGGCACGATCACCTTCAGCCTCGCAACGCCGGTTGTGAAGCCGATCGGAACGTCGTATCAGATCATCGCTTCTGCGGTCTCGACGGATGCCTCTGTCGGCTCAGTCGTTTATGACGGACTCTCGCAGCAGGTCTCCTTGCCGATGCCGGCGCTGCCGCTGTGGTATTTCTCGCGCGCGTACGTGAGTACGTATTTCAGTGCTTACTCGCCGAACACGCTAGGCCTTGCCTCACAGGCATATTTCTCGACCGTCACGCAGGTCAACTGCACAGCGACTCAGGTCTTCAGCGGCGCTGGAGCGCTTCATGCGGGCGAGATCGCGCGCATGGATTTCTCGCCCACTTCTGCGAACGCCGCCGTGAGTGTGACCGCAGGCTATCGTCAGGGCCTCCAGAACATCAACGGCTTTCAGAACGTCATGATTCGCTTTGTCACGGGCGTCACGAGCGTCTACGACAACGCCGGCAAGATCCCAGTAGGCGGCAGCACCACTGCCATGCAGCCGGTCACCCAGACGGGCGTGTTCTCATATACCGCCGGCAACAGCTCCTACGTGGCGCTGCTGTGGGATGTCGCCTCAGGCGCGAACAGTTTCACCCTTGATCAGGTGACGCTGCGGACCGAGTTCATCCGGCTGTGATCATCGGCACGAACCATCTGGCTGTACCGTACACCCCGGGGGCGGTCCGATGGGCTGCAATGCCGGACTGGAATTGCTGCCGTGATGCGCTGACGCAGCGATCGAGCCGGCAACGAGTGCTGCTCCGACGCCGCAGGCAATACGATGTTCGCGACAGGTTGCGCAACCGGTCAGCGCAATCAGGCACAGAGCGGATAAAATGCGGGTAGCCATGGTGCGATCTCCTTTCGATCGTGGCGTGGTTAGCCCTCGGTCCGTGTTTGCGCGCGGGCCGGGGGCGCTTTCGAGCCCACAGGATGCCAAAGATTCGCCCGTCAGCGATAGTCCTTTTGGCCGAATCTGCGGCCGGCGCACGGTTAACAGAATGCTGAGGCACCAGATGGGCTCATGATGCTGACCCTGAAACGGGACACCGTCGCGCCTGATTGCGTGCTGGGAACGCTCACGATAGGCGATTCCCACAAGCTCTACACGATTGAGAAGCCCTTCGTGCCAAACGCCCATGGCGGCAAAGCCGGGGCACCCTTTATTTCCTGCCTGCCTGCCGGAGTATTCCGGCTGGAGCCGCACAAGCTGCCTTCCGGGGAGCGCGTTTACATCGTCTCGAATAGCGCTCTGGATGTCTTCCAGATGCCCTACGAGGTGCCCAAGAGCCGCAATGGGGCATGTCGTTCGCGGGTCACGATTCGCGCGGCGAATTACGCCTTCGAGGCGATCGATAGCATTGGGGTCGGCACTGAGCGCGTGAAGACGAAACTCGGATGGAAGCTGGAGCGCTCCCTTGATGCGATGAATCAAGTCCGCACCATTCTTGGCTCAACCTTCGATCTTCAGCTGGTGATTGAGGATTCAGGAGGCGCTACGGGTTGAACCTCGCTCTGCGCATCCTGTTCTCACTGCCGGTCTGGCTCCTGCGGATTGCGATCTTTCTGCCGCTTGCTCTTCTGGGCTTCATCGTCATTCCGCTCCTCGTCTGCATGGGCTCGTATCGCGTACGAACCTCAGGTTCCGGCCGGGCATTGCTCCAGTTCCCGTGGTGGGCGTTCCTATGGTCAAACGAGGAAGACGGCATCGATGGCCTTCGCGGCGGCGATGCGGCGCAAGCCTGGTGGATGAACAAAACCGGGGACTGGCCGGATGCCAAGCGAATTTTCGCTTGGTCAGCCTTCCGTAATCCGGTGAACAATCTCCGCTATGTGCCGGTGCTGAGTCCGAAGTTTCGACCTGCTCGCATCTACTCGATCGGCCTCGATCACGAGATGCAGGATGGCGAGGGCGGCTGGTACTTTGTCTGGCAGGGCATCTACAGCGGATTCAGGTATGAAACGAAAAGCCGGCGCTGCTGGATCGGATGGAAGTTCAAACCGGAAGACGCAACGGGCATCGATCCGCACGACACACGTTTGCCCAGATGTGACTTTGCGCTTCAGTTCAAGCGGTTGACGGCATGATGTAATGAGGCGGATTCTCTGGAATAGTCTCGACTGCTTGGAACGTATAACCGGAACGAGGGGGATTCCGCTCATGTCGACAGGGAACGCACAAACAGCGCAGGCCACTGCGGAACACGCGTGGGGTTTCATGCACGAGGGGGACGATCCGCCGAAAGAGCCGGAGGTAGAACGAAAGACACTCTCCTACGAAATCGACGCGCTGAAGGAATGGCGCAGCAAGGTCGAGAGAGACATCAACCGTGTGGTTGAAGTGGCCACCGCGATCACGATGAAGACGCGACCAGATGGAAGCCCGGAGGATTACGCCTCGGATCGCCCTCAAGGTCCGGTTAGTCGGGATGATCTCGAGCGCATCGTACGAAGCTCCTCACGTCTCGGTGCGATGGAAGCGGTTCAGTTCATCAGAGGCGGGGACTATCATGAGGCGCCGAAACCGCAGCCCAAGCCACAGAACAATCGCACGCTATACGGAATTCTCCTGACCGGTGCGGGCGCGATTGCGACGTCCATCTACTTCGGCTCGATTGCGATGGGCAACCGGATGACCGCGGTTGAAGTGAAGATGGACGCCACCGCGAAAGCGCAGGACGTCTACCAGACGAACCTGCACGAATGGCAGAGCGACATGTCCTCGCGCGTGCGCCAGCTCGAAGAGCGGGAACGCCGATGAATGAGCCGTCGTCAATTGCAGAAACCCCGATAGCGCGCAGGCAGACCCCCATGCACGATGAGTCCACCAGTCGAGACTCATCGGATAATAGCGTGCATGGCAATAACGCCCCGGTAGCGCGCGGCGGAGATGCTAGTTCAAGCGATTACGGCAGCAGAACACTCGCGATCATTTCCCTGTGCTTCGCGTTCGTTGGCGGTGTTGCCGGGATTGGCGCGTGGATTCGCGCAGACGCGAATGCCTCCGCCCTTGAGCAGACGCAGCGTATGTGGACCGCAGAGCATGAGCGAACCACAGCGAGTTGGAATTCCCAGCACGCGCAGGCGATGGACGAATTGAAAGCCGCAAAGACCCAAATGTGGCTTGTCGAGCGGCGCCTGATGGACAAAGAAGCGCTCGACATCATTCACGGCGACAAACTCCCGTCCGACTCCGAGTTCGGCGCGACGGGCAATATGCAACGGATGAAACCGAAGGAGAAGACACATGGGCGGCAGTAGCGGTGGCGTGATCATTCGGCAGAACGCAAAGACGGCTCTGAAAGATCCTATGGTGCAGGCGGCTTTGCCTGCAGAGATGAAATCGCTGATAAGCACCTGCATCGATGATGATCCGGAAGACTGGACGCCATCTGAGCGCGGCATCATCTCGATCGTCTATGCATGGGCGTTGTGCCATTTGAACTGACATCGAGACATGGAAATCGCGCTTGGGGTGATCTGCACTCTCCTGCTGTTCATGCTCGGCTGGATTGTTGCGCATAGCACTCAATGCAGCGCCTTTCACGAGCGCGTCGCGAGCCTTGAGGAATGGCGCAAGCACATCGATGGGCGCGGGCGTGACGGGTAATCGATGGGGAAGAAGTCATACGATGTGCGCCTCGCCGTGCTCGAGGAACGCTGGCGTGGCGAACGCGCCGCCCTCAAGGTGCGCACAAAATATCTGGAGTGGAGGCTTGAAAATCTGAACGGCGAAGCGGCGCGACTCAAGACTGCGGCCGACCAGTCCGTAACCCGCGAGAAGTTCGATGATTTCGTAGAAACCCAACGCCTCGCATTCGATGTCTACAAGGCTGACATGGAAAAGCGCTTGACAAGTGTGAACATGAAACTGGCTACGTGGGGCGGTGCGCTCATCGCTGCAGGCGCGGTCGTGCAGTTTCTGCTGAGGCACGCATGAACCTTTTCCTGACGCGCGACAAGGACGATGGGGTCTGCACGCTCGGCACGATACGGGTCGCAGAGCAGTTGTTTCAGACGCTGGAGCGCCCCTGGCTCCCCGGTCCAATTGGCGGCACACCCGGACGCTCATGCATCCCTGTCGGCACGTACCGTCTGGAGAAACACGACACAGAAGCGCATCCGAGATCCTTCGCGCTCGTGAACGAAGCTCTCGGCGTCTATCACTATGCTGTGCCCGCAGGAAAGCAAGGTCGGACGGCATGTCTCATACACGTAGCGAATCAGACCATCGAATTGCGCGGCTGCATCGCGCTCGGCATGGACCGTTACGATGAGGCGGATACTATCGGCAGATCACGACTCGCCATCAATCGATTCTACGCAATGCTGCCATGGGAAGACGGCACGCACATATTCTCCATCCAGAGTGCCGCATGAACCGCGATCTCATCCTGAAGTGGGCAGAGGCGATTGACCGCTTCCGCATCTTCCCGCGCTCGTTCCTTATCGCCTGTTTCATATGGTCGGTCTGGCTCTCCATGGTGCTTGTGCACTGGTACACCACGCTCTCGAAAGAGGATCGCAGCCTTGAGGCGACGGGTTTTGGGTCTATCGTATTCGTCGCGGTACTCGGGTTCCTCAAGCTTGTGTACCAGACTTACAGCGATGCCGGTCAATCGTGGAATACGCCTGTGAGTACCAGCAGCACGACCACGACATCCTCGACCGTCGTGGCACCGCCGGTGGTGACGCCATGAAGTTTCTACGCTCCTTCGTTCGCCTCAACAGAGTTCCGTTGCTCGTCGCGGCGCTCGCGATGGCCGCCTGGTTCGCTATTCGGCATACGGTGCTTCCATGATCTGGCTCAAACTCTGGCCGTACCTGGCCGGTGCTGTGCTGTTCGGAAGTCTCGGCGCATTCTCGGCTCATACGCTCGACGGCAAGCGCTACGCAGCGTTGGAGCTCACCTTCGCCGACTATCGCACCCAAGCTACGGAAACCGCCCTGAAAGCTCAGAATGCAGCACGTGAGGCCCTAGAGCTACAGGTCGAACAGGCGCACAAGACCACCCTTGCAAATCAGGTGACGCTCAATGACCTCACGAACCAGACTACTGCCATTGCTGCTGATCGGGATCGCCTGCGCAGGCTGTTCGCCGCCGCGACCCGACCCGCTCCCGGTTCTCATGACCTGCCCAAAGCCGACGATCGACCCGCAGCTCCTGAAGCCCCCAGAGCACAAAGCGATGGACGCTTTGCTGGACTTCTTGCAGACGCAGTCACCGAATGCCGTGGAGTTGTCGCCAACACCGAAGCCCTGATCTCGGAACTGAGTCCGCAGCTGTAGCGTTTCTACCGTAACCCGGAGGATTGCCCATGAACCTTCCGCCTGAATTAACTCAGGCGCGTCTCAAAGAACTTTTGCAGTACGATCCGGAAACTGGGGTCTTTACCCGTCGTATTGCCACAGGTTATAGAGGGCGCTATAAGGCTGGTACGGTCGCTGGCAGTCTCGAAAAGGATTCAGGATACATCCTGATCGGCGTTGATGGCGTTCAGTACCGCGCCCACCGTCTTGCATGGCTATATACGCATGGGAGCTTCCCTGCCCATGGCATTGATCACAAGGATACGATCAGGTCTCACAATTGGCTCAGCAATCTCAGGCCAGCCACACAATCTCAAAACGGCCAGAATCTTCGCACGCCCAAAGCTAGCAATAAGAGCGGGTTCCTTGGGGTATGTCTGTCCACTCCACTTGGAGATAAATGGAAGGCGACAATAAAGGTAAATGGGAAATACAAGTTTTTGGGCGTCTTCCAAACTCCAGAGGAAGCTTCAGCGGCGTATCTTTCTGCCAAAAGCAAGTACCACCCATTTCAGACTTTGGTTTAGGAGAAAGCGATGTCGTTACTCTGGCTCCTCGTCGTCATTCTTGTCGTATTCGCCGTGGTCGGTGCCCCAACTGTTGGCGTCTGGCATCACCCCTATGGTTATTGGCCGAGCGGACTCGGTGGCCTCATCGTGCTGGTACTCGTGATTCTGCTGCTCACGGGACGATTATGACCGGGCTCTCTTCGGGCTCCTCCACCGCTCGATCCTCACACAGCCTCTTCAATCCGCGCCCTGATGCATCGATAGCGTTCCTCGGTCGGCTCTGACGGGCGAGGGTTGATCACGACGGGATAGCCCTTGCGCGTAAGTAGGATCACGGCCCCGAAGCCTCCTTCATCATGTCCAACCCCTCCAAACCACACACCCCGTAGATCGCCAGAAGAACCAGAATAAAGACGATCATCCAGAAGGCAATCTTCGCTGCCTCTTTCATTTCCTGCCACTCCCTGCGGCTGTGTTGTCCCCTATAGACGGTTGAGCCGTCACTTCCCTCTAGGCAGGCTTGGCGAACATCTCCTTCAGGAGATCTGATTCCCAAGATCAGACACCCGTGAGCGCCACGGCAAAAGCATCGGTGAGAGCAAGACTGCCGCGAAGATGTACCATCCGGGCTCGGGTGCCGTGACGAACCAGAGACTGAAACTATGCCCCGACATGTTCCAGTCCCACATCAGGTAAGGGCCCAACGGATACCAGATCCTCGCAACCCATTGTGCGATCAAGAGCAAGGTACCCACCGCAATGATCAGGGCGACATATACATCAGCTCGTTGACTTGTGGTCATTCTTCTTCCTCTTTGTTTATCCGATCTTTGCGTCTTGCGACGAGTTGACGGTAGTACTCACTGCTCCCGCGAGCCTTCGCCTCACCCGTTCCCGCCTTGCCACCCTTGGCGCCGAGAAGAGCCGCGGCGGAATTTCGTTTGGCGGATTTCTTGCGCTTCATGGGAGTGATGATACGCAAGCGCTAGCGTAATGCAACTATTTTGATACTGCGCTGCGTGGCCCCGCCGCCTGCGCGATCCCGAAGGCTCTGCCGTATTGAAGTCCTCGGGCGTTACCCTTCACGCAAGCAGCGGGGTCAGGCTCGAATGTAGCGCAGGGTGCTCTTGCCGCGCACCCGGACGAGTACGAGCGAATAGAAGCCATGGCGGCCTACCACTTCACCGACCGCTAAGGCACCTGGAGGGCATCGAGGGCCTGAGAGTGGCCTGTAATTGCGGCGATATGGCCCACGGCCGGCAGTTCGATTCCCCCCGCCTCCACCATAAATCAATGACATGGACGTCATTTGTGCCTTAGTCACCGTGCTGATCCGTGTGCAGTAGTCTCGGGTAAGGCACGGCGAGGGCACATCATCCGGCCTTCGCAATCATGCGTTGGCCGGCGAGCGGATCGACGCTCGGAATCCACTCCCCGTAGACTTTGAAGATCATCGTGGTGTCCTCATGGCCCATCTGCTTGGCGACCCATAGCGGGTTCTCGCCCGAGCTGAGCGCCCACGAGGCGAAGGTGTGCCTTAGATGCTTGGGCGGCCGGTAGGGCACGCCAGCAGCCTTGCAGGCGATCCGGAAGGCACGTGCTAACCCCCGATCCTCATGCCAGCGCTCGCCCGTGTTCGGGTTTCTGAACATGGGGCCCTCGTTCTCCGGCATGAGCCGGCGCAGGGCGGCGATCGCGGGCGGAAGCAGCGAGATTGTGCGAGCTCGCGCAACCGTCTTAGGCGCCTTCTCGCGGCCAACGCGTACGGCGCGCTCAACGCGCAGCCTCGCTCCATCGAGGTCCACATCCCGCTTCTCGAGCCCGATCACCTCGCCCGGACTCAGCCCGATCCACGCCCAAGCAAGCCATAGGTCCCCGAGCAGGGTCCGCGCCAGGGCATCCACTTCGGCGGGGGTGAACGGTCGCGGCTTGTCCCGATCTGGCTTGCGCAGTCTACGAATGGTGAGCTTCGCGAGCGGGTTGCTTGGCAGATCGCCGTCGTCTGCCGCTCGAGTCACGGCACCGCGCAGCGGCGTGAGCAGGTTCAGAATGCGCTTCTTCGACAGGTCGAGTTTCGCAATGGCGTCTCGCACCTTCGGGCGCGTCAGCGTCTTCAGGGTCTCGCCTGGCTCAAACCAACCCGCCACCGTCTCTGCATCAAAGCGATACTTCTTCAGGGTCTCGGGTTCGAGCTCGGAAGCGAGCGAATCAACATAGGCGAGCAGTGAGATATTCAGGGGTGTGCCGACAGTAACCCGATGGCGAACGCGCACACTTCGTGGGAAGTGCGTCGCGTAGTCGAATGTTCCGATGGTGATTTCGTGCTCGACTATCGCCTTGAGTCGGGCGGCGTATTTGAGGTTCGCTTTCGTCGGTGCGAGGCGAAGTCGCTCACGCCTTCGCTCGCCTCGCCAGCGGAAGTCAATCTGGATCGCACCGTTGACGACTCGGACGCCTGGCCCGCGGCCCATGTTTCGAACCCCCGTATGCTGATCAGGATACGGTTGTCGGGTGCTTTGATCCATACGGAGTCCTCAAGCCAGACCCCGCTCGCCATCTTCATGCGCACCGCATCGTCCGTGTAACCGGTCAATGTGCAGAAGCGCGGGATGGTGATGAGGTCGATCATGGCGACTATGGCTGCCAACGATTGTTCTTCGACTGGTTGTCGAACTTGCGCAGGACCTGCAGGTTGTTTTCGACATGCAGGCCGCTCACAAGCAAGCCATGCAACGGAACGATGTGGTCAACGTGATGAGTGACGCCGGCTTCGTCTGTTAGCGCTCTGGCGCGTCGATAGATCGCGAGAATAGCGCTGCGATCGGCCCACTTCGGAACACGCATGGCTTTTGCCGCGCGGTAGTGCGCCCAGTATTCCAGTTCTCGAGGTAGGCGCTCCGCGCGCGTCTCGGCTCGACGGAGGCGTCTATTGCGGTTGTATCGTTCTCGCACGGGATCATGGCCGCGTAAGCAGCGGTCACGCAGCCACCGGTCAAACTGCTTTCTATCGAACACCCAGCGCCGGCCGATCTTTGTCGCCGGCACCTCCCGGGCAGCCGCCAGCTTACGCAATGTATCCGGATGGCACAAAGCGGAGTCGGCGGCTTGCTGGAGGGTGTAGCGGTCCATGGTGGCGAAGTTCAGCTATCAGTAAGGCCATCGTCATCTTCGATAGCACGCCGATACTGCTCGTCACTCACAGGATGCGGTTTCGGCTGCAATGGAATCCCCATCCGTATCAGCATTAGCCGGCATTGAAACCTGCTCATGCAACGGCTCAGCATTGCTTCGTCTTCCGGTGAAAGTTTGTCGTCCATAGAGTCCTCCTGGCTGCTTAATTGCCGCCGAAGGTCAAAGCCGGAAGATCAGACATGCTCGTTCCTAAATAGGTCACCTGTAGCCTGCGAGGACACGCGACGTTCATGCACACCGTGAGCGGCTTGCAGCCGCAGTCCGCACGCATGGGCTGTGACGGCCACACGTTCGGGATGCCTACTGGCATCACCGGCGGGTTGACGGGGCATGTTTGTACGGAAGGGGCATGCGCGCTTCCGCACTTCGGGCAATTCCAACCGTCACTCATGTATCCGCTCCTCGACGCACTCGTTACTCTCCAGACTCAATCTGTTCCAGAGTTCGCCACCCAACTTGATCGCCTGCGACCTTCAACCGTGTGATGGGTAGCGTGGTCGTCGGCATCTTGAACGGTTGCGAATAGGTCCAGTGCTCTGACCCGTCATACTCATGACGCCACATTTTCGCGCCATCACGGAATACGATCTCAAGATCGCTGGCAATCTCCTGAGCACCGAATCCGGCGTCGTACTCGATGTCAGCCAGCTTCTGAAATTCAGTCCACGTGCAGCAGTGCCCCGACGTTTCGGAGCCGATGAAGACGATGTCCTCGGGCGTATGCCCGCTGCGCGCGATGTCTTCGACTGTTTCTTGCAATAGGTTAGTCATTTTGTACTCGGAGTGGTTCTCGGAACGGACTGGCGCTTCATCCACGAATCCCATTCCTCTCGTGACAGTTTGTGATCTTCGTATACCGCGCCGTGTTCCCGAAGTTTGGCCTCGCTGATGTACTCTGGATCGCCGCGATACTCTTCTCCCGTGATCTTCTGCGCGATTACCGCTTTGTTTCCTGTCTGAACACAGCCAAGGCACGCGCACAGGCGGGAGCTGCACCAGCGTGCGCGCCATTGTTCAGGGATGGCCGCCATGATCGCGTCGATCTGTGCGTCTGTTTTCATGTATCCGCTCCCCGGTTCAGACTAGCTCCACACCACTCGCACTCTGTCCCGGCCGCATTGGGCTGATGCATGAGCGCGCACTCGGGCTTCTTCGCGAACGTCGGCGCAGGCTCGCCCTTCATCGCAGCGACACGACGCTGGACGCTGCGGCTCAGCGCCTCATGCGTGGCCAACCCCGGTTGAGCTTCTGTCGGTTCGACTGCGGGCTGCACGCACTTCTCGCCTGCGCTGATCACGTCGTCCAGCTTCTTCAGGTCGCCTGCGAGATCCCACTTCTCCTGAAAGTACGCACTGGCATAGCCGCCCCAGTGCTCGACCAGTTCGCGCGCTTCCTTCAGGGCGTTCAGCAGGAGCTGTTCGTTTGTCATCACCATCCCCAAAAGTCAGGCAGCTTCTCGAACTGCGCAGGCGTCATCCGCACTTCCTGCGAGGTGTAAACACCCGGCGCGTCCTTCAGCAGCGCCTCCGCCTCGTTCATCTCCATCACGCAGCTTGAGCCATCGTGTGAAACGCGCATGTAGGAGCGCTCCTGATTGAGTGGGTCGAGTTCGGGAACGTAGCGGTCGTATGCGGTCATCAGTGCGTCGCCAGTTTCCAAACGAAAGGGATGCCCCACGCTTTCTGCAGGAACTCCACGAGCCGCAGCGCGCCAGCTTCGTCTTTGACCGGATAGGGCGCGACCTGCCATGTCTTGTCGAGCCCCTCGCGCTTCACCAACATCACGACTTCAGCCATGTCAGTCTCCGCTACAGGATGAGTTATCCGGTGACGGTGCTGCATGGATAGTCGTATCGCTGTTCACCACGAGCCCTGTCTTCTGCAGCTCGTCCACCTTCGCCTCGACCATTTTACGCTGCCCGTACCAGCCTGCGACCTTGTCCCAGAAGTCTCGCTTTCCTTCGCCACTCAACGCGCTGACAGCCTTCTCAATGGCTTTCTGATCGGTCGAGGCAAGATCGCAGCCCAGCGCTTTCATCTCGCGGTAGAACGCCTGCGCGATTTCTACAGCCCGCTCGCGCGTATCGGCTGTCGTATAGTGGCCTTTACGCACGCTGCAGCCCGTGGGCAGATGCGTGATGAACCAGTCGGACGGCACCATAT
>Ga0134121_10001605_pt1 | contig 21056 bp, 21 predicted proteins | sample KB301_FD_96463 | JGI IMG/M metagenome (GOLD analysis project Ga0134121, IMG submission 96463) | Terrestrial soil microbial communities without Nitrogen fertilizer from Kellogg Biological Station, Michigan, USA - KB3-0-1 | ecosystem: Environmental > Terrestrial > Soil > Unclassified ... | reverse complement strand
TCGCGCGCAAGGATTTGATTTAGCGCAAGCTGCCGGCTTGCGCAGACTTCAAGAAGGAGAAGCATATGGGAAAAACAGCTCTGATAGTTCTAGGCGTCATCGTCTTGATCGTCGTGATCATTTGTGTCGTCGCCTTCGGCAGCTATAACACACTGGTCACGAAGCAGCAGACCGTGAAATCTCAATGGTCGCAGGTAGAGAACCAGATGCAGCGTCGTGCCGACCTGATCCCAAACATCGAGGCCACAGTTAAGGGAGTGGCGGGGCTTGAAGAGAGAGTCTTCACCAAGATCGCTGAAGCGCGATCGCAACTGCTCTCGACGATGCAGAATCCGAACAGTACCACGGAAGATAAGATTGCCGCCGATAGCAAACTGACCCAGACGCTTCGCGACGGTGGGTTGCTCGGTACGGGAGGGCGGTTCCTTTCGATCACCGAAAATTATCCACAGCTGAAATCCAATGAGAGCTTCCTGAAGTTGCAGGACGAGTTGGCTGGAACGGAGAACCGTCTGGCGACTGCGCGCCGCGACTACACCCTGGCCGCGCAGGACTACAACACCACTCGCAGTCGCTTTCCCACAGTCCTGATCGCAGGTTTGATGGGTTTTAAGGAGCAGCCTTATTTCCAGGCAGACGAGGGCGCCAAGCAAGCGCCGAAGGTGGACTTCAGCAAGTAGGCGACTTGGGAAGCAGGCGTTAAGAGTACCGACTTCAGTCGGGTTTTATTGCTGTAATAGCACCCGACTAAAGTCGGCAACGCGGGACGGAACCCAGCTTCGGAGAATGAATGGCTAATAAGATCGACACAGCGCTCAACCGTCTGGTCGACGATCTGCGCGCTGCGCACGGCGAGAATCTCTCGTCGATAGTCTTATACGGATCGGTTGCGGCCGGTGATCATGTGGAGCTGCGCTCGGATCACAACCTGTTGATTGTTTTACAGCGGATAACGATCGAGGACATGCGCGTGTCACACACCATGATGCGAGATTGGCTCGCCCACCGGCAGCCGATGCCGGTTTATTTCACGGTTGAGGAATTAAAGCGCGCGGCGGACGTCTTTCCCATTGAGTTCCTGCAAATGGAGCAGGCGCGAAAGATCCTGCACGGTCGAGATCCATTCGAGTTCGTCGATATCTCACAAGCAAACCTGCGGCATCAGACGGAATACGAGTTGCGGACCAAGCTGATTCAATTGCGCCGTCTGTATATTCCGGCATCAACTTCAGGCGAGAAGCTATCGGCCTTGATGAGTGACAGTCTGGCCAGTTTTGCCGCGTTGTTCCGGGCGGTCTTGATTCTGAACGGCCAGAAGCCACCGGTGGGCAAAGCCGACAGCGTGCGAGCGACGGCGCATTTGCTGGGGCTGGACGAGTCACCGTTCGAAAGAATCTTTGAGCTGCGATCAAAAACCGCGGCGAAGCTTTCCGAGACGGAAGCGAACACGATTTTTTCAGCTTACATGACACAGATTGAACGAGTCATCGAAGCTGTCGATAGGATCGACAAGTGATCCACAGATTACGCAGTTTACACAGAGAGGAAATAGAGGGCATCAAAGCCGCTCTCTTATCCGCCCAACACCTGTCTGCGTAATCTGCGAGTTGTGCCCAGGTTTGATTTCGGGTTGTCTTTTTCTGAACAAAAACGATCCCCGAAATCACACGAAATGGCAACGAAATAACGTTTCGTGTGCCTTCGTGGATCGTCTTCACTTCCATGAGGATTTCAAAATAGAGCACCACCAATCTTCGGATCCGAACTCACTTGCCACCGCTCACATGCTAAAATGACAAGTCGCGCCGAGCGTTAACACCGTTATGATAATTCTTCGCAAACATCGTTTCGCAATCATCGTTGCCGGACTGTTCGTCGTGGTTGGCGTTACTGCTCCGCTTTTTCTGATTGGCGGGTGTCATACGCTGCAGCAGTCTACGCAGGAGGTGCAGGCGCGCGAGACGCTTCGTTCCATGACCCGCGGCGGCGTGCTCCCTGCCGAAGTCGCGGTGGCCCGCATCGAATCGGACTTTGCTAACACCACGGCCGGCGCGCTGGCGAACATCGTGCACGCGCGAATCAAAATTAACGCGAAGGATTTCGCCGGGGCGGCTTCGTTGCTGGATACGAAGACAATTCGTGAGTACACGGTCATTGGCGAGTATGCCGCGTCGATGAAAGCGAGCGCGCTTGAACAGGCCAACCGCCGCACGGAAGCCCGGGCGGCGTACGAACAGCTGGTTCGTGATTATCCGAATTCATTGCGCACCCGCGATGCGGTGCTGCGCGATGCGCAAATATTGCTTCAGGATGGTCAGGCTGTCGCCGTTCCAGTCGCCTTGAGGCAGTTAGCGATCACGGATGACGCCGCCGCATTGCTGCTGCAGGCCAGGTCCTACGAGCAGACCGCGGACCCGACGCGCGCTCTGACCGCCTATCGCCGAATCTATTTTTACGCGCCGGCATCAGCGGAAGCGGCCGAGGCCGCGACCTCGATCACACGACTGAATTCGACAACGGCGACGGCAAATGCGGACGAAGCACTCATCCGCGCGGAAAGACTCTTTGCTGCAAAGCGTTTTAGCGAAGCTTACGACGCCTACTCAAACGCGTTCACGGCCTTTCCGAGCAGCGCCAACGCTGCTCTGCAAGCACGCCGCGTAAGTGCCGCGGCCAATGCGCGCAGATTCGCGGATGCGGCCAACGCTTTGAATGCTTCACCGGCGCCGGCCGGCGAAGCGCGGGCGGAAGCAATGTTCAACCTGGCGTTGGCTTATGGACGCGCGAAGCAGTGGCCACAGGCCAGAAGTACCGCGGACGAATTGCATCGGGCGTTCCCCAGCAGTGCCTGGGTTACGCGGGCTTTCGTTCAGGTGGGCCAGGCTGCCGAAGACGCCAGGAACGCGACCGACGCGTCGTACTTCTATCGAGCCGCCGTTAACTTTTATCCGGGCGCTGCCGAAGTCACCCCGGCTCAGTTTTATTTAGCATGGCAAGCGCATGACGGTAAGAACTTTGCGGAATCGTCTCGACTGTTGATTGAGCACCTTGCCAATTACGCCGATCGCAACACGGACTTTCGGGGTAAGGCGGCGTACTGGGCGGCACGCGATAGTGAACGAAGCGGCAAACTCGCGGAAGCCCGCGCGATCTATCAGGGGTTGCAAGCTCGTTACGACGCGAACTGGTACGGCTACCTGGCACTGCAACGGCTCGAGACGATGAATCGCAATGGCAATGTGCCGCGGACAGAGTTTCCCGCGGATTCGCCAGTCGGTCGCGCGGTCGCGAACCTGAAGACGGTGACGGTAGCCGAAGAAACTGCCGGAGCAAATGAAGATGAACGAATCGCGAAAGCTGATCAGCTCTCGATCATTGGTACTGACGATTGGGCGCTCGACGAACTCGGCGTAGCCTCGTCCGCCGCGCCATCCAGCCCGCGCGTTAACCTGGCGATCGCCCGTATCTATCGCGCTAAAAACGACAACGTGCAGGCGCTGAATATTTTGAAGCGCAGCTATCCGGATTATTCGCAGATGAAGCCCGAAGAAATGCGTAAGGACGAGTGGGACGTCTTTTATCCGCTTGCTTATTGGGACATGATCGCTCAGTCGGCCCGCGCGCATTCACTCGATCCATATCAAGTCGCGGGTTTGATCCGGCAGGAGTCGGTGTTCAATCCGCGCGCGGTTTCTTCAGCGCGAGCTTATGGCCTGATGCAACTGGTGGTACCCACCGGCATTCTGACGGCGAAAAAATATGGAGTAGATCGAGCCGTCACGGCCGAATCTTTGTTCGAACCTCGTTTGAACATCCAGCTGGGCACCGCTTTCTTAAAGGATCAGATCGACAAGTACGGACGCATCGAATACGTCGCCGCGGCTTACAACGCCGGACCCGGACGCGTCGTGCAGTGGCGCGCTACTTTGCCTTTGGAACTCGATGATTGGGCCGAGGCTGTGCCCTTCCGCGAAACTCGTCTTTACATTCAGGGCGTCGTCCGCAACACGCTGCAATACAAACGACTGTACGACGAGTCTGGTCAGTTCCGCGCTGAGGTAGGCAGTCGCGCTATTTATCCCATGCCGAAGGGTTCGCCCTCGCAGCCCGACTCGACCATTCATGTGCGGCCATCGATTGGCGAAGAAGAGGAATAAGCAATCCACAGATTACGCAGATTATTCAGATGGGCATTAGGCAAACACCAGACCGGCCGCCAACCTCTTAACTGCCGATTTCCCGTTATCTGCGTAATCCGTGTAATCTGCGGATAATTCTTGTTTCCGTTACAATCCCTTCATGTTCACGATCAAAGTCCGCTCTCATCAACGCGAAGAACTGGTCGAGTTCACTTCCGAAGTCCAAAGCAAGCTCAAAGAGTCAGGCGCGCGCGAGGGCGTCGTCGTCCTCTATGTCCAACACACCACGGCTGGTTTGACGGTAAACGAGAATGCCGATCCTGATGTGCCGCGCGACATGCTGCACCTGCTCCGGACTTTGATTCCCCAGCACGGCATGGGCTTTCGTCATGGCGAAGAGAATTCGGACGCGCATATCAAAGCCAGCCTCGTCGGTTCGAGCGTCACCATTCCGTTTGCAGATGGAGAGTTGTTACTGGGACGTTGGCAGGGAATCTTTCTCTGTGAATTCGACGGCGGCCGGGAGCGCAAGGTAATTATGATGGTGCGCTAGAGTAGGGTCTCTCAATTGACTTTACAGAAGTTCCTTTCGTGCGCCTTCGTTTGATGTCGTGGATAGAATCTTTGCTCACGCCAGGGCGATCCACTAAATCACACGAAAATCACGAAAAGAAAGAGAGCTGGGCTCTTTCATCCGCAGAACCGGGGACGTTGCTTGCCGGTTGGATAGCCATTTTTGAGACACTAGCGCCCTGAAAAGTAGTTAACGATCTCCTGACTTATGTGTGTTATCGCACGGACGGAATACGCCGTCATGTGGTTACCTCACCAGTCCAGTTAAATTTTCATATCGCGGTGCGGCCTTGATTCCGAAATCCCTCTACCAGGAACCCAGTGCTGTCCAGAGGTTCAAATGGCCGAAGTGCTCTTTGCGCGCCGTAAATCAACCACCCTCTTGAGCAAACACCAGGGCAAGCTGAGCTTTGTCCTGCTCTTTTTGCTGGCGCTCTTATTTCAAACTTTGATCGCGGCGCGCTCCATCCATGCGCAAGGCGTCACTGGTACGATTAAGGGCACAGTGAGCGCCACCGCCGGCGATCCTTCCGCTCGGCCTGAGTTGCTGCCCGGCGCTCAGTTGATGCTGGTTAACCGCGATCTGCCCAGCCCCGCTTTCAAGACAGTAACCGATGAGAGCGGGAACTTTATTTTCCGGGACTTGCCGGCTGGGGTTTACACCGCCACGGCCGAAGCTCACGGGCTGCCACGCGTAACGAGCGAGATTCGCCTGACAGCAGGCGCGACGTTATTTGTAGAGATTGTCCTCACCGCCAATGTCACTGAGTCCGTCACCGTGCGTGACGAAGAAGGCCAGCTCAGCACAGGAGAAACGACGACTTCCAATACCGTCCGGGCTGAGAAACTGGAAGAGCTTCCGCTGCGCGCCGACAATTACCAGAGCGCCCTGCCCCTGACGCCTGGCGTCCTACGCGGAATGGATGGGGCCGATCACATCAAGGGAACACGCGCGGGCCAAAACGCCTACACTCTCAACGGCGCGGACATCACCGATCCGGTAAACGGAAATCTGGCTTTTGATATTCCACTGGAAGCCTCAGCCAGTGTGCACGTCGAAGAAAACCCGTATTCAGCTGAGTTTGGAAAGGCAATCGGCGGCTCGAGCAATCTGGAAACCAAGACCGGAGGAGAGAAATTCAAGTTCGGCGCGACGCGCGTCTTCCCCACCTTTCACAACATCATTGGTGGCAAGGTCGATTCTTTCCGCCCACGCCTGACATTCCAGGGCCCAGTAATCCGCAAGCGCCTCTACTTCCTGCAATCATTTGAATATCGTTTTTCCCGGATCTACGTGCCGAGCCTGTCTGCGCCGCGCGATAACTCGACCTCTGAGGCTTTCAATTCATTTACGCAGTTCGATCTCACCCTGGACAGCAGGAATCGCCTGAAGTTTGTCGCCGCGCTCTTTCCCGAAAAGAAGCGCTATGTCGGCTTGAATACCTTTAGTCCACAGGAAACCACACCTAATACGAAACAGGACGGCAAGCTCTTTTTGGTATCAGAGCAGGCCATTTTCAAGAATCAGTCATTTCTGTCTTCGTTATTCGCATACAAGACTTTCCGGCTCGACGTGTTTGGACAAGGGGGACAGGCGCTCACAATTTTTCCCGACGGAAATACCGGAAGCTATTTTGCCGATACGGGGCGTTCGGCGCGCCGTTTTCAATGGCAGGAGCAATATTTTGCGCGCACCTTCACGCTCGCGGGACAGCACTCACTTAAGCTTGGTGGAGAAGTTGACTATACGAAGTTGTCTGCCAGTTTCACTTTCCAACCCATCGTCATCCGGCGCCGTGATCAGACGATCAGCCAGCGTATCGACTTTGCCCGGCCCACTTTCATCGATCGACCTTTGACCGAGCTGAGCGCTTTTGCTCAGGACCGATGGGCTATCAACAGAGGCGTGACCATCGACGTTGGGTTCCGGTTTGATCGTAATAGTATTTCCAATCACAACGACCTCTCTCCGCGGCTTTCAATTCTCTATCTTCCCTTCAAAGACGATCGCACAGTTGTGCGTGGCGGGATGGGCCTCTTCTTTGATCGCAGTCCGCTTTCATCGAGATACTTCGAACCTGAACAATTGAGCGATGACGACGAACCACTCAGCAATGCTGGACTGGCCAGCTCTGCCCATACACACTTTCCGGAACGGATCGTCACGAGCTATGCAAACGACGGAATTACGTTAATTGATGGACCGCGCGACTTCATGAACGTGATCAAGGGGCCGTTGCGGGACGCTCTGGGCAGGCGTTGGAGCCTGCAAGTTGATCGCACTCTGGCTAAGCACTTGACCTTGCGGATAGGGTACCTTCGGCGTTCTACCCGGAACGAACCAATCATTGTTCCCAGGGAGATCGGCATCAGCCAGGGATTACTAGTCCTCAAAACCCGGGGCGTGTCCAGATATGACGAATTCCAGGCGATCGCCCTTTACAACAGCCGGCGCTTTCATAACTGGAACGCGTCTTACGTTTGGTCCAGGGCCCGCGGCAACCTTAACACCGCCGATAATTTCCTCAGCGATTTTCCCGCCTATGTCGTGCGGCCAAATCAGTACGGTCCGCTGCCATTTGACGCACCACATCGATTCCTGGCTTATGGAGAAATAAAAGCACCGCTGGAGATAACAGTCATGCCGGCAATCGAGATTCGCTCCGGGTTTCCGTTCTCTTTCGTCAACGATCGTTTGGATTTTACCGGCGATCGAAACCGAACCCGCTTTCCTGCCTTCCTTTCACTCGATGCTACCATCCTGAAGGGTTTCAACATTCCGTTTCTGGATAAGAAGGCGCGGGCCGGCGTCGTAATCTTCAATATCACAAACCACTTCAATCCGCGCGATGTGCAAAACCATATCGGCAGTCTCCAGGCCGGCCAATTTTTCAATAGTCTGGGCCCCTCAGTCCGGGGAAAGTTTGAATTGGATTTCTAAGTTCCCGACAAAAGAAAACGGCCCCACCGTTTCCGGCGAGGCCGCGATGTTTGTTTGACCAGCCGTTAAGCGTTTTCGTTGTCCTCGTCCGTTTCCGGCTTCACCATCCCGGCGCGTTGTTCGTCAGAATACTTGAGGCTTGCCGCCTGTGCCGTTCTGTGGTAATTGGCGATGTTCATCGACGTGGCGGCATAGGCCATGGGAATGCGATCAGCATCGAAGTTCGCTGCCGTCCCCATCGCGATCCCGACCGCGCCGGCTTCCGCAAAGGCATCCTGGTTCGCGCCCAGATAAATGAATTGCCAGTTGTACTTCTCCATTTGGTGATTGATCATTTCTTTCACCCGGGACTTTGTGAACTTATGGCTGGCGTTTTCCTGACCATCCGTGATTACGACGAACACAACCTTATCTGGTCTGTTGGTCTCGGGAATCGCCGCCAGCGAGCGGCCGGTACTGTCGATGGTTTGACCGAGCGCGTCAAGTAAAGGGGTGCTGCCGCGCGGTTGATACGTATCGCCGTTCAAATTCGGGACGTCTCTGACCGGCCTGGCTTCGTGCACAACGTCCGTGCTCTCACTATCGAATTGCACCAACGTGAACCAGGCATTGGCGCCCACGGCTTTTTGCTCTTTCAAAAAGTGGTTGAACCCGCTAATCGTCTCGTCCTTCACGGCTTCCATTGAACCTGAGCGATCCAGCAATACCGAAATATGAGTTGCGTCTTTCATTTCTTTTTGTCCTCTGCCTCCTCGGTAGGCACATAGCTGGTCTCGGCGCGCAGATTGTAGCGAGAGAGAATCTTGTTGCCCGCCGCTCGACGTCCCCTGAGCACATCGCTTAGATACGCCTGAGAAACGTCCAGTTTAGCTGCCAGGGCTTTTTGCGATCCCTCGGCGTCTGCATCATCTCGAATCAGACCCAGAAACTCATCCTGCGTCAATCGCCTCATACGCGGATTAGCTTATCACGGGAAGATCAGAAAGCCCAGTTCGGACCCGCAGGCTTTTCATTAGCGACAATCGCAAGTGCGCACAGTCAGCACGTTCTTAAGAAGTGCAGAAGTTCGGATTGGTTATTGGTTCCGGGCTTTAGGTCCGTGCCGGTCCACGCGGAACCAATGAAAGCCGCGGAGGTCTAAGATACCAACTATGAATTCGGGAGGTTCGTTAATGCATCATCCATCTTGCTGGAGGACTAGCTCCACTATTCTGATAGCTCTGTGTCTCCTGTTTCTTATGGCCGGGTGTGCCAAAAAATCCAATCGCACCACAAAGGTCACCGTCGCAGGTGAAGCCACAACCAGAGTCGAGCCCGATAGCGCAGTGGTCACCATCTCGGTAGTGACCCAAAGCCCAAAGGCACTGACGGCCCAACAGGAGAATGCGCGCAAGAGCGAGGCCGTCGCAAACTCGGTAAAAGCCATTGCCGGCTCAAACGCAGAGATCAAGACGAGCGACTACACGCTGCAACCGCAGTACGATCCGCGGGACAATAGCCTGCCGAAGATCGTCGGCTATGACGCGCGCAACACCGTGATCGTGACGATAAGCGACCTGAAGAATGTTGGTGCAATTATCGACGCAGCTTCGCGTGCCGGGGCGAATAGTATCGACGGAATCTCTTTTGTCCTGCGGCAGACCAGTCCCGCCCGCGGACAAGCCCTGGCCGACGCAACTCAGCAGGCTATGAACAAAGCTCGATCGATTGCGGAAGCCCTGGGTGGCCACGTGTTGCGGGTGGTAGAGGAAAATGAAAGCTCGACTGTGGGCGGAGTGGCTGAGACTTACGACTCTTTCACGGCTGATTCAAGGCTTAAGAATAAAATGCCGACGCCGATTGCCGCAGGTCTTCTAAGCATTCGTTCGAATGTTCAGTTGATCGTCGAAGTTGAGAGTTAAGCGTCGTCGGATTTTTTCATTAGCTCGACGAATTTCTCGACGTCGCTGCGCGTGTGTTCCATCTGACGGCGGCTTTCCAGGTATGCTTGCCACTGCGCAGTAAGCGTAAGTGCTTTCGTCGTATCCTGGTCGAGGGCCTGGGCCATCACCGCGATCAGATCGCTGATCACGCGGGTATGTTCAAGCAGCGATTCAATAATCGAATGCGCCAGTCCAGCCTGATCGAGATCGGGTTCTCCCGAGTCGGGCTCGGTGATCGTAGTCGGTTCGTCATTCATGTTTTAAGTCCCGTTAGGGACGAATGTTTATAGACCAGCGCGTTGAAACAATCATTAGCTCCGAAGGAGCGGAACAATATTCCAGGAAAGCATCATCACATTTCGCTCTGGGGCGAGTATCCGGTTTCGTCTCTATAAACATTAGGCTCTTGAAGGAGTTTTCTCGTACCAACTCCCGCGCACGAACGGAAGTTCGGCAACCATCCCCGGATATTCCTGTTCCGCAGAAATGATTCTCACCTTCGTGCCTCGTTCGAGATAATCGTACTTTACATAGCCGAGCGCGATCGTGCGGTTAAGCCGCGGCGAAATCGTCGTAGAGGTGATACTGCCAATTTCCTTATTATCTTCGGAGATAATTCTTGCGCCACTCTCGAGCGCCACCTTCTGCTCCAGCAACACACCGGTTAGTTTCTTTGCCACATGACCGCGATACTTGATTCGCGCAATGATCTCCTGACCGATGTAACAGCCTTTGGTAAAGCTGACCGCGTCATCCAGATTTGTTTCCGTCACCACTTTGGTTTCATCAATGTCGATACCAAAACGCGCGATGCCGGCTTCGATGCGCAAAATCTCCACTACCGCATCGCCGAGCGGTGACGCACCCGCGCCGATCAACGATTCGCGTAAGTGCTCAGCGGCTTTTGCGTCAACCAATAAGTCAAAACCGTCTTCGCCAGAATGCGTGGCCCTGATTATCGTCACTTTGCCGCTTTCGAGTTCGGCAGTCGCGACTCCCTCGCGCGCGACACTTGCGGCCGTCTCCTCCAACGCCTGACGCACGACCTCTGGGGCTTTGCGGCCCTGGACCGACAACATTGCTGTCTCGCTCGACAGGTCTCGTACTTGAAAGTCGCCGGCCAGAGTGAAGCGGCCCAGCAGTTTGGCGACCGGCTCCAGAGTCGCGTGTTCTGTATCGATCAAAAATCCATCATCGCGATGAATGATGCGCACCGCGGCGATCAGCCGTCCCTGCACGTTCGGAAAAACCGCCGGCATCCAGGAATTCAGCCCGAGCGTTTTCATGTCGTTCGTGATCAGACCGTTGAGAAACATCACGGCCTCTGAACCGCTGACCAGCAGACGTCCGCGTGAAGAGAGATCGATCACGCCGGCGCCTCCGTCGCGCACCGCGGCGTACTCGGTCATTCGATCATCAGTTAAGAATTTAATGGTTGAAGTCTTTCCTATATTCAAGGATATTGCCCAAGGTTGAACCGTCGACCTGGCACAGTTCGTCTTTGTCTGTCCACATTAGCGTCGCCGCCGCATAGTCGGCGCCATTAGGTGGCACCAATGCGACAACCGTTTCACCAATCTGTTCGCCGCTTCGATCGAAGAGAGGTTCCCGGCTGACGACTCTTACGGCCTTGCTAAGCCGTTTCTCCATTTCCCTCCTGGCGCCTTCCGGGGTCCCACATTCAACGGTCCACTTAGTAAAGCTCATGCCGTCGGAGGAGTAAAGAGAGATGAAAGATCCGGTTGTGGCGAGGCCGGCAGGTCCGCGCTGATAAACTCTCTTAGGGGACTCGATGGGCCAATTTCCTACAGCGGCTCCGCGAGAAATGATAACCCTTAGTGAATGGGTAGCGAAACCAAGGGTCAATGACACTAACAAAGCTACGAGGCGAAGGGTAAAAGATCGCATGAATACTTTCTCAAACCTCTGCGGCATTTTGCTAAACGCCGTCAGCGAAGTCAGGTTTCATTCTCTGGAGATTGAACGACGTGCCAGGGAATCACTCGCGCACAGTACGTCGAATCGCCCGCGCTACAATTTGATAATCCTGCAACTGCGCCCTTTCGCTGCGGCTGGTGATCAAAACCTGCGGACTCGGATGATAAAGCGGCACCAGCAAGCGGCCATTCCAGCGACGAATCTTGCCCGCATCATTCTTCAAGTTGAACTCATGATCGCGAAGCAGTTTCAGCGCATCGAGCGCTACGGTTCCCAAAGTTACTATGACGGCGGGCTCGACGATTTCGATCGTCCGCCGCAGAAACGAAGAACAGTTGCGGATTTCCACGGCCCTTGGCCGGCGGTTCGCGCCTGACGCTGAGCGAGGATTGCAAAGCGCGGCACTGGTAATAAAAATTTCACTCCGTTTTAAGTTGATCGACGCCAGAAAGCGCTCGAAATTCTTTCCCGACTGATCGCCGGCAAAGGGAACGCGTGTGCGATCCGCTCCTTTGCGTCCCGGTGCTTCACCGATAAACATTACCCGCGCGTCGACCGTTCCGTTCAACTCGCTTAGCACTGCGGCGCGTTCGCACATCGCGGGACAGTTTCGGCAAACGGCAGCTTCAGACACTAACCTAATGAATTGATCTTTCCTTAGTTCAATTGAATTCTGACTTAAAAACATTGACTTGGCTCGCTCACTTGAATTAGAAGTGCCGTGCGTTCTTAAAACTCAATTCTCAAAACGAAGTTCAGGAGGATATCCCCTATGCGTCGAACAATGTTTCTAGCCCTGTTCGTGCTGGCATTAGCAGTACCGTCCGTGCTGGCACAGGATCCAACCAAAGTAGATTCCAAGCATTACAAGGTCGAATCTGAAAATTCCAAGGTCCGCATCGTCAGAGTTCATTACGGCCCGCACGAGAAGTCCGTAATGCATCGCCACCCAGACTCGATCGCGATATTTCAGACTGATGGCAAGGTGAAGTTTACTTATCCGGGAGGCAAAACCGAAGAGCGCGAAATGAAAGCCGGCCAGACGCTTTTCACGCCTGCGACCAGACATCTGCCTGAGAACATGACCGACAATGATATGGAAGTGATCCTGGTTGAGCTAAAAACCCCTAAGAAAGCAGCCGCGAAGAAACCTGCTGGTGCGACTGCGCCAACAAACAGCAATAAGCAATGAGACTTCTACTGGTAGAGAGGCACAGATCTTAATCGGTGACGATCGAGTCTGTGCCACTCTGTTCTCGAACTATCAACGAGTCACAGTAATCTCGCGAGTCGTCGAGTTATAGCCGCCGTTCTCGACAGGATTTCCGTCTTTGTCGACGAGTTCCAACTTGACCTGATGTTTGCCGTTAATCCATCCGCTTAGCCAAATCGGCTCCCACTTATCGAGGAACTTTGCTTCACCGCCGTCGATCGTGTAACGGACACGGAATGTTCCACCATCGCCTTGCAGTTTGGCATTCGCCAGCCAGAAATCGATCATGATTGGATCGGCGTCTTCGCCCTTGTACTCACCTTTGGGACGGCTGTAGGTGAGCAAAGGCTTGGCGGGATCGACGTCGCCCGCGCTACTTGGAGCAAAGTCCTTCCCTTCGCGAGCGGGTGTCGGGCTGGTACTTGAATTTGCGTTGGCAGGCAGGGCGGGGCTTGCGGGCGCTTTCGCCGGGCTCTTCGTCGGAGATGCCATCGTCTGACCATCTTTGGTGGTCGTCGGCTTGGTAGCGTCGCCGCCGCCTTTGACGGTGAACTCAACCATCTGAAACGCGCCGTCATTCTTGTAACTTTCGTGCCATGGCCGCGAGGGAAAGACACGCAAAGTGTGTTTGCCTTCAGTCACGTTGCGCAACTCGAACGGCTGGCTGGTGTCGTAGTAGGCCTCGTACGGCTGATTATCCAGGATCACGTGGATGTGATTGCCCTTACCTGTTGCCGGATCTTTGTGCGGCATGTAGCCCTTCAGATCGCCGCTTAAGTCCAGCTTGACCTCCACACTCGATCCGTTAATAGCGGCGTTCTTCGCCGGCGAGATGATTTTCAGGGCGGGCTGAGCCTGGTCCTGCTCGCCACGAGCTTTCATCATGTCGACGATCTTTTGCGGGCGCGGAATGACAGTAAGGCTCTGCACCCCGGGCGGCGTCACGCTGGTCGTAGCCGTGGCATTCGATGTGTCAGTTGATGTTTGGCAACCTGCCAGGATCGTAATCAGGGCGCAAGACCCAACGATGGCGGGCACGGAGTATTTGGAAAAGATCATAATGGTCCTCCAGGGCAAGAGTATTCGATTGACTGTTTTCACCTTCTCGCTTATCACAAAAAGCGGGCAGGGAACAAGCCCTGCCCGGGGATTCTTTTGGTTTGGAGTTCCGCCTTCAGGCGGGCTTTCATTCCAAAACCGCCTAAAGGCGGAACTCCAAACTGAAATCGCCTGCGTCGCTTCGTTGTGCGCCGCACTCCAAAATTAAGCCGCGATTGAATGCGCAGTCAGCTTTTGCGTTCGTCTATCGACCGCATTCCAATCGATATTTGAAAAGAAGGCATCGATGTATTTCGGTCGGTCGGCCGGTTTGTAATCGAGCAGGTATGCGTGCTCCCAAACATCCATCACCAGCGCCGGAGTGAATCCGGCCACGTTGCCGGTTTCATGCAAACTAATCCAGTGATTTGAGAGCCGGCCGTTCGTGGGATTTTGATAACAGATCGCCCAACCGACGCCGCGCATCTTACCGACACCGATGAACTCAGCTTTCCAGATATCGTAACTGCCAAAGCTCTGCTCGGCTGCTCTGCGAAATGCCGAATCATTATTTGGATCGCCGGTCCCTCCGCCTGTCTTCAAGTTGTCAAAGTAATACTCATGCAGAACCATGCCGTTGTATTCGAAACCCAGCCGGCGTGTCAGTTCTGAATATTCCGCGAACTCATCCTGATCGACCTTGCCTTCTGTGACGAACCCCGCAATCTTCTCGTTCAGTTTGTTCGTTTCTTTGACGTAGCCCTCGTAGAGTTTGAAGTGCATCTCGAGTGTCTCATCCGAAATGCCTCTCAGGTTGCTCAAATTGAATTGCCTTGCTTTGTAACTGTTCATCGAACCCATTTCTCACCTCCTTGAAATGATGGCGTTCCTGACTGATGTCGCTGTAATAGGGGGAAACCTATCAACAATAATTGAAGGATGGACCGAAAGTATGGCGAAGGAATTGAGAGGATGAGTCAATCCTGTTGCAAAGAAAACAGTGGTACAGCTCTCAGCCTGTGGAGTTTTCTCCCTCTGCCTTTGGGAGAGGGTCGGGTGAGGGTCTGAGCCAGAAGATTTTTGAAATGGGGTTGTCGTGGCCAAAGACGACAGTGCTTGAGAGAGTACTTCGCGTCAAGCTTCGCACCCTCCCCTAACCCCCTCCCAGAGGGAGGGGAACCAGGGTAGCTATCAGAAAAACTTGCTCAAATGTGCTCGCCTCTTACTACCTTCCGCCAAAGATTATCCAGTCGCCGTGGGATGTTCCCATAAACAAAAGCAGCGGCAATGAAAGCCAGGCGTTAGTGCGCGAGGCGACAAAGGCCTGGCGCGCGAGTTCCGGGGCAGCCGGCGGGCCGCCCTGCATGGCGCCGATCATGCGCTTGTTGTTGGGCCAGATAATTCCCCAGACATTAAGCATCATGATAATTCCCAACGCCCCGCCCACACCGATTGAAAGTGTCTTGTTGCCGGCAAAATGCTGCCCGTGCACGATGAGTTTCGAGTCCAGCCACCACAAAATTATCGCCGACATCACCACTACCAGAATCAAGGCGACGATGGCAAAGACACGGCCGTCTTTGATCAATGCCGGGACCTTTTTGATAATGAGAAATTCAACGAAAAAGGTAATTACGGGAATAAAGAACCAGACAATCAGAACGGTCCACCCGCTTACGTTTTTTTCGGTAGCGTTGGCCAGCCTTACGTCGGCTTTGAGGATATACATAGCGTAGTAACCCAAACCCGAAAGGACCGTTAACACCGCGCCCCAGCGAAAATACCAAAGCGCCGGCAGCAGCAAATCGGGATTCACTTTCTTCTTTGTATCCGGGTCGAGCTTTTTCTGTAGTGGGACGTTGACCAGATTGAAAAAATACAGCAGCCCAATCCACGTAATGCCGCCGACAAAGTGCAGCCAGCGCATAGCGATGTGCGATATCTCATCGGCGCTGGGTGCTTTGAAGACGCTATCGAGCATCGCCAGTCCAAGGGCCAGGTGAGACGTTGATTCGATGAACATAAGATCCTCCCAAATTAGTGAATGCTAACCTCTAGGTAGACACACTTTCGGCCAAATCCTATTTCCAATGCGCGTGCTTGCCCTGGTTTCGGGCGAAGATTACACCCAGAGAGCGCCGGGACGCAACAGTATTAGAAGATTGAGTTTCATCCGAACTCCTTGCAGACCGTCACAGCCTTACGGTAAAGGTACTGGAAATGAGACTGAGGTTTTTTCTTGCCGGCCTGCTGTGTGCAGCTTTTAGCGGTGTTGCCTGGACACAGCAGCCACCAGATCCTGCGGGCCGGCCAGCGCGGATATTGACCATAGTCAGTGAACCGAATGCGGTGGTTTGGGTTGATGAAATCCGTCGCGGCGCGACCGACAGCGGTGGGCGTCTGGCCCAGGTTGGCGTTTCAACTGGCGCGCACGGTTTGCGCGTGCGCGCTGCCGGCTTCAAAGAGCTGACGATGCCGTTGGGAGCTGCTGAGCGCGGCGAAATCAGGGTGCGGCTGATCCGCACGACGGACGAAGCTGAGCTGGCTTTTCAGCAAGCGGAAACGGCGCGAGAGACTGCTCGGGATGACGAAGCCCGGCAGCATGCGGTCGAACTCTATCGCCAGACGCTGAAGCTGCGAACAGCTTTTCCAGCGGCGCACGTGGGACTGGCGCGCGTGCTCTTAGATCTTAATGATACCAACGGCGCGTTGGCCGAAATTGAATCGGCGCGACGTTATCGAGCTGTCTATGCAGAAGCCTCGGCAGTAGAAGGTCGCATCTATCGCGAGACGGCACAGATCGACGAAGCGGTTGGGTCTTTTAACCGCGCTATTCGTGAAAACCATGGATTTCAGCCAGAGGCCCATGTTGGCATCGGACGCGTCTACGAAGACAAAGGCCGATATGAACTGGCCGCGCGCGAATTTCAGATCGCCATCAATCAACTTTCTGACACGGAACCTGTCATCTATCAGCTGCTCGGTGCGGCCCTGGAAAAAAACGGGGACAACAAAGAAGCGATCGTGGCTTATGAAAATTACTTAAGGCTGGCGCCGAACGGTTCGCTCGCCCCGGCGGTGCGCTCAATCATTGAACAGTTGAAAGCGCAGCAACCGGACTGACGCCGTCCTCAGAAGTCCCCGCCGTTGGCAATCTCGACTCCCACAAAGAGGGCGAGGAATCCCAACAGGATCCAACCCGCCCTCTTGTCCGCGCGGTTCGGGTGATGCCCTTCGCCATTGTCACGGTAAATCAAAGTTGCATTTCTGCTCTTAGTGGTATTTCCAGAGATTGAGACTCGGTTCTCAGTGACTGCCACAGGCGCTTGACGCCGGTCTTCAGGAATCGTGGAACTGGATGTAGCTTGCCCGTTCAATCTTTCTGCGATCCGTAACTGTCGCCCGCGCCCCGACTGTGCGGGAGAAGGCTGGGTACAAATGGTTGCCAACAACAGGACGAGTAATCCGCTTGCCAGGTATTTTTTGGTCATAATCGACTCCTTTCATTTGACTACGCGGACGATAACGGCTCTGGGGGCGGGCGTAGGGCTGACATGTGACGGTTATTGAACTGTCACACCATTTGTGAGAGCATCGCTGGTCGCTGCTGGGAAGGGTTAGGACTCAAAAGATCATGTCTACGGCGCCTTCGATTACACATCGCATTTCACGCAAGGCCAGCCTGTTCACTGAATCGGTCATTCGCGAGATGACGCGCGAAGCGATGAAGTACGGCGCGGTGAATCTCTCGCAGGGCTTCCCTGATTTTGCGGCGCCGGAAGATATCAAACGGGTGGCGATGCAGGCGATCGCCGATGATGTCAACCAGTACGCAATTACCTGGGGCGCGAAGGATTTCCGCGAAGCCATTGCCCGCAAGACCAAATGGTATCTTGGTTTGGATATCGACCCGGAAGCCGAAATTACGGTCACCTGCGGCTCAACCGAAGGAATGATCGCCGCCATGGTGGCGACCGTCGATCCGGGCGAGGAGGTAGTGGTCTTCGAGCCGTTTTATGAAAACTATGCGCCCGACGCGATCCTTTCGGACGCCCGACCGCGACATGTCGCGTTGCGGGCTCCGGATTGGAGCTTCGACCGCGATGAATTGCGCGCAGCTTTCAATCAAAAGACGAAAGCCATAATTGTCTGCAATCCCAACAATCCTACCGGCAAGGTTTTTACCCGCGCCGAGATGGAATTCATTGCCGGTCTGTGTCAGGAATTTGACGCGCTCTGCTTCACTGACGAAATCTACGAACACATCCTCTATCCGCGCGACGGGGCAGACATTTCGCATATCTCGATGGCCCAGGTTCCGGGCATGCGCGATCGCACGGTAATCGTCAACTCGATGTCAAAAACTTACTCGGTGACGGGTTGGCGTGTCGGCTACTGCATCGCCGCGCCGGAAATCACCAGCGCGGTGCGCAAAGTGCACGACTTCCTGACGGTTGGCGCGGCGGCGCCTTTGCAAAGAGCAGGCGCCTATGCGCTATCCTTACCGCCTTCCTATTACGACGGGCTGCAAAGGGAGTATCGCGCTCGCCGCGATCTAATTCTGCCTGAACTGGAACGGGCGGGATTTGGAACTTTTTCTCCCGATGGCGCTTATTACGTTATGACTGATATCAGTGCTTTTGGTTTTAAGGACGATGTGGAGTTCACCCGCCACCTGATTCGTGAAGTTGGTGTGGCCTGTGTCCCCGGATCGAGTTTCTACAGCGATCCCGCACTCGGCGCGCAGCAAGTGCGATTCTGCTTTTGTAAGAAGGACGAAACCCTGCTGTTGGCGGCTGAACGGTTGTCGAAACTACGTTGAGGCTGGCAGTCCATTTCAAGGTGCGATGATAGTGTAGTGTCTCTCAATAACTTTACAGAAGTTCCTTTCGTGCGGCTTCGTGTGATTTAAGCCGGGCCAGCACATCCGTCTTGACGTGACCCGGGTTGAGGCCTAGCATAACCACAGAATCCCCCTAAGATAATCGAATAGCCCCGACTCAGGATAAGAGGAGGTTACTCTAATGGCCGAAGAAACTACCGCAACGTGTGCGCACGGCGCCTGCGACTGTCCACCGGAACAAGGCAATGAGTATTGTAGCGAGTACTGTCGGGAAGCTGAGAGGTCGGGCGTCATGGAGATCGGATGCGGCTGCGAACATGCATCATGTCGCTAGCTCGAATCCTCAAACCCGAGCTTCGGTTTACAACCGGATTGTTCAGCCCAGGGCGGATCGACCCTTAGCTTAACTGGTCGCAACCTTCATTTAGACTGCGGCACTACTTCCAATCTTGCCGTCAGTAACTCGACCAGCGCGGGGAATAATCCGTAGGGACTCAGGCCTCAATAAGATGCGACTACGCGATTAATCCGCGTTGCCGCATTTTTTTGCGGCGAGCTGATTGAACCAGCCAGGAGTTAAGCGCGAGGTCCAGGGTTGACTCACCAGTTAGCAGTCGCGTTGACAACTGCAAAGGTGCTTTGTTAGCGTGAGGCGTCCTGAAAATGTTTACTTATGATTGTGCCGGCGACCGCCTCAGCGCCGGCGTATTTGATCGTTAATGCTGAATAATATTGCCGGTTCGCCGGCTGCCACATTACGGCTGGCCATTACTTTGGCGCTAGCCATCATTCTTCCCCTGGCTACGGCTTGCAACATAGTTCATAAACCCGTCGAGATCGAGAAACTTCTTACGCCGCTTTCTCAAGCCGACACTGCGCAGCTGATCAGGGTAGTCAACAATATGGCCGCAGCTCGGTCCATCCACGGCAAGGTAGACATTCAATTCGAAGACACTTCCTTTGCAACTTCGGGCATCGCCGAAAAATACCGCACGGCTGACGGTTCGATCACTTTGCAGCGTCCCGCCAAGGTTTATCTGGTGGTGCAGGGACCGCTCGCCATTGGAGACGTTGCTCAGATGACGTCCGATGGCGAGCATTTTCGGATTGCGGTTCTCAAAGGCGACGAAAAATATCGCACCTTTGTGCGTGGGACTAATAATGCCGTTTACCGAAGGCTGGACATGGATGGCAACTCGAACTCGAACGCAAACCCGAACAAGAAAGCAAAGGCAAATTCAGAAGCACAAGCGGTTAATGCGCTTTCCAATCTGCGGCCGCAACACCTGACCGACGCACTTCTGGTCCGACCGATCGATCAGCACGCTCCCGGCGCCATGTACGTGCAAAGTGAGTTCTTTGAATCAGAAAAGGATCCGGCCAAGCTGGAAACCACCAAGCGAGTCGTGCGCGGCTATTATTTTCTCGAAGAGTTACAAACCCTGGGCGATGGTAATGCACGTTTGCTCAGGCGTTTTTGGTTCGATCGAGTTAACGGCATTCGTCTGGCTCGCCTGCAGACGTTTGATGACAAAGGTGTGCTGGTGACTGATGTTACCTATGGCGAGCTGAAAAGATTCGGCGCCGGAGGCGAAGCCCTCCTGCCTGCCCAGGTGGGGATAACCAGACCTCAGGATCACTATAAGATAACAATCACCTATCAGGCTCCCGAATCCGTAACCCTGGATCACGACTATTCGCCAGACGTATTTGTCCTCGAGAACAAATGGGGTTTGCGGGAAGTTGATCTGGACGCCGAGAAACAGCCTGCGCCGCAGAAGAATTAGCCAGCCGGATTTCACTGAAACCTCCGCTACTCCGTTTAGGGTTTTGCTCGTGTAAGGGCAAGCTAAAGGTTGAACTCTGAACCAAAACCGACTGCCAATCGGGAACCCATCCAGTTAGGCTTTCCCTGCAGCTTGTATTAATATTCCCCGTTCGAGAAAAGAGCCCCCGATCAAGTGGACAACCTAGTCATTTCAAACATTCGCCAGCGTCCCCTTCGTTCGGCCATCAGTGTGCTTGGTGTGGCGCTGGGCGTGACCCTGGTGATGCTGTTTACCGGCCTGTCGCGCGGAATGTCCGATGATTTGCAGCGGCGTTCATCGAACGTGCGAGCGGAAATAATCTTTACTCGTCCAGGAGGATTTCAAGGTGTCACGACCGCGAACCTGAGTACCAAATACGTTGACATGCTCAAGAAGATCGACGGAGTTGGGTCTGTGGTGCCGGTCATTCGGCACTTTTATGCGAGTGGGACATGGGGAGTCGATCAGGTTGAAGGAGTTGACTGGGACAGTTTTGCGCAGATGAGCAATGTTCGACTGGTTCAAGGTCATGGCCCAAAGGCGCCGGACGAAGTTGTGATTGACGAAACCAAGGCCAGCCGTAACCATCCAGTTGGTAGCTCGCTCAAGATTTTTGGCGAAAAGGAATTTAAGGTTGTCGG
>Ga0134121_10001604_pt1 | contig 21093 bp, 23 predicted proteins | sample KB301_FD_96463 | JGI IMG/M metagenome (GOLD analysis project Ga0134121, IMG submission 96463) | Terrestrial soil microbial communities without Nitrogen fertilizer from Kellogg Biological Station, Michigan, USA - KB3-0-1 | ecosystem: Environmental > Terrestrial > Soil > Unclassified ... | reverse complement strand
CGATCACCGTCACCGGCAGCTCGCGCTTGCGCACCGCGGCGATGAAACGCTCCAGCGCCGGGGCGAGCCCGGGCAGCTCATCGCGCCCGGCCCGGACCACCAGCATCGGCACCTCGCGCGGCAGCTCGTCGATCGACACCGGCGGCATCGCGAAGCGAAACTGCTTGGACGCCTCAGCGACGCCCGTCGCCCCGTCGAGATCCAGCGTGTACCCATAGAGCAGCGCGGCGCACGCCGGCCGTTCCCGCGCGATCAGCCCCAGCGCGGTGGGCACGTGGCCCGAGCACGCCCAGATCCCGATCCGCGCCGGATCGAGCCCCAGCGCTCCGGCATTCGCGCGCAAATGTCGCAACAGCGCCGTGCCATCCGCCGCCCCGCGGTTCGTGTACAAGATCGCGGCCATGCCCGAGGCCGCCACCATGCGCGCCCAGCCCACGTACGACGCCCAGTCCTTGAGCGGCTTGCCGAGCATCGCCTTGACGCCCGGATCCGGCAGCCCCGAAACGAACACCACCGCCGAGCACGGCCCACTCGCCTGCGGCGGCCGGTACAGATCGAAGCCGAGCGGCCCCTGCTCGGTCGTGTAGACGTGGTCGCGCTCGACAGCGACGTCGGCCGCCCCGGCGATGGTGTGAACAAGCTCTTTGCTCGTGATGTTAGTCGTCATTTCTCTTGCTCCTGTCTAGTTGGCAAAACGTTGCTTGGGAAGTCTCGAGATGCATCTGCCGCCCACCCGGCTCGCGGTCCACGACGCCCCGGCGCGCAGTCCACGACACCCGGCCCGCCGGCTCGCGGTCCACGACACCCGGCCCGCCGGCTCGCGGTCCACGACGCCTGGCTCGCAGCCGGCGCTATCCGGCGTACGCTCTCGCGAGCGGCTGATTCCTCCGTCCCACGCCGCGGGTTGACCACGCTCACGACCCGACCGGCGAATCAGCAGCCGCTACGGCGCGCGCTGCAGGTTCGAGATCGACGCGGTGATCGCGCGAACCACCGCGCTACGTACGCGGCTGATCAGCCACGAAGCGGCCCCCCGGGCACAACGGACCGCACCATCGGGAGGCTGGCGCCCCTGTGCGCTACATCGTGCTGCGGGCCGGTCCCGAAGGGGACGCGGTGTGAGTGCGTCGAGCGATGAGCTGATTCAACACCGGCCCCCCACGCCCAGTCAACTCGTCATGCTCGCTTCTTCTTTCGGGTCCACGTCCTCTGTTGCTGTAATGACGCTGCGACCTCCCGTCAACCGTCACGCTCGCTTCTCCTTTTCAGTCCCCTGCTTGCTGGTCCTCCGCCTCTTCGCGCCAGCTGCCTTCCGCGCAGTCGCTTGTTGCTGACGCTCGACCGCATCGCCGGTATCGAGCACGACCTTGCCATCCACCACCTGCAGGTGAAACAGCTCATCGAGATCCCGAGAGAACAGCGGCTCGACCGAAGCGAGCACGAGGGGCGCGTGGGTCGCGATGAGCAACTGCGGCGGTGTATCGTTGTCGCCACGGAGCGCATCGACCGCCGCGATCACGCTGGGAACGATCGTTCGCTGCCATCGCGGATGGAGGTGGGTCTCCGGCTCATCGAACAGGATCACAAAACGATCTTCAGACTCCCGGTCGAGCAACTTCGCCGCCACGCGATGCTCGTGCCACGCCCACACGAGGAAGTACGCGAGAGCAAGCGTCCGTCGAACGCCCGCCGATGCGAGCGCAACCGGAACTTCCTGGCTTCCGACCAGGAGAGTGGGTCGATCGCGACCCTCGCCAAGGAACAACCGTCGCGGCAGCCCTGCCCGCAGCGTCTCCCCAGCCGGCGACAGCACACGCAGCACCTCTTCGAGCGCCGTGAACTGCGGCTTGCGACCCTCCTGCCAGTTGACCCAATCGCGTTCCAAACCCTCGCTAGCGCGCCGCTCACCGATCGTGAGCCCCTCCCACACCTCCGACGCCGTGAAGTGATACGCCGCCGCGCGATCCGGATCGCTCCGCCAGTAGTTCCGGGCCGGGTCCCATACCGAGAAGCCGCCGTCGATCCGGATGTACACGACGATCCCCGGCATCGGCGGTCGCTTCCCGTTCACTGGCCAACTCTCGTCCTCGCGACGGAACTTCGAGACAACGGGCTCCCCTGCCCCACCGTTGCCGCGGACGACGTATTCGATCGTCCCTCCCTTCTGCGTCGACGGAAGCGCGATCGTCCCAGACCACGTGCGAGTCAGCGCCCACCACGCGACATCGAGGAGGAAGCTCTTGCCGAGGCCGTTGTCCCCGGTGATGAGGTTGAGGCGCTTCGCAGGCTCAAATCGCAGATCCGGCGCGGGTCCGACGTTCTTCAGGTGCAGGGATTCGAGCATCCGGGTCTTCCTTGGCCGCTACCGCGTTCATCCCCGATGGCTTCGGAGCAGACCCACTGCGGTCATCGATTGGAATCGACGCTCGTCGGGAAACTTGGCCCTGGTCACCATCTTACCGTTCACCGTACCACCGCAGCCCCCATCGACGCGAACGAGCCCGCCGCGGGAGGTGATCGTCACGATGGCGATGTACCAGTCCCACCGCGATGTAGACATCATGGCAATCCAGCGAGCGATGGCACGACGCACCCCGCTACCATGAGGCCTCTACCGAACCTCACGGCGCAACCTCGCGACACAGCACCACCGACACATCATCGGGGAGCGCACCGGAGCGCAGCCGCACCAGATCGACGAGCCCGCGCGCCGCGGCGTCAAGGTCGGCGCCTGCGGCCAGCCGGGCGATGTCCGCCGGCTTCGCGTACCGCAATAACCCGTCCGACGCTACGAACAGCGTGCCGGCTCCGAGCGCTGCGGCGTGCACCGCGAACGGACGGCATCCGGCGCCGACCAGCGGCTTGTGCGTCTGCCCCTCGGTGAGATCCTCGATCTGCGCGCCGCGAACCACCCAGGCCCCGGAGTCGCCGACACTGGCGCCCACGATCCCCCGCCGCGTGACCGACAGGATGACGGCGGTCGTCTGCCCATGCCCCAGCCGCGCACCATCCCGATCGAGTTCCTCCAGCAGCTCCGACCACGCCCGCCCCACCAGCGCGCCTTGCGAAGCGGCGTCGATCACCGTCTGGGCGGCGACCTCGCCGTTGCCCGTGCCGCCAGCCCCATCCGCCAGCGCGATCACGAGGCCGTCGGCGATGCGGACCACGGCCGCGCGATCCTGCCCCCTCGCTCGCTGCGGCACGACCTCGATTGCGTACGCGAACAGGCCCGTCATGACATCGCCACCGCGCACGGGAGCTCGACTTCCAGCCTTGCCAGCATCGCCTCCAGCTCCGTCATGGCTCGCCTTCCTCGGTCTCCGCCGGAGCAGTCAGCCGCAGCATCCGCTCGGCCTCCGCGCGCTCGCGCTCCAGCTCGGTCTGTAACTCGGCCTCCGTCGGCATGTAGCGGCGGTACGTCGCCGCGATGATCTGCTCGTTGTCTTCCGGCAGCGTGATCTTGACCATCGCCGCGTTCTGCTCCGAGCACAGCACGATGCCGATCGTCTTGTTCTCGTGCTCGCTGCGCTGTGTCCGATCGAAGTAGTTCACGTAAATCTGCATCTGACCGAGATCCTGGTGGGTCAGCTTGCCAAGCTTCAAATCCATCAAGACAAAGCAGCGGAGTAGCCGGTTGTAGAACACCAGATCCACGTAGAAGTGGTCACTTTCGATGGTCAGCCGTTTCTGGCGTCCGACGAAGCAGAACCCCTTGCCGAGCTCGAGCAGGAACGCTTCGAGCCGATCGATGATCGCCTGCTCGACGTCGCGCTCGCGCAACGCGGGCGGCTCCCGGAGGTCGAGAAACTCCAGCACAAACGGATCCTTGATGACGTCGGCGGGGGTGGCGACCTCCTGGCCTTTCCGCGCCAGCGCAAGAACCTCCTCGGGATTGCGATGCTTCGCGAGGCGATCGAACAGCAGCGCGCCAATCTGGCGCTCGAGCTGACGCACCGACCAGCACTCGCGCGCGGCCTCGATCTCGTAGAACGCTCGGGCCTGCTCGCGGGGAACCCGCATGAGCACGAGGTAATGCGACCACGAAAGTTCGCTGGGAAATCCTTCCTGGGCCTGCGGTGCGTCCTCCGATCCGCTAGTCAGCGCGGGTCGGATCTTGCGGCCGGAAGATTCGCTAGACAACGTCGAGTGGATCGTGCCCGCGGGCGATTCGCTAGACAGTGTCGAGCGAATTGAGTGCAGTGCCGAACCCTTCGGAAACACGAGATAAAACTGCCTCATGTTGCGAAGGTTCGGGACGCTGAACCCCTTGCCATACGCCAACCTGCGCCGCCTCGATAGGCGTGCGATCAGCTCCTCCCCGTAGCCGGCACGCCGCTCGCCGGCCTGTTCGACCTCGACGATCTCGCGGCCGACGTTCCAGTACGCATGGACCATCGCGGTGTTGACCGTGCGTGCGACCTGGCCCCTCGCCTGCTCAAGAATCTGCGCGATCCGTTGGTAGAGCTGATCGTCGGTCACACGCTCAGATCCGCTGCCCTCCATCTCGGCGCCGGCCGCATCGGAGCGCTCGTGTTCGCCCCGGCGAGGCGTCGTCTTCTTCGAATCCTTCGGCTTTGCGGGCTTCCTCGACTTGGTGCTTGCCATGTTCCTCCCCCCCACGTTCGCAAGGCTGACGAACCCTACTCTAGCGGGAGGGCCTGACAAGGGTCGTGGCACCAAGCTCTGGTCATCGTGCGCATTCGGACTCGAACCTCATCCTACGCCACGGATGTAGCCCGTGATGCTGCCGGCTGCTTCGGTGTGACCTACGACGAGCATCTGACGGCGATAGACCGCAATGCTAGCGACACGAGGGCACCGCGGGATCACGCGAAGCCAGGTCTTGGGCCGGCGAACTGTGACCGCGCAGAGCGCTTTGATAGGATCCAGATCTGGGTATGCCTATCCCAGCTTTTACACTCGACGGGATCCTGCCTCCGTTCACAGGTGATCCAACCGATGACACGACCATGTCGCCGTTCAAGGTGACCGTGCCGGAGTTCGTCGCGTCGTTCGCGCTCACGCCCGAACGGGCGCAGATTCTCGAGGGACTTCTCGAGTTCCGCCGTCGCATGCACGGCCTTGGCATCATGCGTGGGATCCAGTGGATCGACGGCAGCTTCGTCGAAATGAATGACTCGGTCCGTGCGCCGCGAGACGCAGATGTGGTCACGTTCTTCTTCCGCCCCTCAACCCTGGCTGAACGGCCCGCTTGGGAAGCAGCGATGGACGCGCATCCCGAGATCTTCGACCACGCCCAGGTGAAGGCCGAGCTGAAGTGCGATGGGTACTGGGTCGATCTCTCTGTCCCGAAGCCGCTGTATCATGTCGACCAGACGAGATACTGGTTCGGTCTCTTCTCGCACCGGAGGTTGAGTCGGCAATGGAAGGGGATGCTCCAGCTCCCGCTCGGATCACTCGCGGAAGACCTGGAAGCTGCTAAACTACTGAGATCCTAAGATGACTCGGAAGACGGAAAGAGACGAGATTCGCGCCGATCTCGCGACCGTGGAGGCTTTACTCGCGGCCGCTCCAGAAGAGGACGTCTTGGGGCGGCGTAGCTTGAAGGCCCGAAGGGACATCGTCGCTCAGGAGCTGGCGACGCTGACCGCGCAAGCTCTGCCAGCCGCACACGCCGCAGTCTATTTCGGTGGTGCGCCGGTCGTCGGCAGCCATGGCATCGACGCCACCTTCGCGTCCAAGGCACTCGCAAACTACGAGGACTTCGTCACCAAGGTCTGGGGCCAGCGACAGCATGGCATCCTGCCGACCTCTGGCCCGGTTCGCGACCGTCACGAGGCGCGGCTACACATCACCGGCGTCGTCCGTGGGTCGTTCGGCTTCGAGCTGGCCGAACTGGAGGGGCCGAACTCGTTCGAAGGCGCGCCCTTACGCGATGCAGTCGACCTGGCGACACGCGCGATCATCGCCGCTGGTGAGAGCGACGATGCGCTCGCGGACGCGGCCGAGGCTCTCGATGGTCGCGCGTTCGCTGCCTTGCGGGAATTCTTCACCGTCTTGAAGAAAGGCGGCGCGAGCGTTCGCGTCGTCACCGACGATCTCGATCGCAGCTTCAACGCCGCCGCGGTCCTCGCGGCGGCAGAGCGAACGCAAGGAACGTTGACGGAGGAACAGGACGTCCCCGTCCTGGGCGAGTTCCTCGGCGTGCTACCGGAGCGGCGCACCTTCGAGTTCCGTCAAGACGACGGGACGGTGCTTCGTGGCCGCGTCTCGGAGGAGATGCCGCTTGCCGACCTCCGCCAGTTGAACCCCACCTGGTCGACCAAGCGATGCATCGCGCACCTCCGTGTCGTGACGCTTACGTCGCGGACCCGTTCTCGGCACCGCTACATTCTGCGACGCCTCGCCCCCGAGTCCTCGCGGTAGTCGACAGCACACACATAGACAGGAGCGAGAGCAACTCGGAGCCGATCACAGTCACGAATTCCGCTGATCACGCCATCGTTATCAGCGGTACTTTCGGAACAAACCCAGCATTGCAGCTGTAGGCGGACGCGGGTACTCTATACGCTCGACAATGCGCGCGAAGTCCTTCTCATCGACGACCAGCCGTCTTGAAACACTAACCTCATCGCGATCCTCATCAGGATCGTTCCGCATTTGGCTATTCGTCTTGGTAATCGGCATAGCGTTCGTAGCGGCCGGTTAGCAGCATAGCACCACAAGATCGAAAGAGGGTTCGCCGCCATGCGTCGCCGCCAGAACCTCTGCAAGCGTCGCCCTTGGGCTCGCATCACCGGTCCTGAAGTAGGAGATACCCGATGCCCACGCCCGAATGCTCGGGCAATTCTTCGTGAGAGCGCTCCAAGCCGATCGCCACGTATTGGGCGTGTCAGTGCCGTGAGGAAGCTGCAACACGACCGTCGGCTGAAAGCGACTCACCCGCTCATCCATCTCGCGTCGGATTTCTGGTAGCCGCCCATTGGGGTTCTGCACGCCGCGTCCACGTGGGCTGAAGAAGTTTAGGTCGTGGCAGCCGAGTGCGAGGACACGTTCACCACCAATGCTGATGAAGTGGCTGCCAAGTTCGACGACGCGAACCAACGTTCGCTGATTGCTTCTCGGTAAGGACTTCCCCGTGAACGCAACGGTCCTTGCTTTGACGTCGTAGAGCGCGATGAGTTCGGCGTAGGCATTGGTGGTCGCGTCCGGGACCAGGTCGATTCCAATCGCCACAACGTCAATGGTCCCGCACGCTTGCTCAACGAATCGACCGGACATCACGTGCCCCAACGCATGCTGCGCGTGCTCGATGAGCAAGTCGACGTCACATGGCCGCGACGCCCATCCAAAGCGGCCAGACCACTTCCGCGGCCACGGCACGGAAACGAAGCCACCCGGCAAGAGCAAGAACTTGGCCCGGACGCCCTTCGGCCACTGCTCTTGAATCAACTTGAAGAGCATCCGCTCCGCGTCCCGTGAGTCTACTGGCGGCCTGCCTTGTGTGATGAGCCTTGCAATAGTGGTTGTGCGGTCACGCATCGAATCGCGCCGCCGTTCAACAGTCGCAGTCGTGACATGCGAGTTCCTACGCAAGGTTGAGTTGGCGCCCACTCGTCGAACTCTTGTTCCAGACCAAGCCCTTGTACTGCACCAAGAGGTAGTTGCTGAGAAGCTTGATACTATTCGACGTGTTCTGGATCTCGTTCCACTTCTGCTGTTGGCCGGGCCCGAAGTCCCAATGGCCTTCCGACCATCGGCAGACTGGCGCGACTGCGGTCAGATCGCGCGCGAACTGAGCCTTGGTCGGCAAGCCCTTCGACCGATAGCGATCTGCGATCGCGTCCATCATAAGCCCGAGACACACGACGCCAGCACCGTGGAGGAGCCGACACTTTTTCGGAGGAAGGCCCCACTCGCCGGCAAAGACATCCTTCACCGCGGCCCAGAACGAGAACAGCACCCCGAGCTTGGGCTCGTAGTCGAGATCGTCGCCCATGCCTTGGCGAATCCGATACAGAACGCCATCGCTAAAGCTGTTCTCGAGCATCTTCAGGATCGAGTTGTCCTTGATGATTCCGTCGGGGTTCGTTGCAGTCTGGATCATCCGAAAAAGGGGCGAACTCTCATCTCTGTTCAGTCGCGACAGAATAGCCGCTGGCACACGGCGACGGGCGAGCAGGCTCGGCAACTGAGTGTCCGTTCCAGGTAACAGTTCATAGATGAGGCCCTTGGGCAGTGGCTTGGTCGAGTTGACTAAAATGAACTGCTCGGTTTGTTCACTGATATCATCGGTAATGAACGCGTTGACGCAGATCGGAAAGGACTCGATCTGGGCGTCGCGAACGGCCGCAAGGCGTTGCTGCCCATCTACGATGAAGCCGGGGCGGTCCTCCGGGGCCCAAGATGGATCGACCGGGATGACTAACTCGCCAGCGCGCGCGTAGCCCGTCTTGGGCCCCGTCTTGGGATCCTTCGTGGCCACGAACGTTACCCGAGAGTCAAACGCGATCACGACCGCGTTCGGAATCATCGGCGCCTCGCTCTCGAGGTAGCTACGAATCTCCTCGACGTGTGACAAGACCTCCGGGCGCTGATATCCACCGAGAGTTCCATCGTCCATGCGCTTGATGCGCGACACGGTCGCGATCTCGTGAATCGCTTTTCCATCGATGGCAAGCGTGTACAGCGTTCGACTGCCTTGTCGAACCTCGATCGCAGGAACACGGAATGTTTTTGCCATGATCAAACCCCTCCCGATGCTGCCTTGAGAAGTCGACGCGGGCGTGCTCCGCGTCGATCTTTTGGTTCAATAGAGACGGCGGACGATTCTCGCTGCACACGGCGATAGAAAGTCCACGTATTGTGAAGCCCGCGCCTCCGATTTCGCTCCGCTCCACGAAACAGAATGACGTGATGGCCGAGTGCACGACAGACATCGCATGCACATGCCTTCCATGGTTGATCTTCAAGGGTCCGGCGATAATCCTCGCCGTGGGAATCCCCCGGGGAATAGAGGTCTTCGTATGCTTGCAGGGCACCGAGTACTGCACGGACCTTCAAGTCGCCTGCATCAAACCGTTTCATCGCATCCAACGCGCGTTGCTCGAGTTTGCGGGCCTCTTCCTGAACAACCTGGCCAGATGAAATCATCTTCTGGAGAGAAGGGTTTCCCTCAACCTGAGGGATTCGGATTGCGGTGTACTCGGTATCCATCGCGTAAAAGTTGTCTTTCGCGTCCTTGAAGGCTTGGCGCAAAGGCGACGTGCTGTCAAAACTCGTCACCCCGAGCGACGCGAACTCACTCAGACTGTCCGTTCGAGTGACACCAAGGAGATGCAACTTGGTGTCCTTGCGCAGAACCCGTGCGACGGCGCGAAGTGATGCGATGATCTCAGGTGTCTTCAGCGGAACCATTCCACCCAGTGCAACATGGCGAAACCCCATCATTTGCAGTTCGCGAACAGCGTGTTCATAAGAACCTGGGCTCCACCCTTGCGCAACGCCAATCAGTTCAAAGGGCAACCGTTCCGCACGATGAAACGCGTAGAACTTTCGCGCGAGTTCGAGGGTGATCGCCTGGCGCCCGGCGATAGTAGCCGGCACCTCCTTCGGCGATTCGTCCCACGTCGCCTTGTACTCAAGAATCACGTGGTCAATGGAGATCCCGAGATCGAAGCCGCAGTCCACATAGAATGCAGAAACCTCCTCGATACTGTACGGCGGAGATGGTTCTCGAACGTACGTGAACGCACCGCAATCGCCCATGAAGGGAATCGGCGTCCAAGCCGTACCACCAGTACGAAAGAACTCCCGCGCACCAACCCGCAACAACCGCTGGCGTTGCGCGATCGTGTACCGACCTCCACTTTTTCCGAACCCATCCACGATGCCTTTAGAGACGAGAATTCCATCGAGCATGCGCTCGCGAAAAAGCTCATGTGCGTATTGATCGTCTCGCTGACGCAGTCGCACGACCGAGCGGCGCTCCGTCTCAAAGTCGAAACTCGGATCGACAAGATCCTGGCTGTCTGGCATGAAGTACTTCATAGCTAGCCGGCCAGGTAAACCCTTTGAACGAAATCTGTGAGCATGCGCACGTGGGAGGGTACGTTCTGCAGCCCGTTCCAATCAAGCCCGTCCAACTCCTTCCAGGCCCCGGACGTCCATGAGCATCGCGCCTTCAGAGGTGCCAACTCGCGCCGCAGGCGCTGCTCGAGGCGCAGATCGTTGACGTTCGCGGTTGCCATCACGCGATCCATCAACTTCCCCATCGCTCGTAGCCCGGCGCTGTGCATCAACCGGCTTTGGCGCGGTGCATGCCCCCAGGCCTCGGGAAAGGTGGCGCGCACGGCGTTCCAGAACGCGATCAGCACCTTGGCTGCCCCCTCCATGTCGACTTCCCCGGTAGCCAAGTTCCGATAGGGAAAGAGCGCCCCCCCCGGGGTGCTGAAACTTTCTTCAAGAACCTTCATCAGCGCCGTGTCGCTGACAACGGCCTTGCGCCGGATAGCTGAAGCATATGAAGGCCGTCGAATGAGCCCACAAAATGGGGATTTGGGATCCCGATTCAGTAGTTCGCAGAGCGCGGCTGGCGCTTGTCGTGCAGCAAGCCGTGGCGGCAAAGTCGTCTTGACGTTTGGAATGAGTTCGGCAACCAGTCCTCGCGGCAATGGATGCGTGCTGTTCACACGGAGGAATTGCTCGCGCTGAGTATCGAGATCAGTCGCCTGAAACGCACAAATCGGTACTGGAAAATCTCGCCGACGTGCCTTTGCCAAGGCCAACGACCTCTGCTGGCCATCGACAAGCAAGGCCGATTTTCCGTGTTTCGTCGCAAGCGGAATAGTCAGCAAACCACCTTGCGTGACCTCGTTCGTTTCGCCGCCTGTTGTTGCCGTAAACGCCACCGGCCTGGTCAACGCAAGGATCAGTGCGTGCGGAAAAAGGACATATCCGCGGTTAGAGTTCAGGTACTCGGTGATAGCGCCGACGTGACGGCGCACCTCACCGCGTTGGTACCCTACCAGATCTCCAGCCTCGTTCCGGTCAAGCCGCGAGACTTCGGTCAACTCAGCCAGTTGATTTGCGCTGAGAACAAACATGAAGAGCGGGTGCTTTCGATCTTGCACCACGCGCAACGCGCTCACCTGTAGCGTCGCTCCTCTGGTCATCGGTTTGGCTTCACTTGCTTGAAGAGTTGACGGAAGCGCGACTGCTCGCACGCGCGACCGCTCGCACGCAACTGGCGAAGAAGTCCCGTGTGCGATGCCTTCGGATCGGTCGCAAGGTGCGTTCGAATGAAAGCAAGAACATCATCGTCTGTCATCGCGGCTCCGGGGCTGCGCTTCCTCGTCTCTCCAGCTTCTCCTTCGAGTTCCTTGGACATGATCGAAAGGTTCTCCTTCACGAAGTCTCTTGGGCTCACTGCGCGCAGCAAATGTCGCACAGCCCGCGCGTGCAAGGAAACGAGCGCGCCACCGAGCGCAGCCTGCTGCGTCGCATGTGACGGCAGCCAACATTCCGCAAGCGAAGGCTCGGATGAGGGAACTCTACTCGACACGATGAACAACGCACCGCGGCCCCGGAACGCAGAAATCGATGCAGCCAAGTCAGCCGCCATCGCGCGGAGGTAGATCGGCGACGCCAGTACCAAGATCGTAGAACCAGGGTCAGACTCGACGATCGAGCACATGGATCGTCCGAGTGCACCGCGTCCAGACGTCGCACAGCGCCACCACTGCCTCGTAGCCTGATCATCACGTGAGGCTCCGGCGACAGAATCGGCGTGACCTGTCGCAAAAGTTGCGGAATACGGCACGAGCCCTTCCGTATTGCTCACGATTCCATAGCCGGCTGACGAGACCCACAGATTTGGCCGCCATCCCATCGAGGTGGCTACAGCTGGAAGATCGCGAACAACAGTCCAATCTCCGCCCTGGTAGAGCTCCTCGGCGGCCGTTCGTTGCCCCTTGGCATCGCGAACGGCGCTGCGCCATGACGCGAAGCGCTCAGCAATAGATCTGCCGACGGCATCTCGCAGCCGAACAGCAGGCGGATGGCTCTTGCGATCGCTGCAGGTTGCCACTATGTGAAGAGATGGAGCCATCGCTCAGCCGCAACGTACCCCATCGGGTTGATGGCTCGACTGCGCCCCTCTCACCGTTCGTCCTCGCCTTCGTAGATGCAGCCAGTCGTGCAGGTTTCGGAGATCACAACGCGCTGAAGCAACGGCAGACGTGGTTTCAAGTCACGCCAGATCCAGCGAGCAAGGTTCTCACTGGTGGGGTTGGAAAGACCTTCCACCTCGTTGAGGAAATTGTGATCAAGACGTTGATTGATTGGCTCGAATGCTTTCTTGATGTCGCAGAAGTCGATTACCCAACCTGTCTGTACACCAACTGGGCCTTCCACATGCACCTCGCAACGGAACGAGTGACCGTGCAGCCGCGCACATTTGTGACCGGGCGGAACATTTAGCAGACGGTGGGCGGCCTCGAAGGTGAACTCCTTATAGATCTTCATCGAAATTCTCCTTATCTGATCCCGAGGACCTTGTGCGCCTGAACACCTACCCGCCACCACGGATGAGACAGACAGTAGTCGAGGGTCTTGCGCGAGTTTTCTTCACGCGTTGGCCCATCCATCGGCTGCAAGATGAAATACTGGAAGCGAAGGCCTACGAGGCTCTCCGGATCTAGACCAGCTTGTGGATAGACGAGCTTGAGCTCGTTCCCTTCGCTTACGACCAGGCGCGTACCCGCCTTGGGGCTGACGCAGACCCAATCGATACCCTTGGGAACCTCAACAGTTCCGTTTGTTTCGATGGCAATTTCGAAACCGCGAGCATGAAGAGCTTCGATGAGCGGAGCATCGAGTTGTAAGAGCGGCTCGCCACCAGTGCAGACGACGAACCTCGGTCCAGCCGGATGCTCCCAGCACGACGCAACGAGATCGGCGAGCTCGTTCACCGAGTACCGCCCACCGTTGGTCCCATCTGTGCCGACAAAATCTGTGTCGCACCACTTGGAACAGGAGCCAAGCGCGCTTTCCCGGTGTTCTGGCCGACCAGACCAGAGATTGCAGCCACTGAAACGCAAGAAGACTGCTGATCGGCCTGCGTTCATCCCCTCGCCTTGCAGCGTGTAGAAAATTTCTTTGACCGTGTAGCTCATGTTGCTCAAGCCGCGTAGCGGATTGGGTCCGCGACGTTGTTTTGTGCAAAGCCGCGAAGCCTCAGCTGACAGGAGTCACATCGACCGCAAGCCTCGCCGGTGGGCGTAGGGTCATAGCAACTCGAGGTGAGCCCGTAGTCGACACCGAGCGACATACCGAGGCGGATGATGTCTGCTTTCGACAACGCAATCAGCGGTGCATGAATCGTGAATCGTTCTCCCTCAACGCCCGCCTTCGTGGCGAGGTTCGCAAGTTGCTCGAACGCTGAGATGAACTCGGGTCGACAATCGGGATAGCCGCTGTAATCGAGAGCATTGACGCCGATGAAGATATCGCTAGCGTTGATGACCTCGGCGAAACCAAGCGCGTAGGTAAGGAAGATCGTGTTCCGCGCGGGAACGTATGTGATCGGAATACTTGAAACCATCTCGTCCGCATCGCGTCCCTTAGGCACTGCGATGTCGTCTGTTAGCGCAGAGCCACCAATTGCCCGAAGATCGAGTTCGATCACGCGATGGCTCAGGACACCGAGGTGTTTAGCGACCCGGGCCGCTGCAACCAACTCGACAACATGTCGCTGTCCATACCGAAAACTGACGGCGTGAACTGCGAACCCGTCGCGCTTCGCGACAGCAGCTACGGTTGCTGAGTCTAGACCGCCACTTAGCAAAACGACCGCGGATCGCATCGGTAACCCTCCAAGGCATTGATAACTGGTAGGTATGACGAACTCCCAGCGGCCACCAAGTCTCCTGTAATTTCAGGATGTTAACGCGAACCAGCCTCAGAAGGAACATGCCGTACAAGCCAGCCATGCCCCCCTCGGATTCCGGGCACCGAGATAGCCGGATCGCCGTAGCCCGCGCTAGGATGCGCATCCAAAGGAATCGTGAGTGATGCCCGCCCCGTACCGTACGTACCCACGCGCCTCCGCGTATCGACAGACAGACGCCCCCGATGCGCCATGGCTGATCCTTTTCGTCGCTGCTGCGGAGGAACTGCTCACTTGGGCTGGAATTCCCCAGAGGACCGATACAAACGCAGTGGGGTTTCAACGAGCGGATTCCGCAGATCGTGTGTTGCAGACCAAGGAATTCTTCAACCTACGCCCTAACCAGAGCCCGACAGCCCTCATCGTCGGCATACATCGTCCCGTGGACGGCGTTCGCCCAATCGAAGTGCGATTCACTGCTCCGCCTCCACTTGGTGGTCTCGGGCCATACGAGTGCGAACTTGTGGTCCACACGGATCCTCGTGAGACGTCCTTACCAGATGTTGTCGCGCGTCTGCGATCTCAGTTCACAGACAGGCTTCGGACTTCTCCCTCCGTCTCCAAAGAGGACGAAGAAGCCGAGAAGGCAGAAGCGGAAGAGAATGACTCCATGGAGGACTCTGAGGATCTGGACTCGGAGGACAAGTCGTTCGAGATGCCGAATTCAGTATTACACCGACTTGTTGAGCAACTGGCAAATCAGTCATGGACGGCCGCAAACAGCGATAGCCTTTTCGAACTTGCCAAACCAGCCACGATCATTGATGGGCAACATCGCGTGAAGGGCGCTGCGGCATGTGAACGCAACATTCCATTCGCCGTATGTGCCCTCCTTGATTGTTCCTGGGCGGAACAAGTCTTTCAGTTCACTGTTGTGAACTACTCAGCCAAAGGTATTCCCGATCAATTCATCACGGCCAACGCAGCTCTCTCTCTTACCGCAGGAGAACTCTCCGAACTTCAGATACGCCTTGATCAAGCCAAAGTGAAGGTCATCGAATATGATCTGATGAAGATAGTCCAGTATGATCAAGAAAGCCCTTTTTATGGGATGGTTAATCTTTCGGAAAAGAGCGATCCTGCACGAATTGGCTATAAAACAATGGTCCGTGTAGCCAAGGATTGGTACGGACCAACACCCGACGTCTTCCGTCAGTTTGTACTTCTCGCATGTTTTCCAGCCGAAAAGACACGCCGAGGACGAATCACACAATGGCGTGAACACTGGGGTGCCTTTTTCATCGACTTCTGGCGTATAGTCCGCGACCACTACATGGATCACAAGACTGTCCCGGACGACGACGGAAAGAGCTATCCATTGTGGACGGTTGGGCACTCCAACCTGATGATTGCCATCGTTCTCTATGAATTTCAGCGCTGCTTCTTTCAGGATCTATCATTTCAGGACGAGAATTATTGGGAGGTTCCCAAAAATGAAGATCCCGTCACCTTTATTCGCGGCAAGTTACGTCAACGTACCCAGAAGTTTCTCAGCTTCTACCCACCAGACTTTTTTGCCACAAAGTGGCTAACGAAGTCGATTAACACATCGGCTGGACGCAAAGCTCTATCAACAGCGCTGAACAAGCTACTCTCGTCTAAGGGCAAGTACCAGTATGGTAAGTCTCCTCTCGTCACCGGCGAGATTGATTGACCCAACCTCGCTTGATCATCTTAAGGCCCATTTATGTGAGCATGGTGTATTAGGACATCGGCGATCAATCAGAAGCGTACCACTTACGGAACTCGAAAAATTCCAACTGGTACCTCTTGTATTCGGCTTGATGCCAAGGGCTGCATGCATCAGCCGAAAACCCGAACTGCCGATCAAGCCTGTTATTACTTCCCATCTACAAGCTTTGGGAATAACGCCCGATGCTCTGCTGCTCGATATACTTAAATCTGTTTGCGATCAATTTTGGGAGACACGCAAGGACAACACCCCTCGTTACGTTAGACAGAAGTACGGCATGAGGGACATCCGGGCGATGCCACAAGCCTACCAGGTACTACGTACCAAGCAGGCGGGGCGATGTAGCCTCTGTGGCGTAGATCTTCGTACTGCTGTCGAGACGCTTGATCACATTGTTCCTTACAGAATTATCGGCGATGTCCCTGATGGCAGCAATTGGGAGATCCAATGCGATACGTGCAATAATTCAAAGGGTAACTACTTATCTTCTTTACAGGCCATACACGCACATAACTGGATATACAACTCCTCGTTCAGCGCATTCCCGCTTGACATTCCCCCGCCGGAAACTCGCTTCTTAGTCTTGGCACAGGCCGGCGGATGCACAGTTCCAGGCTGCACAGCCACTCCCAAGTCTGATGTTCTTCACATTCGCAAGGCTCGCGATTCAGGGTTAGCCGTAGCAGATAACCTTATCGTACGTTGCACGCAACATCGCAACCTTGTTTAAAGATGCGATACTCGCAAGAATGAGCGGTAGAGAATTTCAAGTTTAGACCAGGTGTAACGTGCATTGCGGAAGGGTGATCGAGGACGACCCTCTCGCTTCGACCAGTGTGAAGGCGGCTCGTGCAACGTGAGATCTGTTCTAGGCACGTTGCAGCAGACGGTCACCGATGGGAGCATCGAGTCTCCCAGCGTCGCGATGCTCCTCGGGAGCAGCAGCCCGGCTCGGTCCATTCACGCCGTCGTGCGCTATGATCGCGTGCATGGGCGTGCACTTGCATCTCGCAGTCGTCACGGATCGCGTCTCCGATGCCGCGTGGCACGAGATCTACGAGAAGGCGCGTCGTGTGGCGAAGCAGTGGACGCCGCGCCCGCTGGCGCTCGCGTGGCGTCACATCGGGGCGGTTCGAGTTGCGCAGTACTCGCTCGACATCGATACCACGGACGGTCTCAGCTTCGTCGGTGACGCGGAGACGCTCACCACCGGAGAGAGCTTCGTGTTCCCGGCGACGCTCGATCACCCGACGTTGCGGCGCAATCGGGCCGGCGCGCAGGCTACGTCCGAGGATGACGTGCTCGTCGCCGTCGCTCGTCGCAACGATCCCGAGGCCGCATCGCTCGTGCACTGGCGCGATCTGCTGGGAGCGAAGACGCAGGGCCTTCCGTATCACGTGCTTCTCGTCGCGTTGGGCTTGGTGGTCGAGAATTCTATACCCGGCACTGCCGTCGTGTACGGCGACATCTCGTTGCGCGACGGCGAGCAGGCGCGACGCGGCGTGGCATCAATCCTCGGCGAGGAGCTCGAGTTGCCAGTCGTCGTGGACGTCGCGCGCCTGCGGCGACGGCTTGCGGCATCCTTGAGTGCCGGCGCGCTCGACCAGGCAATCCGTGAGCTGGGCCCCCCGGATCCGCACCACGAAGCGATCCTCGGCGATCTGCTCGGCTGTCTTCGCAACTCGCCCGCTGCGCGCGTCCGACATGAACTCGAGCACGTCGTGCGCACATGCCCCGATCCTAAGCTCCTCGGTATGGGAACCCGGCTGCTGTTGCAGAGGCTCGTCGAGGCAATTCGTTCGAACATGGTGCGCCAGGAGCTCCGCGAGCAAGTTGAACAATGGGGCGCGGCTCGAACACGCGAGGCGCTCGCGCACGGGACACTGAAGATCGGGATGCGGCTGACCTCGATGGCTTGGGATGCCATCGAGACTGCCGAACTCGATGAGCTCGCGTTCCTGTGTGGGACGATCTGCATGGACACGACCGGGTGGGAGCTCCACCAGGCGGTTCGTGCCTTGCTCGAGAACCGTGCGTTGCGACGGACGTGACAACGCGATCTCGGGGCGGTTGGTTTCAGCCTTGATATCAAACGCAGGATAGAGCACTCCGCCATGACGACGCCGAACCCACGTACAAGCCCTCCGACGCTCGCCGATCTCGATGCCCTGCCCTCCGGCGTCGTCGGCGAAATCATCGAGGGCGTGCTCTACACGATGGAGAAACCCCGGGCGCGGCACCAACGCACCGGGACCGGGATCAGCGGGGATCTCCGCGGCCCTTTCGACCTCGGTCGTGGAGGTCCCGGTGGCTGGTGGATCATCGGCGAGCCGGGGATCGAGCTGCCGAACACGCCGGAGATCTCGCCCGACGTTGCCGGGTGGCGCCGCGAGCGCATGCCCGAGCTGCCGATCGACGAGCCGATCCGCGTGGTGCCCGATTGGGCCTGCGAGATCTTGTCGCCGCGCACCCGGCGCCACGACCTCCTCATCAAGGTGCCCTACTACGCCAAGATCGGTGTCAGCTATCACTGGCTCGTTGATATCGAGGCGCGTACGCTGACCGCGCAGCGGCTAGAAACGGGCCGCTGGCTCACGCTCGGCGTGTTCGGTGACGAGATGGAAGCGCGAATCGAACCCTTCGATGCTATCCCGCTCAACGTCGCGAGCTGGTGGCCATGACCGCAGCGGACCGCGGCGCCACTCAGCTGCTGCGCTGTGGCACGAGCCACGTGAACAGGGCCGTGCCGGCGATGGCGCCGACGGCTTGCGCGCCGATGAAGCCCGCGACATCTGCCGGCCGGATGCCCGTGAAGGTGTCGCTGAAGGCGCGTCCGATGGTGACAGCCGGGTTGGCAAATGAAGTCGACGCGGTGAACCAGTACGCGGCGACGATATAGGCGGCCACGGCCAGCGGCGCGATGGCGCCACGGGTGCGGCCCACGCAGATGACGACGCCCATCAGGCCGAAGGTCGCGACGGCTTCGCTGAGGAGCTTCGGAAAGCCGGCGCGCACGGTGGTCGACATCGCGATGGGCGCGAGGTCGAACATGGCGTTGGCCAGGATGGCGCCCGCGATGGCGCCCGCGATTTGGACGATGACGTAGCCAGCGGCAGCCGGCAGCGTCAGGTCGCCGGTGAGGGCCAGGCAGACGGTGATGGCCGGGTTGAGCTGCGCGCCCGAGATCGGGCCGAACATGAGGAGGATCGCGACGAGGGCGCCGCCGGTGGCGATGGTGTTGCAGAGCAGCGTGGCCGCCGGATCGCGGGTGAGGTTCTGCGCCATGATGCCGGAGCCCACCACGGCGGCGACGAGCAGCGCCGCGCCGACGCCCTCGGCGACCAGCTTGCGCGCGGCGGTCACTTGCACGCGCTGGGCCCGCACGACTTGCGCAGCTTCGCGTGATCGGCGCGCAGGGCGCGCTCGGCCCCGAACGAGCTGGTCAGGGTGGCGAGCATGGTGGCGACGCGCTCGGACTGCTGCTCGCAGATCTTGTAGTAGACCCACGTGCCATCGCGGCGGCTGTCGAGGATGCCGGCGTTCTTCAGGATGCCGAGCGCGCGCGAGGCGTTGGGCTGGGTCAGCCCGAGCGCCTTCTCGAGGTGGCACACGCAGAGCTCGCCGTGCGAGAGCAGCGCGACGATGCGCAGCCGGGTCTCGTCGCCGAGGGCCCGGAACAGCTTCGAGAGGGGGCGGACGTCGAGCTCCGTGGCAGCAGACAGCACGACATGCTTATATCACACTTTCTGCATGTCATGGACGGCGGGGAGCGAGGGCGGAGAGGGCTTGCTCGAGCTGCTCGAGGCGGGTGCGGATCGTGTCGCGCGCGGTCCGGAAGCGCTGCAAGAGGTCGTCGCGCGTGAGTGCCGGATCGGTGCTGGCCGGGTCCGGGATCGGCCAGTGCAGGCGCTGCGCCCGGCCGAGGAACACCGGGCAAACCTCCTCGGCGCAGAGCGTGATCACCAGGTCGACGGTCGACGGGTCGATGGTCTGGACCGACTTCGAGCGGTGCGCAGCGAGATCCACGCCGAGCTCGTTCATCACCTCGATGGCGTAGGGGTTCACGCGCGATGGTTCGCTGCCGGCGCTCTGGAAGCTGGCACGATCGCCGAACCGCATCCGCGCCAGCCCCTCGGCCATCTGGCTGCGTGCCGAGTTTGCGACGCAGAGGAACAGGATGCCGGGCTTATCGTGGCTCATGGCGAAACGCCTCCTTGTACACGCCTACATGCAAATATCATGATGTCTTAGAGCCCTGCCGCGCCTGCAAGTGATTTCGGCGCCGTTGCGGTAGTATGGGCCGCATGCCTTTACGTGTTGTCGGCGCAGGCCTCGGAAGAACCGGAACGATGTCGCTCAAGGCGGGGCTCGAGCGCCTGCTGGGCGGACCCTGCTACCACATGATCGAGGTGTTCCCTCGACCGGCGCACTTCGGGTTGTGGACCGCCGCCGCGCACGGCAAGCCGGTCGACTGGCATGGGCTGTTCGATGGCTTCGAGGCCGTGGTCGACTGGCCCGCGGCGTCGTTCTGGAAGGAGATCTCGGCGACGTTCCCCGAGGCGATCATCCTGCTCTCGACGCGCTCGTCGGCAGAGGCGTGGTGGAAGAGCGCCAGCGAGACGATCTTCCAGGCTGCGACCACCAACCGCGATAGCCCGGTCACGACGATGGTCGATGCGATCTTCGAGGCGCGGTTCACCAAGGAGATCCACAATCGCGAGGCGGCGATCGCCGCCTACGAGCGCCACAACGCGAACGTGCGGGCGACCGCGCCGCGCGACCGCCTCGTCGAATGGCAACCGAGTGACGGCTGGGGCCCGCTGTGCAAGGCGCTTGGCCTGGCGGTGCCCTCCGAGCCATTCCCGCACGTCAACACGACGGACGAATTCAACGCGCGCATTGCCGCGGGGATGCTGCCGGGCCACTGAGGAGCTCGCGACCGAGCAGCAGGCGTAGCAGGCGCAGACCGCCCATCACGGATCGCCGGCGCCTGGTCGCAAGGTTACGGGTCCCCCGTCGTGGGCGATGAGCTGCCGCTAGCGTCGGTCGCCTCGTGCTCGCCGCGTTCGCCGCGGTGATCGAGCGCGCGCATGCCGGTCGTAGGCGATGGGCTGCCGTCACGGTCGGTCGCAGGCGCGCAGAAGTTGGACTTCTTGAGCGCCGGAGGTGGATTGAGCCGCTGGCGCGCGGCCGCGGCGCGGCGATCGGCAAACGCGCTCGCGACCTTGTCGCCGCCTTTGGCAATGGCGGTCGCCATCGCCTGCCAGGCAGCCGTGGCCCGCGCATCATCGGCGGGAGGCTCGGGGGTCAAGAGCACGAGGCTGTAGATGCCATTGCGAACTGCCACGTCCGAGCTCGGGTTGCCGAGCACGGCGGTCGCCGTCGGAACGAGCACGCGATCGCGCAGCGCGGCGACGTCGGCGGGGTCGACCTGACACCACAAGAGCCGCGTGTGCAGACGGCTCACCGCCATCCCGGACTGCGCGCGTGG
>Ga0134121_10001602_pt1 | contig 21096 bp, 13 predicted proteins | sample KB301_FD_96463 | JGI IMG/M metagenome (GOLD analysis project Ga0134121, IMG submission 96463) | Terrestrial soil microbial communities without Nitrogen fertilizer from Kellogg Biological Station, Michigan, USA - KB3-0-1 | ecosystem: Environmental > Terrestrial > Soil > Unclassified ... | reverse complement strand
TCCTGCCGTCGTCGGCGGTTCCCTGTACGGCCGTGATCAACGAGATCAAATGGGGGGAGGAGAAGCGTGCGGTCCTCCACTTCCGCGATCCGCTGCCCGCAGGTGCGACGGCGCGGGTCCCGCGCGCGGTGAGCGAGCACATCCGGCGCTCGAGCGGCGGGCCGGTGCCACCGCTGGAAATCCAGGTTCAGCACTTGGAGGACTACGTCGCCATCCCGGAGCCGGAGAAGGACCAGGCGGATTCGGTCGCCGAGTCCCCCTATGCCCGCGTCGAGGTCTACTGGCCTCTCGAGCTCTGCCGCAGCGGCGTCGAGATCATCGACTCCCCGGGGCTCAACGAGAACGCCACCCGCGCCCGCGTCTCCAAGGACTACGTCGCCAACGTCGACGCCATCCTCTTCGTCATGTCGTGCAGCGCCCTCGCCGCCGAATCCGAGCTGCGCGTCATCGACAACGACTTGCGCGGCGTCGGCCACGAATACCTTTTCTTCATCTGCAACCGTTTCGACGAGGTGCGGCCCGCGGAGCGCAAGCGGCTGATGGAATATGGTCGGCGCAAGCTGATGGAACGCACCGAGCTGCGCGAGCAGGGAGTCTTCTTCCTGTCGGCCCTCCAAGCCCTGGAAGGGAGGCTCGACGGCGATGCCGCGCGGCTCGAGAGCTCCGGGATGATCGCGCTCGAGCGGGCGCTCACTCAGTTCCTCACCCACGGCCGCGGCAAGGTCAAGCTGCTGCAGCCCGCGCGCGAGCTCGTCCACGCCCTCGACGAGGCGCGCAACAAGATCCTCCCCGGCCAGCGCGCCATGCTCGACGAGAGCCTCGCCGTCCTGGAGGACAAGCTCGAGCAGATGCGCCCCCGGCTGGAGGACGCCGAGCGCGCGAAACGCCAGATCGTGTCGAACATCCAGCACCACCGCAAGGCGCTGCGCTCCGAGGTGCGCCTGGAGTTCGAGAAGTTCCTGCGCGGCGTGGCCGACGAGCTGGAAGGGTGGGTCGGCGAGCTCGCGCTCGAAAAGAGCGTCCGGCTCTGGTCGTTCCAGCAGAAGGAGCAGATCGAAGCGGTGCGCGAGGAGATCTGCGCCAAGATCGCGGCCCGCTTCGAGTCCCGCGTGGGAGAGTGGCGCCAGAAGGTCCTGGAGCCGCTGATCCAGTCCAAGCTGGTTGCCCTGCAGGAAGCCGTCGAGCTGCAGGTGGCGGACTTCTGCGTCCGGGTCGATGAGGCGCGGTCCGTCTTCTTCAAGGTGGAGATGCGAGTGGGAGGCGACGGCGCGGCCCCCGGCGGCGAGAGCGCGGCGGCGATCCTCGGCGGAGTCTGGATGCAGAGCCCTCTGGTCGTCGCGCCCGGCTCCCGCCTCGAGCTGCGCGGTGTGGCGGTGAGCATCCTGGCCCAGGTCGCGACCGGAGTCCTCTGCGGCATGCTGGGGATCGCCAATCCGGTCATGGTCGTCGCGCTGGTGCTCGGCGGCACCACGCTGTTCGCGGCCTGGAAGGCCGGCGCGCTGACGGAGAAGGTGAAGCACGAGATCGGCCGCTCTCTCGCCGAGCAGTTCCGCGCCGACCTGGGGACCACGGCGCACGCGGTGGCCGCCGAGATCTTCGATCAGACCGAGGGGTTCGCACGCTCGGCCGAAGAGGGGCTCGAGCGGGAGATCCAGATCCTCCGCGAGCAGGTCGACGCGGTTCTCTCCGACAAGAAATCCGGCGAGGTCCAGGTGCAGGCGAAGAAAAATCTCCTCGCGGAGATCGAGACCGAGATGCGCGACGTCGATGCCGCGGTCAAAGAGCTGATCTTCGCAGTGGCCGGTCGCTAGCCATGGAGACGAGCCAGACCGTGATCAGCCCTCCGGGGGTGGCATCTCCGCAGACGCTCACCGACTTCCTGGAGAGCTGCCGCTCCCTGTCCAGGCTCGCCTCGCGTCTCGCCGCCGTCTTCACCGGGCTGGGGATCGACACTCGCGCGAAAGAGCTCGCCCCGGTGGTGCAGAAGCTCGACGACGAAAGGTTCCGGATCCTGGTGCTCGGCGAGATGAAGCGGGGCAAGAGCACACTGATCAATGCTCTCCTCGGCGAGGAGGTGCTGCCGACGGCCGCCATCCCCTGCACCGCGCTGATCCAGGAGATCCGCTGGGGCGAGCAGCCGCGCGCGCTGCTCCATTTTCATCATCCGCTGCCCAGGCCGCTGCCGGCCGGTCTGCCGCCCGAGGTGAGAGCCCACCTCGCTCGCGCCGGGGACAGCCCGGCGCCTCCGCTCGAGATCCCGATCGCGAAGCTGAGAGAGGTCGCGGCGGTCCGCGACCCGGAGAGCCGCCCCGCCGCCCGGGCCGGAATGACCGCAGAGCCGCCCTACTCCAAAATCGAGATCTTCTGGCCGTTGTCGCTCTGCCGCAACGGGATCGAGATCATCGACTCTCCCGGGCTCAACGAAAACGCCATCCGCGCCCGGATCACCGGCGAGTACATCGCCGAGGTCGACGCCATCCTTTTCGTGCTGGCGTGCAGCTCGCCGGGCGGCGCCACGGAGATGCGGGTCATCGACCACGACCTGCGCGGCGCCGGCCATCAATATCTCTTCTTCGTCTGCAACCGGTTCGACGAGGTGCGTCCGCGCGATCGCGCGCGCCTGGTCGCCTTCGGCAGGAAAAAGCTCGGAGGCCACACCGAGTTGGGCGAGGCCGGCGTCTGCTTCGTCTCGGCCCAGCAGGCCCTGGACGGCCGGCTGCGTGGCGATGCGGCGCTCCTGGAGGAGTCCGGGCTTCCGGCTCTCGAAGCGGCGCTGCTCCAGTTCCTCAGCCGCGACCGGAGCAAAGTCAAGCTGCTGCAGCCGACGCTCAAGCTGCTCCACGCCCTCGGCGAGGTGCGCAACCAGATTCTCCCTGCGCAGTGCGAGATGCTCGTCGAGAGCCTCGCCGCCCTCCAGGTCAAGGTCGAGGCGGTGCGTCCGCAGCTCGAGGAGCTCGAGCGCAGCCGGGAACGGATCGCCGCCGAGGTCGACCGCCACCGCGAGCGGCTGCGCGCGGACGTGCGCTCCGAGGCGGAGACCTTCCTGCGCGGCGCCGCCGGCTCGCTCGCCGCCTGGATCGAGGGGCTCGAGCTGGAGCGCGGCGTGGAGATCTTCTCCCTCCAGTACCGGGAGCAGGTCGAGGCCCTGGCCGCCGAGATCTGCGCCAAGGCGAGCGACCGCATGGAGACCGAGATCGCGGTGTGGCGGGACAAGATCCTCCACCCCCTGATCGATCTCCGTCTGGGCGTCATGATCGCGGAGACCGACCTGCAGGTCGGCAGCTTCTGCGCGCAGATCGACCGCATCCGCAGCGCCGTCTCGCAGGTGCAGCTTCCACCCGGCGAGGCGGAGGAACCCTCCGGACGGGAGCGGGTGCTGGCTGCCGTGGGCGGCTTTCTGGTCGCCGGCATCCACAGCGGAGCGCACGGCGCCCGCTTCGGCTTCAAGGGTCTCGGCAGCACCGTTCTGACCCACCTCGCTCTCTACGGTTTTCTCAGCCTGCTGGGGATCTCGAATCCGCTCATCCTGGGGGCCGCCCTGCTCAGCGCGGGTTTCGGAGTCGCTTGGATCCGGGCCGGCGCGTTGACGCGCGAGGCGAAACGGGAGATCGCCCGGTTGCTCGCCACGCAGTTGCGGGACGATACGGCGGCGCTGGCACAGGCGATCGCCGACGCCGTGCACGACCAGACGGCGAAGTTCGCGCGCGGGGCCTCCGAAGGGCTCGATCGGGAGATCCGCAGCCTGCGCGAGCAGTTGGAGACCGTCCTCGCCGACAAGCAGGCCGGCGAGGCGCAGGTCGCGGCGAAGAAGCGGCTCCTGGTGGAGGCGGACCTGGAGCTCCGCGCCATCGACTCCGCGGTCCGCGCTCACCTGGAGGTAGCGCTGGAGGGGGTAGAGACGCTCGCCGTGCCGCCGCGGAGCGTGCCGGCGGAGCGCGAGCCGGCGGCCGCGGACGCCACCGTCCTGCGCATCCTCTTCCTCACCGCCGACCCGTTCACCGGGCTCCGGCAGAGATTGCGCCTCGACAAGGAGCTGCGGGAGATCCGTGACAAGCTGCGGCAGGCGCGCCTCGACGACCGCTTCGAGCTCCTCTGGGAGCCGGCGGTCCGGCCCGAGGACTTCGTGCGCGCCCTGCACGAATACCAGCCGCACATCGTTCACTTCTCGGGCCACGGCCTGGAAGACGGGGAGATCCTGGTGGAAGGGCCGGAGGGTGATGAGCACCCCGTGACGCCGCACGCCCTGGCGAGCCTCTTCGCTCTGGTGGCCGACCGCGTGCAGTGCGTCGTGCTCAACGCCTGCCATTCCCGCAAGCAGGCGCAGGCAATCAGCCGCAGCATCCCGTACGTGATCGGCATGCGGCGGGAGGTCGACGACAGCGCCGCCATCACCTTCTCGATCGGCTTCTATCAGGCCCTGGGCGACGGCCGGCCGATCGAGCAGGCGTATGCCTTTGGCCGGGTGCTGGTCGAGATGTACAACTTCGAAGACTTCCGCACGCCCATTCTGTGGAAAGACGGTCGGATCGTCCGCAGCCGGCCGGCTTGAGTAAACATTCGCCCGCCCTCCGGTGTCTTTGGAGGAAAAGGCACCGGCCGGCCGCGGCACCCTCTCCCGGAGCGAGAGAGGTCTGGGCCACGGAGCAGGACCGGACCGCTTCCTCACGGAGAGATGGATATGCATTGCACCAATTGTGGTCTTGAGACGGCCGCAGGCGCGCGTTTCTGCGTCGGTTGCGGTACGGCATTGGCGACCTCCCTCCCCTTCGCCGCTGCTCCGGCCGTGAATCCGCAGGCTCTGGTCGTCGCGGGCCCTGCGGCCATGACCCCGTCTCCGTTCCCTCCCCTGCCGAACGGCAACCCGGGGGCCGCTCCCGCGGTCAACTATCCATATCAAGGCCGCCGTCAACCCGCCATGAAAATCTACGCGGAGAGCAAGACACCGATCTTGGCGCTGATCTTTTCACTCGTCATCGTCGGGCTGGGCCAGTTCTACAACGGTGACGTCAAGAAGGGGTTCCTCATGTTGGGTGGCGCCATCGTGGGCGGGCTCCTCTCCTTCACCCTCCTCTGGTGGGCCTTCTCCATCTGGTCGGCGATCGACGCCTACCGCGTCGCCAAGCGCTCCATCCCGCTGTGGACATGAGCGCCATGGAAGCCCTGCAGAGGGAGCCTGTCCTGGAATCCGCGCCGGAGGTCACCACCTCGCGGCGCCCGCTCTCGCGGCTCGACTGCCAGGAGTACGAGCACCCGTTCGACAGGCAGGCTCTCGACGCGCTCGAGGGGACTCCCGGGCTCGAGTTCCTGATCCGCAAGGTCAACGAGCACGGGCTCGAGCGTCTGATGCGCATCCAGTACACCGGCAGCAACGTAAAGGTCACGCCGCGCAACATGCCCGAGGTCCACTCCCTGCTGGAGGAGGTCTGCGAGGTCGTCCACCTGAGCCCGCTGCCCGACCTCTACATCGAACCGGGCGGCGAGATCAATGCTCTCACCGCCGGCGTCGAGCGGCCGATCATCGTCCTCCACTGCGGATGCGTCGACCTGCTGACGCGCGACGAGCTCTGCTTCGTCATCGCGCACGAGGTCGGCCACATCAAGAGCAATCACTGCCTCTATCACCAGCTCGGCCAGGTGCTGCCGTTCGTCGGCCGGGTGGTCGGTGCGGCCACCTTCGGCATCGGCGGTCTGGTGTCGGCCGGATTGGAAATAGCTCTGAACCATTGGGAACGGATGTCGGAGTTCACAGCCGATCGCGCCGGCCTCCTCGGTTGCCAGAGCTCGACGGCGGCCATCACCGCCATGCTCAAGTGGGCCGGACTGCCGCACCAATATTTCAACAAAGTGAGCGCCGAAAGCTTCATCGAGCAGGCGCGGCAGTTCGAGGAGTACAGCTTCGACAAGCTGGACCGTCTCGCCAAGATCGTGGGCTCGATGGGAAAGAACCACCCCTGGACGGTCATGCGGGCGGCCGAGCTCATCCGCTGGATCGACTCCGGCGTGTACCAGCGCATCCTCGATCTCCAGACGGCCGCCCTGCCGCCTTTGCAACCTGTGGCCAGCCTGCGGTTCTGTCCCCATTGCGGCACCCGCGTCGCCCAGGCCGGCACGTTCTGCGCAGGGTGCGGCGGCCGGATGGCGTGAGGAAAACGGTAAGGTCGTGCGCCGCCGGGGGACGGGGACCTCGCGTATGATCCAAGCGATGCCAGCCAAGACCTCCTCCCCCACCGACGACCGTCCCCGCTGCTTCTGGGCGGGCTCCGATCCCCTCTACCTCGCCTATCACGACGAGGAGTGGGGCGTGCCCGTGCGCGACGAGCGCAAGCTCTTCGAGATGCTGATCCTGGAAGGCGCCCAGGCGGGCTTGTCGTGGATCACCATCCTGCGGCGCCGCGAGAGCTACCGCCGTGCCTTCGACCGGTTCGATCCCGAGAAGATCGCCTCGTACGGCGCGAGAAAGATCGGCGCGCTCCTCGCCGACGAAGGGATCATCCGCAACCGGGCGAAGATCGAGGCCGCGATCGGCAACGCCCAGGCCTGCCTCCGCCTGCGCGACGAGCCCGGCGGGCTCTCCGGCTTACTGTGGAAATTCGTCGGTGGCACCCCGCTCCAGAACCGCTGGCGGGAGCGCTCCGACGTCCCTGCCGAGACCGCAGAGTCGAAGGCCATGAGCAAGGAGCTGCGCAAGCGCGGCTTCCGCTTCGTGGGACCGACCATCTGCTACGCCTTCATGCAGGCGGTCGGCATGGTCAACGACCACCAGGTGAGCTGCTTCCGCCATCGCGAGCTGTCTTAATCTCGATCGTTATCCAACAAAGGTACCCTCTCGCCTTCAGACTGAGGGTACCGACATGGCTGCCATGACATCCGCCGCGAAAACGCGGCTCCTCGCGAAGATCTATAAGGACGTTCCCGCCGCCGAGCTGGAGGATTTCCAGCGCTTCCGGGCCGAGAATCCGCCGCGGACTGCCGAGATCGGCGGCACGACCTGGAGCTGGCTCGCCGGCGGCACGGGCGACCGGGCGCTCCTCTTCCTACCGGGAGCCCAGGGTACCCCCGAGTCGGTGTCGTTGAACATCTCCCATTTCGCTCCCCGCTTCCGCTGGCTCTCGCCGTCCTATCCGCCGGTTCCAACCATGGCGGAGCTGGCCGACGGCATCGCAGCCCTCCTCGACCGGGAAGGGATCGGGCAGGCCGCGGTGATCGGCGGCTCGTACGGCGGATTCGTGGCGCAGGTCTTCGTGCGGCGGCATCCGGAGCGGGTGGAGCGGCTGATCCTCTCGCACACCGGGCCGCCCAACCCGGCGCGCGGGCAGCTCATCGCGAAGTCCCTGCGCTGGCTGCCGCGGCTCCCGATGTTCCTCCTGCGCCTCCAGTACCGCAAGGTGATGATGGGCCTGCTGCCGAAGCGTGCCGAGCTCGCTCTGACCCGCGCTTATCTCGAAGAGATCATCGCGCTCCACCTCACCAGGGCCGGGATGGTCAACGGCTACCGCCGGGTGGTCGACTACGACCTGTCGTACCGCTTCGCCCCCACCGACCTGGAAGCCTGGCCCGGGCGCCTCCTTCTCCTCCTGGGAGACAACGATCCGGCCACCCCCGAGCCGGTGCGCGAGCGGATGAAGTCCCTCTACCCCGGCGCCGAGGTCCACGTCTTCGCAGGTGGAGGCCATGCGTCAGGGGTGCTCCAGAGGGAGGAGTATCTGGGGGTGATGGAGGCGTTCCTGGAGGAGGTGGGCAGCCGGGGGTAGGGGATTTCCCGGTATACAATCATGCCCGTCGCTGGACCACCCCGGGCGGAGGGGGTGTTCCGAGAATCCGGTTTTCATTTGGAGGCCTCATGCCAGATCACCAGAGTCCGCCGCATGTCCGCTCAGCCCTCTTCGTGGATTTCGACAACATCTACCTGGGGCTCCAGCGAGAGGACCCCAATGCGGCGGAGCAGTTCGCGACGAACCCGTCCCACTGGCTGCGCTGGCTGCAGGAGAGCCTGTCGCTCGACAGCGAGGAGCTGGGGGGACGGCAGAAGCGGAAAATCCTGTCCCGCCGCTGCTACCTGAATCCTTCCCAGTTCGGCCGCTTCCGGCCGTACTTCACCCGGTCCGCCTTCGAGGTCGTCGACTGTCCCCCGCTCACCAGCGGCGGCAAGACCAGCGCCGACATCCAGATGGTCATGGACATCCTGGACGCGCTGGGACATACCACCCGGTTTGAGGAATTCATCATCCTTTCCGGAGACGCCGACTTCACGCCGGTCCTGTTGCGTCTCTCCAAGCACGACCGCCGCAGCGCCGTCCTGGCCGTCGGTCCCGCCTCGGTGGCCTACAAGGCGGCCTGCGACACGCTGATCGATCAGGACATCTTCCTGGAGGAAGCGATCGGGGTCATCCCGACGCAGTCGACCCGGGCCGAAGGGCCGGCCACCACCGCCATGCAGGAGCTGCTGCGCCGCATCGCCGACAAGGTCTACGAGAAGGCGAGCGCGGTGGGCGAGCTGGTGGCGACCGACCTGCCGGGGATCTTCCGCGAGTTTCCGGAGTTCACCTCCAGCACCAACTGGCTGGGCTTCAACAGCTTGCGCAACATGAGCACGGCCGTGGCGCAAGCGCGGCCCGACCTGGAGATGGTGGACGGCGACCCCTGGAAGGTGCGGATCGGCGAAGGGCGGCCCGAAGGCGAGGGCGTCACGCCGCCTTCCGGTGACCGCGAGCGGTTCTCCTATGCCGCGTATCAGCGGCCGGCGTCCATGGACTACAGCCGCCTCACCGAGCAGATCCTGGAGTACGTGCGGGGCGTCGTCTCCTCGTCGGACGCGGCCGTGCCGATGGCGCGCGCCGCCCAGATGGTGATCAGCCGCTTCGGCGACGCCGTCCTCGCCACCCGCTGGGCTGGAGCCGGCACCTTCCGCGACCTTCTGGAAGGACGGGAGAACCCCGGCTTCGCCATCTCCTCGCTCAAGCCCGGCTATCTCTACGACCCCGAGCAGCACCAGGTGCCGTCGGACGGGCGTCCCGACGAGCTGGCATCGCTCGATCCCGCTCTGGGCTCCCTGGCCTACCGGGTCCACCAGCTCACCGACACGCCCTACCTGACGCCGCCCGAGTACGCCCAGGTCTTCCGGCACATCGCCGACGAGGTGATGGCGCACGGCTACTTCCTCACCCGTACCTCCAAGGCGGTGCGCGACCGCTGCATCGAAGAGGGCGCCACGATTGCGCGGGCGAGCGTCAACTTCATCCTCCGCGGCATCACTTTCGGCGGCCACCGCTTTGCCCAGAACGGCGGCGACGACCCGATCACCCTCGGCCGCTGCTTCTACCGCAACGTCCTCAGTCTCTGTGAGAGCGCCGGCCTGGTGTTGGACCCCGCCGAGCGCGACCGCCTCTCCGAATGGATCCTCGGCGGCCTGCGCGAAGAGGAACCGCAGCCGGCTCTCGCAGACACCGCTAAGAAGGAGGAAGAGGGACCCGGCGACAACGAGGCGGCAGAGGAAGAGCCGGTGGCCGCTCTCGACGAGAACCATGCGTAAGCCCTCGGAGAAGATCGTGCGGGGGGCCAGGGGGTGAGGGCCGGGGTGGCGGCATGAGCGGCTCTCTCCACCCCAAGGAGATGGAGACGGTCCTGGGGCTGTCCGGCTCGGAGCGCTACGGCTACTTCATCGAGAGGGTCGCCGACCGCGAGGAGGTCTGGGGTCTGCAGAACGACGAGGGCTGGGTGCTCATCGGCTTCGAGGACGGCGAAGCCTTCTGCCTCTGGCCCCACGCCGACTACGCGCGGGCCTGCACCCTCGGCGACTGGGCGGACTGCGCGCCCGAGTCGATCTCGCTGGAAGAGCTGATCGGCGAGCTCCTGCCGGCGCTCCTGCGCGACAATCTGCGGCTCGCCGTCTTCCCCACCCCGTCCGGCGAGGCCGTCGTGGTCGACCCCCGCGACTTCCAGGAGCACCTCGAAACCACCTTCGAGCACTTCCGGAGCCACGACTCGTGACCTGGGAGCTGGACGACGAAGAGCGCCATCTGGCTCTCGCCCTCCCTGCGAAAGAGCGCTACAGCTACTTCATCCAGGTGCTCGTCGACGAAGAGGAAGCCTGGGGCCTGCGTAATGATGAGGGCTGGGTTCTGGGCAGCGATCCCGAACGCGGCGACATCCTCCCCCTCTGGCCCCACTCCGCCTTCGCCGAGACTTGTGCCCGCGGCTCCTGGGACGACGCCCAACCGGCCGGAATCCCGCTGGACGATCTCCTCGAAGAGCTCCTCCCCCTCCTCACCGAAGACCACATCACCGTCGCCGCCTTCCCTACCCCCGAGGGCGACAGCCTCCTGATCCCCCCCGAAGAGCTCGGCCGGGACCTGCGCGCCGAGATCGAGTTGGGTCAATCAGAAGGTGGAGAGGAAGGCCACGAGCACCTGCACGAGGAAGAGCTGGAGTGACCCTCTCAGAGGCCGTTCAGCAGGTACCACGGCAGACGCAGAGATCTTTCGCTCATCGGTCCAGATCGAGTCGCAGCGCAACCCGCAACTCGCGGGGCAGTCCCGCCCTCTCCTCCTCCGAGACCCTCGCGGCCAGCCCGGGAGTCAGCTCGCCCTCGTCCAGGCTGAAATGGGCCGCGCCAGATAGCCGGTTGCGGCAGGTTCAGACAAAGCCACTGACGATCAGAGTGAGCACGGCTCCAGAAACCAGGATGCTCCAGACGGCAAACCATTTTCTCGTGGTCATGGAAAGAGAGGATTCGGGGAAGCTCACGAGCAGTCGGTCTGTGATGAAGGCCGCCGCGCAAGCGATCAGGACACCGACGAGAGCCCCGATCGGCCGGGACACCTGCGAGTAAACCGCGCCAGTGATGATGCCGCCGACAAAGCCGACCGCGGCGGACCCCATGGTCGAGGCGTACACCAGCTCGACGGCTGAAGCCGGATGGGACCCAAGGGCAAGCCGGTCCACCCGCACCAACTGTCGCCGATAGACAAAAGCGATGACAAAAAGGACTGCCAGAAACAGGAAGTGAAGCGGGAACGCCCATTCCCTGTACGTCTCCAGCGCCTGAGCAAGCGGAGACGGAGCGAGGCCACGTGAGAGGACTTCCACGGCCGCGAATTGCGCGACGAAATTGGCCATCGCCAGGCAGAAGACAACGATGAATGGCAGTGGCGGCTTGCCGACGAACCTATAGCGAACGCTTGTGGTGACCATCGGTGGCACGATATGGCTGATCTGCGGTTATTTGCCAATCTTCGCACGAAAATTATACACCTCTCCGGCTCCCTTCCGAAGAAGGAGGATAGAATAGCGCCCATCGCGGCCGGATGTCATCATGTTTCAGCCCCGTCGACCTCTCGTCCTCCTGCCCTGATCCCCCCGAAGAGCTCGACCGGGTTCTGCGGGCCGAGATCGAGTTGGGTCGGCTGCCCTGTCCTCAGGATGGTGGCCTGGAAGCCGGCTCAAGGGTCGTTAGCGTTGGCTTGACTCTGCAGTCACTGAAGTCGGTTCCCGGGTTGCAGGTACTTGGCTCATCGCACTCATTATCTTTGGCGAACTGACAGGAGTCGTCCAGAGATCGTTTGGACATCGGATGAGCCTTGCAATCGGTCGAGTCGGTTCCGGTCTGGCAATACTCCGGCTCATTGCAAAAACCGTCATTGGCAAACCGGCAGGCGTCTGGACCGCAATCCTTCGCGTCCGAGCCTTTCGGACAAACATCAGGCTCGTCGCAATGACCATCGTCAGCCGACAAGCAAGTATTCGTGTCGAATAACAGCTCCAAAATCTCACTCTTGGCACTTTGGGACGGGCGGCCGCCCTTCCAGAAAGCAGCAAGCACATTACCGATTTCCAGGGGAGATTCGGTCTGGCTGACCTCGATGTCGTAACACCCAGGCTTCAAAACATGTTGAACCGACGTCTCATTTACATCCCCAACCACTTCCTTCACACCTTCCGGGCATCGCGCCTGCTCCTTATATTTGTGGAGCCTCAGATGAAAGTTCGAGGGCTCGAGAGAAAAATCGTCGTCGACCTCGATAGAATGAGTTTGCGGGCTCGTCTCCTTTATTTCAGCCACCAAATGAAGGTCCGTAGTGATCATAAATGGCTGCTTCATAGGAAGATCCCCAAGGTCCGTCCTACTCTTCCCTCCCTTATCTGGGACCATGAGCAGCTTTTGTTTATGAGCTTCTTGTTTATTGTGGCGAATCCATACGACACGCAAAGCTGCCGCGACCGGCAAGGCAACAAGAAATGCGCACAATGAAAAAGTCAGGATGCGAGCGGGCCGCGAGGCGGTCAGGCCAGGCACTTCTGGCTCTCGATCAATTTGCGCAAGCGTAGCTGCCAAGCCGAGAATCGATGGGAGCAGGCAAAGCCAGAGAGCTTCAACGAATTTCTCCGCCCGTCCACTATATATTGCACTCACATGATGCATTACGAGAGGAAGCGTGAGGACAAAAAAGCCACAGGCCGTCCCCGCAGCTATCGGTAGACGCCGTTTCCATGATGAATTTCTTGCAACACCTAAAGCCAAGAACGTTCCACCGCGCACCGTAGCCAAGGCCAGCACCAGACAAGATGCTCCGAAAAGAGCAATGACGAGCCATTCGCTGTTCTCCTGATGAGGTAGTGTATTGTAGCTCGCGAGCAGAAGTCCTAAAAAAACCGGAATAACAGACCTTACAGCCAGAGAGGAGGTCTCAGCCACGTTTGCCGCAGCACCATCGTACTGAAGACCAGCAGGCATCGAGTTTCTCGCTGCGAACAATGCGATCACCACCGAAAGAATTGGCCCGAGCAGAAGCATAAATATGAGAAAATCGGCCTCTAGCAGTGGAATCTTCAGAGCTATGATGAGATATACAGAAATGAGAATCGCACCGGCCACTCCTGCAAATAGGCTGGTCCGCAGCAAGGGACCATGGAAGAAAGGCCTGCGCGGAATACTGGGATGAGAGCGAAGCGAGGCTGCAAGCCGCCAACGCTTCAGCCATGAAAGAGCGGGCCGGAGAGCGGGGAACCCCAACACGCGCAAGCGTCCCAGCAGGGCGTATGTGGTTGCTCGTCGTTTCGGATCCTTGTCCTCGAGAAGGCGGTGCAAGTGATCGCGCGCGCTCTCGGCGACCGGCCCTTCAAATTTTGCGATCTCAGCTTCCGCGTGGGAACGGACCTCTGGCGCGGGGTCCTCCAAAGCCGCTGTAATCAGGCGCTCAATGCTATCCTGATCGCCAATCGCTGCAAGCGCGGTGAGAGCATTCTTGCGTACCTGAGGTTCGGCACGATTCAAGTACTCACAGATGATGCCCGTAGGATTACGCTTCATCGCCAAACAACCTCCTGGTCCAATATCGCACGCATTCGCGGTCTTCGGCGACCGCTTCCCACAGAGCGCTACGCAGAATTCGCTCCTGCTGCTCCTCGCTGAGCTCCAGATCCTCACGCTGATTGTAAATCTGCCGCAATTCCTCACGGGAGAACAAGAGGTCGCGGGTTTCCAGGTTTCCCCTTGCGGCCAGAATCTCCTGAGCATCCGGCAACTCACCTGTAGCTTCGTAGCACGCCGCCCATTCACGGATCGTGCGACGGTCAACCTGGCACACCACCGAGCTACGCAGCATCAACTCGACCGCCCAAGGCGTCCACAGGATTCGATCTTGGCTCCGGTCCAGAGTCCTGAAGTCGTCAGCAGTCAGAAGGTGCATTGCTGGACCGCGGAAGTCGATTCCCTGGAAACGCGCGAGGCCTTGCAGAGCGCCCCGCAGGCGTCCATAGTCGGGGTCATTCATCGTCGCCGTTGCAACCTCTTCGAGGATTGGTTGAATCAGGAACTCATGGGTAATCTCCGCAAAATAGCCGCCAAGCCGCCATTCCGTCCGGATGAGCCGGCGCCGAATGAGTATATCCATCAGGCGGGTACGCTGCCCAGGGTCCCGAAACGGCGGGCTGATGAGATTGGTGATCTCGATGATATTTCGAGTACCACTGGCGGTGATCAATGGTTCCAGAATCTCGAGCACTTCCAGCCGATCAACCGCTGACAGCTCATTCATGAATTCGCTCAGGAACGAGCGAAGAATCCCTTGGACGCCGTTGAGCTCATTGAGCGTTGCAACATTGATCTCTTTCCCGTTCTGCGAGCTGGTTCCATCGACGCTCTCCCACTGCTTGGCCAGGTGACTCCAGATCTTCTCGCAAACGATCTGCAGGTGGCTCGGCTCAATGAACCGGTCCTCCCTCGTCAGTTGTTTCAGGATGGTTTCCATGCAGGCCGCGGAGTAACTCGATTTGTAATGGCGGGCCGGGTTCTGAATCGCTGTCCGTGCAGCTTCGAGGCCGAGAAACCCGAGATGGTAGAAAGAGTCGCTGATCTCGGGAGCGAAGAGCCGTAGAGACTCCAATCGTGCAATGTACTCATCACGTAACGACACGACAAAGCGGATGGGCAAAAATGTGGCTTCCGTCTTCGGTTGATGAGGTTCGACACCGGGGAGATACAGGTTTTCGAGCTCCTCGAAGAATTGTGGTCTTAGACGCCAATTGGGAAGATCTGTGGTTCCACCTTGGATCGGGCCGGGATCGACAAAGCGCGTAAAGAGCTCCTCGAACTGATCGAAGATGAGGACAAGAGCAAAATCCGTCAATCTTTCGCCATACACCTCGCAAAGGTTCTCAAAAAAGAGACGCAACCCCGGCACCGGTGTGTAGAGGCGAGAAACCAGCTCTCGGTACATCGAGGCAAGACTCGTGGAGCTCAACACCTCTCTAATTTTTTGCAGCGGGGTGGCGTAGCTGATCTGGTCGTTGTACTCAGGGTTCCCGGCGACAGCTGCCAGATGCGTGGCAAAGGCTGACACTTCAAGGCTGCGTCGAAGAAGTCGGCAGAAGTAGGGAACAACCTTCCCACTGGTCGGCAGAACACCAGCCGTCGCGAGTTGCGGACTCTCGACCGGCGAGATGAGGACACGCGACAGAGGATCGGACACCTCCAGCTTATCGTACCGAGCCAGAAGCTCCTCGAGGCTCAGCAGGGGCTCCTCCGGTGCGAGCGCCGTGACGGCACGGTCCAAGGCAACGATCTCAGACTCGGGTGTCGGCATGACGTACTGGAGGGTGGTGACACGCGTCGACTCGATGGGGTCATTCTGCGGAAGGATCCGTACCGGAATCCAGCTCCGGGCCTCGAGATGAGGAACGACTCGGGCGTTGAGCAGCGAAGTCTTGCCGGCGCCCGAAGGCGCGTGCAGCACGGTCATCCGGGCCGACAGGATGGTGGAAACGAGCTGAGCTGCCTCCTGTTCACGACCGAAAAAGAGATCGGCGTCTTCGGCTTGATAACTCTCCGGACCTTTGTAGGGTCCGTGAACCTCGGGAAACGGAGAGCTCATCCCTCCTTCTCCAGCTCACGCCGCAGAAGCTGACAGAGGAGCTCCAGAAAGACGTCGCCGCGTTCTTCGATCGTCGCTACACCGCGCGACATCCCCGCGTTCTTGAGCTCCTCCCAGAGGGATGCCTCGAGCCGGCGTGTGTCATTGGGCCGGAGCTGGCAGGAAAAAAGGCGATTGCTGGCCTGGATTCGACCACGCAACAATGTGTGGTAGATGAGTCGGAACTCAGGATCGAGAAAGCTGTAGCCGAGGAACAGAATCGGACAATTCTCCACCAGGTCGCGCACCTCTTTCGGGATGTTGTGCATCGTATCGATCAGGAAATCGAAATACTGTTCAAGAGAGATGGCGCAACTCCTCGCAACGTCGAGGAACCCCTGCGGCTTATACAGAATGGGACCTTTAATCTCCTTGGTCTCTCCGTCGTCATCGAGAGAGCCATGGAGCGGGAGCACACGCAGGGGGTTCTGCCCGATCGCAGACCGTTGGCCCGCAGGGAAGTCGACCAACTCGAGGCCGTACATGCAGATCTGTTCATCGAGCTCGTCGAAGTCATTGCAGCGCACGCGACGACCGTCCCCGAACACGATCCGGTCGCCGTCCAGTGCCACATCGTAGCGGTTGACAATGATCCGCGGAGCGGAGCGGTCCTGCACGATCCGGGTGAACGAGAGACCCTCCTGGAGAAGAGCCCTCTCCATCATCAGGTCGAGATTGGTCGTGACGACGAGCTGGCGGGTACGAACGCGGATCCGGCGGCGCGGCCGCTTTTGCAGCATGCGCAAGAGACGGGCGAGCTGCAGGTGAGTCGCCGGCACGCCACGCGATCGGTCACGGATCAGATCAACGACCTTGTTTTCCAGCGAGAGGTCCCCCTCTTTGATCTCAAAGTAGCTGCCAACGAGATCGAGAGGAAGGACCCAAGCGTCTTCTTCTGCAGGGACGTCGAGAGAGAGCAGCAGCGACGAGAGGAGCTCTTTGGAGACTTCGTAGGTGCTCGGTGGCAGCCCCGTCACGCCAGAGAAGGTGCCGGAGCCGACAAAGTAGGTCACATTTCCTGATGTCAGCACCGTAACCAGCTTCCCGGCGGCCTGGTGAACCGGATCGCGGGGCACCCGGGCCCCCTTCGGGCTCGATGGAGGCGGCGCTTCGGCCGGTTTGACGCCACGAATTCCCCAGCAAAGGCGGTAGATCGCGTCGGGATCGTTCAAGCCAGAATGGAAATTCACCCAGGTATTTCGCTGCAAAAAGGGGGGAAGTTTAATGTCTTCCGGCACACCGGGCAGAAGGACGGGAATCAACCGGCAATTGCGCCGCACCTGTTCTTCCAAAGCGGCGTCGAACTCCACCTCCTCCCAAGCCCCATAGCCATCCGGACCGATGAAGACGGCCGTGGAAGGGACACGGCTCAAAGCCTCCTGGACAAGCTTTCTCCAAGGCGCGCCAGGCATCAGTTCCCATCTGTCGAACCAGACCTGGAGGTCCTGCTCGACCAGTGAGCGGGCGATCGTCTCGACCGCCTCCGCATCCTTGCGGTTATAGCTAAGGAAGACGTCAAACTTGGAGGAGCTGGAGCTTGGAGACAGGAGGCCTTCTTCACTCATGGAGCACTTTCTGCAGAAGTCACCGAGAATTTTTTTCAAGCCTGCCGATTTATGACAGGCTAGTATGGACATATCCCTCAAGGCGTGTCAAGCAAATTACCCGACGCGCATAAGTTCCGCCGACCATGGCGCCAAACCCAATATCGGGACACAGTCTTTCCCCCTCTCCCCGTGGGGAGAGGGTTGGGGAGAGGGGCATGGGATCAAATGGTTCCCCCTCTCCCGGGCAGGTGTGAGTGCGCGTGGGAGAGGGGGTTAGGGGGGCGGGTCCTATCTGAACGGTAGTGTGCTAAACCGAGGCTATTGGCTCTCGCAAGCGTTCTCGAGCACCGCGGCATCATGCCCGACCGACCACAGGCGCGTCGACTTGATGACCGTCACCCAGCCTTGCGACACGACACCAAAGAGATTCGTGGCCTGGTGGCCGAGGTCGATCTCCGTCCAGCCGGCCGGCTCGAAGATGGGCAGCGCGCTGCCTCCCACCTTGATCGCCTGGGTCGCCCACGGGAAGCGCGCGCGCGATTCCGGGAGCGCGACCGCCTCCTCTTCCTCATTCCAGGCGAACTGCTGCGCCGCGGCGAGCGGCGCCCAGGCCGGCGCCGAGCCGCAGGCGACCGGAGCAGCCACGGCGCTCTTGGTGTCGCGCCAGACGATCAGCGTCGTCTCCGCGTCCTGCGGGCCGCCCTGCGCGTAATTCGCCGCGAAGCGAACACCGAGCGGCTGGCGGTTGTCCCGGCCGTCGCCCTGGACGTAACGGCTGTAGAAGGTGTAGCCCGAGCCGTAGGCCGTGGCGTCGGCCGCGATGTGGACGGCTTGCTCGCCCTCGGCCGTCTTGCGGCTCGCGTCGATATAGGCGTACTCGCCGAGAAGCACGTTGTCGTTGGCCGCCACGCCCAGTCCGCCATGGATGAAATAGCCGGGCGACGAGGGATTGAGCGACGAGCACGAGTTGACGACGTCGACCGTGACATACCCCGTCGCCATGGCTTCCTTGCGCTGGCTGGCGAAGCACAGGCCGCGGACCTTGCGGCCCGTGTGCTCCCGCTGCAGCGGCTCGGCCGTGATGTGCGACGGCGCCACCGAGCCGGCGCAGCCGGGGAAGGCCACGGCGCCGTCCGAGAGCGTGCCGACCGGGCTCACATTGATTCCCGAGTTTGGCAGAATGCCCTTCTTCAGGATGTCACGGAGGTCGATGGTCTGCACGTCGAAGCCGGTGAGATAGATGTTGAAGGTGAGGGTCGGGACCGCCCAATCGGTCCACAAGGTGACGCTCACCAGGTGCGGACGGGAGTCGGAGTTGGTGACCGTCACGACGGTCGTGAGGCCGTTTTGTTTCGTCAGATCGACGCCAAACCAGGGCACCAGGAGCGTCGCCGCCGGCCGCACCGTCACACGGCAATTGCCGGGGCAGGTCGCCGTACCCCCGCTCGACGCCTGGCAGGCATCGCCCACGCCGTTTCCATCGCGGTCGAGCTGTGCCGGGTTGTAGGTCGCCGGGCAGTTGTCACAGGCATCGCCCACGCCATCGTGGTCGGAGTCCGCCTGATCGGGGTTCGCCTCCCGCGGACAGTTGTCGGCGACATCGGTCGTCCCATCACTGTCCGTATCCTCCTCGCAAGCGTCCCCGACGCCATCGCCGTCGGTGTCCGTCTGCTGCGGATTGAAGACGCCCGGACAGTTGTCACTGCCGCCGGGGACGCCATCGCAATCCACGTCGATCGCGACCGTCGCCGCAGCGCTCAGATCCGCCGCGTCAGGATCATCGGTCTCGCTCGTCACCTGGAAGTGGCCGGTCAAGCTCGATAGAGAGACGTCCGCCGCCTGGAGGCTCACGCTGACGGAGGCGCTCGCACCCGCGGCGAGAGTCCCGATCTTGCAGGTCACGGTCGCGCCGGTGTCACAAGTGCCGACATTCGATAGAGCGGAAAGGACGCTGGTCCCGGCGGGTGGAAAAAACTGTACGGTCACGGCCGTGGCGTCGTCGGGGCCCGCGTTCTGGACCTGTGCGTTGAACTGCGCCCGCGTGCATTCGGCTCCGGCGTTGGCGCTGATCTGGAGATCGGCCGAGCCCGGCGTGCCGCCGCCACCGGTTCCCCCTCCCCCTCCCTGGCCCTCGGCCTGCGCCAGGTAGAACGTCTCGAAGCCGCCGTCCGCATCGCTCACCGTCGCCGCGAGGCCGACGCGGTTCTCGCTGTTGGTAAAGGCGCCGGCTGCCGCTGCAGGATTGACCAGGCCGAAAGCCCACCCGGCGCTCCCCGTCCCGGAGTCCGTGGCTTGGACATCGATCGGAGCATCCACAGACACCTCCAAGAGCACCACTCCGGAGGGTGCCAGGATGCGCAGCGCCAGCGCCTCGACCCGCAGATGCCGGTTGGACCCCGGCTCGTTGGGGTTGAAAACAAGCCGCAGTGTTTCGGCAGTCGGATTTCCGATCTCGGACAGTTTCCGAGTCAGAGTCTGCGACGCGCCGTTCTTTTCGTCCCCGCCGGAGATCCCATTCGGACAGGCCGGCGCGCCGGGACCGGTGATGTCGGCGCTGCCGTTCCACGAGACGCACCCGGATTCGAGGCCGTGTTTCTGAATGGTGAGCACCGTGGCCACGTGGCCCAACCCGGTGCCCTGCTGGTCCACGGGACCCATCCAACCGAGCCCGGCGCTCTGTGCGCGGTCAGGAATCAACAACGAGCCGAACAAAGTGATCAACACTACAAGGAATACAGAGTTGCGTACTCCACAATCGCGAGGAGCCATGGCTGTAACCCCCTTGGAAGAAATTCACCCACTCCCTCGATCGGGGTTGAAGCAATTTCGATGCCCGAAACTGGAAAGAGAAAGGATCGGTACGGCGGGACTTTCCCGGCAAAACCTAATACGTATTTTTCTATGTGCGGCAGCTTGAATAAGGTCGGGACAGCTGAGTCAGGGCTCAGTGGAGCACCTGCGGGGCGACGAGCGCAGCGGCGTCGCTCGTTGCAGCGTCGTCGGGCGTGACCTCGATTTCGAACGAGCCGGAGCGCACCAGCGCCGGGTCCGGCAGCCGTCCCTCCGCGAGAGCGCGCAACACAGGCAGCGGGTCCCACGCAAAGGGGACGACGCGCGCCTCGCCGTCGAGGAGCGTGGCCACAACCGCCCGCTCGAACGCGAGGACGCCGGCGAGCCAGGGCGCCTCCGCCGCGATCGCCGGCAGCGACCGCTCCAGGAACCGCGCCAGGGTCGCAGCCTCATCGGAGGCGAAGAGGGTCGGAGGGACCTCGTGCCAGTATCCGGCGAGCAACCGGCGCAAGCGCGGAGTCCCCAGGGTGAGCATGAGCAGACGGCAGGTGAGCTTCAGCGTGGAGACCGCCATCGAGGCGCGGAACTCGTCGACCAGCTCGCGCATCAGACCGATCCCCGGGTCCGCCGCCAGCTCGCAGGCGAGCGCTCCCTCCGGCTCGCGACCGATCACCAGCGCTCCCAACGCATCCTCCCATTCGGCCGGGGACGGCACAGCCACTCCGACTGAAGGCTCGATGCGGGGCTTCCCGTTGGCAGGTTTCGGAGCCGGCCCGTCCGCCCTGGCGGTGCCGCGCGTCGCCCACACCCCGTGCAGCCGCTCGAGCTGCACCCGCACGGAGTCCAACCCCACTTCGACGAGATATCCCGGAAAGAGCTCGAAGATCACCGCACGCACATTGGCCAAGCTGGGAATGATCCGTTCGGCCAGGTCGATCAGCGGATCGGGCACGGCTCCCGAATGCGAATCGAGCCAGTAGCCCCGGTGCTCGAAGCCGCCCGCCAGATGGATCTCCCAGACGCGATCGAGCGGGATCTCGGCCAGGAAGCGCTCGATCGTCTGCCGGCCGTTGTGCTCATTGGTCCAGAGATTGTGGAGGTCGAGGAGGATACCGCAATCAGCTCTCTCGACGACCGCGGCGACGAACGCGCCGTCCGTCATCTCGTCGTGCCGCGGCGCGAGATAGTTGACGCCGGTCTCGACCGCGAGGGGTAACGGCATGGTTTCCGCCATGGCACGGATCGAAGAGACGGCGGCCGCCACTCCGGCGGCCGTCTGGCGCGGCGGTAACAGAAAGCCACAATTGAACAGACCATCCGCGCCTGCAGCCTGGTTGAAGCTCAGATGCTCG
>Ga0134121_10001601_pt1 | contig 21111 bp, 14 predicted proteins | sample KB301_FD_96463 | JGI IMG/M metagenome (GOLD analysis project Ga0134121, IMG submission 96463) | Terrestrial soil microbial communities without Nitrogen fertilizer from Kellogg Biological Station, Michigan, USA - KB3-0-1 | ecosystem: Environmental > Terrestrial > Soil > Unclassified ... | reverse complement strand
CCACTCCGGGAGCCGGTGACTGTTTCTACGGCTGCGGCGACGCTTTCGTGACGAAGCGCAATGCCGCGGGATCGGCGGTGATTTACGCGACGTACCTCGGCGGGGTCTCTATCGATAACGCAGGTGGGGGCGAGACAGGCTATGGCATCGCAGTGGACTCTGCCGGCAACGCCTACGTGACTGGACTGACTACATCCATGGATTTTCCGATCACGACAGGTGCTTTTCAGACCAAGATGGCCGGTTATCTTTACCAGTGTACGCCCGGACACTGGGTGTGTATGGACGCCTTCGTAACAAAACTGAATCCCTCTGGATCGGCACTGGTTTACTCGACGTACCTCGGCGGGAGCCCGACGTACTACGGCGGCGACCACGGCAGCGAAGTGGGCTACGCGATAGCAGTGGACTCTGCCGGCAGCGCCTATGTGACAGGGCTCACGATTTCCACCGACATGGCATCTCCGGATGACCCCGGTTCAACCAACTTTCCTACGACGCCCGGCGCCCTGCAGACAGCGATTGGTGGATTGACTGACGTCTTCGTAACGAAGTTCAGTCCCGACGGCTCGACGCTGGTCTACTCTACATATCTCGGCGGCAGCGGCCAAGACCTGGCTTTCGGAATCGCCGTGGATTCTTCCGGCAGCGCCTACGTGACCGGGTACACCTACTCCTACAACTTCCCCACAACGACACTTGCTTTCCAAAAGAAGAATGCAAGTGATGTCAGCCCCTGTATTTACTCAACCTGTTCCGATCTGTTCGTGACGAAGTTCAGTCCGGACGGCTCTACGCTCGCCTACTCCACGTACCTTGGTGGCAGCACTGGCGACGACCAGGGTTTCGGAATCGCGGTGGATTCCTCCGGTAGCGCCTATGTGACAGGCTATACCTACTCCAGCGACTTCCCCGTAACGGCAAATGCTTTCCAGAAGAAGAATGCCAGCGGGGCTTGCACTGTTTTCCCGATCTGCAGAGATGCCTTCGTGACCAAGCTCAATGCAGCAGGATCGGGACTGACCTATTCCACATACGTGGGCGGTGCCCACGAAGATCTCGCTTACGCCATCGCGGTTGACTTGCTCGGCAACGCCTATATCGCCGGGACTACCGAGGGCCCATTCCCCCAACAAAATACTTTCAAGGACTATCAGTGTTGCCTCGCCAACGCTTTCGTGACAAAGCTCAACGCCGGAGGATCGGCACTGGTCTACTCCACCTACCACGGCGTGGAAACCGATCCCCGGGGAATAGCCGTAGACCGTTCCGGCAGCGCTTATGTGACCGGGTTTACCAGGGCCGAGGAGCCGTTCCCATTTCCCACAACGGCAAACGCTTTTCAGACGGTGCCAGGAAGTATCGGTGATGCCTTTGTGACAAAATTCCCTCCCGTCGGCCTGCCGCAGAGAAGAGGGCAACTAATAAGCGATTAGGTCGCTGTCGTCCCTGAACAGCACCAAGAATGGTGAGTAACTGCTTGGGCGGCAGTCCTGTCACTCACCGGATGTCGCGGGGCGCGACTCAACTTGGGTCGATTGCCGCATCGCTCAACTGAGAGGGGACGTCGACAGGTTGAACGCCATCAGTCGCCGCAGAGAGAAAGAAGCTCAGAGAGGTTATCAACCCGAGCAATCTCCGCGGGCACTTCCCAGTAGGGCATTCGCTTCCACACTGGCACCAGGCCCGCCGAAAGGGCGCCACGAATGTCGGCATCGGGATGATCGCCGACATACATCGCTTCATGCACCGCGACTCCGCAGCGCGCAACGGCGCGCTCAAAAATAACCGGGTCGGGTTTCTGCACGCCTTCTTCGCCGGAAATCACGACGGTCTTGAAGTACTCCCGGATTCCGAGGGAATCGACTTTGGCCGATTGCCAGTAGGCCGGCCCATTCGTGATGATGCCCAGGGTTTTGCCGCGGTCGCGGAGAGCTTTCAGAGTTTCGAGGGTGTCGGCCGACAGGACAAGGTTTCTGTGGAAGTTGGCACGGAAGTCCGCTTCCATACTTTGGGCCAGTTCAGGGCTCAGGCCCCACTCTTCCATCAAGATGTGAAAAACGTGCGGAGGCCGGTTGTGCCCGTGTTGATCCAGTTCGACCGTTCGGGCAAGAAAACGATCGGGACGGATTCCGTCCAACTCAGGACCGAACATCGCAAATTGGCGCCGCGCCATTTCCAGAATGTGTGCGTCCCGATCATAGAGCGTACCGTCAAGATCGAAGAGGACTGCTCGAATCATTCCAGAGATAGTAACCGCAGTGGCGCGTGCAGGGGCAAAAGCTTGCCCGAAAAACCTTGACGATAAAGGGCTTTTAAAAAATACTGCGGACGATTACCCGGCATCTCAACCGTCAGGACACTGCGACTAGCAGGAGGACACAATAATGGCGAAGTCAAAGAAAACATCCGTCAATCGACGTGGATTCTTGAAGGGCGCGGCGGTCGGTGCGGCTGCGGGTGCGACAGCCCTTGTCGCGAACCTTCCCTCTTCCGAGGCCCTGGCCCAAGCCCCGGCACAAGCCGCTCAAGGCGGCGGACGCGGCGGAGCCACAGCGGCCCCGGCACCAACTCCCGAGCAACTCGCCAGAGATGCCGGCAATGTGCGGCCGCCGGCAACGGTGCGTGCCGTCAATCGCCCCGGATCGGATTTGATGGTTCAGGTGCTGAGGGATTTGGGCGTCGAGTACTGCGCTGCGAATCCCGGATCGAGCTTTGAAGGCTTTCAGGAATCCGTCATCAATTACGGCAATCCCTGCAACGTCACGCCGGAGTGGATCACAGCCCTGCATGAAGAGTCCTCCGTCACCATGGCTCACGGCTACGGCAAAGCTGAAGGCAAGCCGATGGTCGCAGTTCTGCACGGCACGATCGGCATCCAGCATGCGGCGATGTCGATCTATCAGGCGTATCACGGCCGCGTGCCCATCGTCATGATCGCGGGACGCGACATTCCGTTCATCGCGCAGCACAGCGCCGCCGACATGGGCGGCATCGTGCGCAGTTTCACCAAGTGGGACGCGCTCCCGAAGACGCTGCCCGAATCGCTGACCGCGCTGCAGGAAGCGTATCGCCAGGCGATTACTCCGCCAATGGGTCCCACGCTCGTCGTGATTGATATCGATCGCCAGAAGGAAGAAGCCGGGAATCTCCAGGTGCCGAAGTACACGCCCCCGACATTCCCCATGGTTGATGCAACGCGCGTGAAGGAGATTGCGACGGGACTGGTCAACGCACAGAATCCGCGGATCGCCGTCGGACGGCTTCGCACGCCTCAGGGCGTGAAACTCGCCGTGGAACTCGCGGAACTCCTCGGCGCGACAACCAGCACGAGCGCAACCGGTGGCCCGATGAGTTTTCCGCAACGTCATCCACTGCAGGGCGACGGCGCAAACACAACGTACGACTACACGCTTGGCCTTGAAACCGCTGGCGCTCAAGCCTCAATCACGGGCCCCAGCCTTGCGACGATTACCGATCAGCGCGACATCGCGAAGATTGGGTTCAACGGTATTCAGGGCGCCGGCGGTGGCGGTGGAAGAGGCGGACGAGGAGGCGGTGGCAACAACGGCGCAATCACAGCGGATGCCGAGGCCAGCCTGCCCGCCATCATCGAGGAAGTAAAACGCCAGTTGACCGCCGACAAGAAACGGCTGATCGCCGACCGCACGGCCAGGCACGCCGCCGCGAATCAGGAAGCGCGCGTGGTGGCCATCAAGGCCGCGGTAGAAGGCAAGCGTGCGGGTTGGGATGGAAGTCCTGTCAGCACGGCGCGCATCTATTCTGAGCTCTGGCCGCTCATCATGAATGAAGACTGGTGCTTGTCGTCGCCGAGCAGTTTCTCCGGCGGCCACCACGCGCAACTCTGGGATCACAACAAGCCCTACAGCTATCTCGGCGGTCAGGATGCCGGGGGTATGGGCTACGGGGCTCCAGCATCGGTTGGCGCGGCCCTCGCCGCAAAGAATCGCGGACGCATCGTGATCAATATTCAAACCGACGGCGATCTCAACTACGCTCCCGGCGTGCTCTGGACAGCGGTGCATCACAAGCTGCCCATGCTCACGGTCATGCACAACAACCGCGCCTGGCATCAGGAGTTGATGTTCGTCGAGTACATGACCGGCGCCCGCGGACGCGGCACCGATCGCGGCTATATCGGCAACGTTCTTCGCGATCCCTTCATCGACTACAAAAAGATGGCGGAAGGCTACGGCATGAAGGGCGAAGGCCCGATCTCCGATCCGAAGCTGCTCTCCGCCGCGCTGAAACGCGGTGTGGATACCGTGAAGCGTGGCGAGCCCTACATGATTGATGTACTGACACAACCGCGGTAGGAAGCAGGAACTATGAACGTGTTATTGAAGAGAATCCCACTGAAGGCTGTTTTCCTGGCGGAGTTAGGCGTCGCATTGCTGATTCTTCCGCTGCTGGTGCAGGGTCAGGGACAAGCCCCGGCACCGGCACAAGGCGCAGCCGGTCCCGCTGCCGGCCAGGGACGAGGGGGACGCGGCGGCGGCGCACGGGGCGCGGCTCCTGCAGCCGATGGCGCAGGCGTTGCGGCGAATCGTGGCGGCGGACGCGGCGGAGCCCGCGGTGGCGTGGGCACCACTCCGGCACCCACCAGCCCCGTCACGGGGAATGCCGCCAATGGTAAGACGCTTTATTACCAATACACCTGCTATGGATGCCATGGCTTCAACGGCGAAACCGGCCGGGCGTTTGTCGGCAACTGGGGCAATCTCCAGACTGAAGCCGGATTCATTGCATTCCTCCGGCTGCGCGGCGACAAGGCGTCACCCACTCCGGCGACGAGCATGCCGAACTTTCCTGAGAACACGCTGAGCGACAAGCAGGCGAAAGACATCTATGCCTACATCCGGACGTTCAAGAGCAACTCCCCGGAAGTGAAAGATATTCCCACGCTGAACGCCATCGTGGCTGGGGCATCGCGGCCCTACAAACCGTAAGGAGGGGGACATTATTCCCCAAATGACAAATGACAATTGAACATTGAACAATGTTCGGTAATTTGGGGTCAGACTACTCGAACCCCAAATTCTGTACTACGAATTTGGGGTTCGAGTAGTCTGACCCCAAATTACCACCACGGTTGCACGGCCCCGAATACCCGGCCCGAATACCCGGAGACATCATGCATAGAAACAAACAAATCCTTTGGGTCTCTCTTGTCCTTCTGGCCTGCGCCCACATTCTCGTCGCCCAACAAGCGACGCGCGTCTGGACGGTTGCGGAACTGTTCACTCGCAACGTTGGAACGACGGAGCAGCAGAACAAGCAAATGCCGCCGCACAGGATTATCGGGAATGTCTACTATGTCGGGACGGAGTCGCTGGGAAGCTTTCTCATCACAACACCGGATGGCCACATCCTGATCAATTCCGACTACGAGCGGAACGTACCGACCATCAGGGACTCCGTCACCAAGCTGGGCTTCCGGTTCGAGGACATCAAGATTCTGCTCGGCAGCCATGCCCACGGCGATCACATGGAGGGGGACGGCGCGGTTGTGGAACTCACGAAAGCTCGCGCAATGGCCATGGATGCCGATCTACCGGCCTTGCAGTCCATGAGATCCCCCGGCGGGAAGCCGCGCCCGATGTACGAGGTCTTGCACGACGGTTCCGAGGTCAAGCTGGGGAATATGACTCTGACGGCGCACCTGACACCCGGCCACACACCGGGCTGCACCTCCTGGACATTTAAGGTTCAGGATGGCGGACGCAGCTACGACGTCCTGGTCATCGGCAGCATGGGCGTGAACAGTGGAACGAATCTTGTCGGCAATCCGGCACTGGTTGCGCAATACCAGCAAGGCTTCAAGGTGCTTCACGCCCAGCAAGTCGATGTGCCGCTGGGCTCGCATCCCGCGATGTACCTTATGACCGAAAAGTACGCGAAGCTGACCGCCACGCCCAACGGCCCGAACCCGTTCATCGATCCCCAGAGTTATCAGAACGAAGTCACCATCGAGGAGACCGCATTCAACAATGAGCTGAAGCGGCAGCAGGTAGAAGGCCCGCCGGCTGCGCGCGGCGGTGGCGGCGGGCGTGGCGCGGGCGGTGGCGCCAGAGGACAGCAAGACTGAAGGCGTTCGCTCGGCTCGGCAGGAGTATCGATTTTCAAAGCGGGTTTCCCTACGATCACGACCAATGGATTTCCGCCACGGGAACCGCATGGCCGCGATGGCCCTGACGCTGACCGGAAACGGAATCCCCAAAAGCGTCGGCGCAAACTCGATAGAACGGCAGTTGGGCGCATCCAGCAAGTGGAATCCGAGTGTGTCGATGTTCGCGAGGATCAACGGAAACTCTTCTGCTGTGCTATCTTCACGAACCTCGCATGTCGAAACGTTCTTCAACGACTGTGACGGCTGCCCGCGCCCAGCATCACGAGTGGCGCACGTCGGGCGTCGTGCAGCTTACCCGTCCTCAGATGATCGGCACGCTTGCCGGTTTGATGCTGTCGATGCTTTTGGCCGCACTGGATCAGACGATTGTCGGCACCGCGGAGCCGATGATCATCTCATCGCTATCAGGATTCGATCGATACCCGTGGGTGGCGACAGCCTACCTTCTATGCTCGACGATATCCGTTCCGATTTTTGCCAAACTTTCCGACATCTACGGAAGGAAGTGGTTTCTGCTGGGCGGTTCGGCAGGATTCGTTCTTGCCTCCGCACTGTGCGGCGCCTCCGGGAAGTTCCATCTCGCCGGCTTTGACGGCATGAGCCAGCTCATCCTGTTTCGGGCAATTCAAGGCGTGTGCGGCGGAATGATGATGGGGCTTACCTTCGCGATCGTCGGCGACATTTTTTCTCCGGCGGAACGCGGCAAGTATCAGGGAGTCTTTTCCGGAGCCTGGGGCATGGCTTCGGTTTTCGGGCCCACACTTGGCGGATGGCTCACGGATCAGATCTCGTGGCGCGCTACGTTCTACGTCAACGTTCCCGTCGGGCTGGTTGCGCTTGTGGCCTTGTATCTCTATTTTCCGTACTGGCATCCCAAGGACGTAAAACGGCACATCGACTGGGCCGGGGCGGCAACGCTGATCCTGTGCGTTGTTCCACTGCTTCTGGCGCTGACCTGGGTAACGAACTATGGCTGGCTTTCGCTGCGCGTCGAGATGTTGCTCGCATTGTCGCTCGTCATGCTGGGCGTATTCCTCTACGCGGAAACGAAAGCCATCGAGCCGATCATTCCCTTGTCGCTGTTTCGCGAACCCATCATTAGCATGTGTTCGATCGGGGTCTTCATTGTGGGCATGGCGATGTTCGGAATGATTATCTATCTGCCGCTGTTCATGCAGGCCGTTCTCGGCGTGACGGCGACGCGATCCGGAAATCTCCTGACGCCGCTGCTGTTGGGAATTGTCGTGGGCACATTCATATGCGGGCAGATCACCTTGAGGATGAGAAGCTACAAAGCGCCGTCCCTGGCGGGTTCGGTCCTGCTGACGGCCGGGACGATCCTTTTCGCACGAATGGATGCGGCGACAAGACCCGCCGAGGTCATCATCGCGATGGTTGCGTCCGGTCTTGGCATGGGGCTGATCATGCCGGCATACACCGTCGCCGTCCAGAACGCGGCGCCCCGCCGTCACATGGGAATCGCGACGGCAAGTTCAACCTTTTTCCGGTCGATCGGGAGCACTGTAGGTGTCGCGATCTTCGGGAGCCTTCTGCTCACCCATTACCATCACGACTTCGCCAACGCCGCGCCTTCGAACATCCCGCCTGCCGCGCTCGCTCCGTTCTCAAATCCCCTGCTCCTCCCACAAATGCATGCGCAGTTGGAATCAGCGTTCAGCGGTCTCAAAGACGGCCCGCAGACTCTCGCGAAGCTTTACGGTAATGTCGGGACCGCATTGCTCGGCGGCATACAGTGGATTTTTCGGATCAGCGCGATCCTCATGGTCGTACTCTTCGCTTTGAATGCCTTCATCAAAGACGTCCCCCTGCAGCATGGGCCGCCGCCGGCAGCGCCGGAAACCTGAGATCCTTACTTCTTTGCTGCCTGCCCGAAAGAAATCGCCAAACCATCCGGATCGATGGCAACCGCCAGCTTGATCCCTTCGGCCTCGCGCTCCGTCGGCGGCATCACGAATTGCACGCCCTTCGCCTGAAGCTGTTCGTAGGCGAGGTCCAGATTATCCACATTGAACCCGATCGAGCACGCGCCGGCGTAATGGGCCTTCGGATCCTTCGGGGCTTCCTGCGGTGTGCCGCCGCCGTGCAGTGCCAGCGTCGTGGTTCCGGTCTGAAACTCCGTCCACTCCGGCGTTCCAAACTTCATCGGGATGCCGAGCTTGTCTTTATAGAATGCTACTGAGCGCGCCATATTGGAAACCGTGATCATGACGTAGTCGATCTTATTAAATGTGTAGGCCATCTTCCCCTCCGTGCGCGGTATTCTATCCGATCTCGTGGTAACCTGATTCCGCATGAAAACGCTCGTCCTTCTTCGCCATGGCCAGAGCACATGGAACCAGGAAAACCGCTTCACGGGATGGATGGATGTGCCCTTGTCGCCGCTGGGCATCGAGGAGGCGCGGGCTGCCGGCTGCCTGCTCCGAGACGAAAAATACTCGTTCGATTTCGCATTCACATCGGTTCTGAAACGTGCGATCAAAACTCTCTGGTTGACGCTCGAAGAGCTCGACCTCATGTGGATTCCCGTTCAGAACACCTGGTTATTGAATGAGCGTCATTACGGCGCTTTGCAGGGCCTCAATAAGAAAGAGACAGTAGAGCGTCACGGCGAAGCGCAGGTGAAGATCTGGCGGCGCAGCTACTCCACGCCTCCCGAACCGCTAACCCTCGACGACCCTCGCGCGCCGCACCGCGATCCGCGATATGCTGCGATCGATCCCACTATTCTCCCGCTCACGGAATCGCTGAAGGATACGGTGGCCCGCGTACTTCCCTACTGGGAGAAGGAGATCGCACCGATGGTGCGTTCCGGCAGGCGCGTGTTGATTGCTTCGCACGGCAACAGCCTTCGCGCGCTGGTCAAACACCTGGACAGGATTTCAGACGACGAGATCGCCGAGTTGAACATTCCAACTGGAATTCCACTGGTCTACCACCTTGAAGACGACCTGACGCCCATCAAGAGGTTCTACCTTGGCGATCAGGATGCTATCTCGCGCGCGGCGCAGGCTGTCGCAGACCAGACACGAAAGGGCTGACTGGAGTGGACAAACAACTCGCCGAAATCGCGCAGAAATATTCGATTCCCCAGGCTCGCCGTCATATTTTTCTGTGCGCCGATCAAACCGAGCCCAAATGCGCACCGAGGGAAGAAACAATCGCCGCGTGGAAGTACCTCAAGCGCAGGCTTGAAGAACTGGGTATTGCGAAGGGTGAGAACTGTGTCTATCGCACGAAGGCCAATTGCCTCCGTATCTGCGAGCAGGGCCCGATCGCCGTTGTCTATCCTGAAGGCACCTGGTATCACTCCGCCACGCCGGACGTTCTCGAACGCATCATTCAAGAGCACCTTATCGGCGGCCGTCGCGTCGAGGAATTTGCCTTTGCCGAGAATCCACTATGCGACGAAGGCTAACGAGGCTGCGCATAGTAGAGTTGCTGCATCACTAAAGTCTTCAGAGCCTGTCAACGCTTTGGAGCCTCGCACGTCAAAATATAGATTTGATCGAGAAGAATTAACCCAAAATGATACCCAATATCGCTACCGACATCCTGGCCGCCGTCATCGTTCTCGGCATCATCATTATTCTTCACGAACTCGGACATTTTCTCGCCGCGAAGTTTTTCAAGATCCGCGTGGACACGTTCTCCATCGGATTTGGCCCGCGGCTTGTGGGATTCCGCCGGGGCGGGACCGACTATCGGATCAGTGCGTTTCCGCTCGGCGGTTACGTCAGAATGGCGGCGGAATACGCGACGGATACTGTTCACGGCTCGTCTCATGAATATCTCTCGAAGCCGAAATGGCAGCGATTCCTGGTCGCTGCGGCAGGCCCGGCAATGAACGCGCTGCTCGCGGTAACGTTACTGACGGGTCTTTTCATGTATGGCACCGAAGTTCCTGCATTCTCTGAAGGGGATGCGATCGTCGGCAGCATTGAACCCGGATCGGCGGCAGAGGCAGCAGGACTTCAGCCGGGCGACCGAATTGCCACGATAGACGGCAAAGCCCGACCGAATTGGGAAGAGGTCGCAGCTCGAGTCATGACAAACGCCGGCCGCAAGATTGCCATTGCCGTGAACCGCGACGGCAAGATCATCGAAACTTCCGTGACGCCTGTCAAACAGGGGCCGTCGGACGCAGGTTATGTCGGCATCCAACCTTATCTCCAGGAAACCAACGTCATCAAAGAACTGGTCCCGGGATCGCCGGCTGAAGCCGCGGGACTGAGGCCCGGCGATGCGATTACATCGGTCAATGGTATTGAAATCAAAACTCCTTCAGCCAGCGCGGTTCGCAATTCCATTCAATCCGTTTCCACGACCCAGGAGGTATTTCCTCTGAGCTTCGCCCGTAATGGAACGCGTCACGAAGTTGAAGTGAGCAGAATCCTGAAGGATGGCCAGCAGATCGTCGGAATCGCGCAATTCGTCACTCCCATGGTCACAATCAAAGAGAACTTCGGCGGAGCGCTTCACCGGTCCATCGACAAGAATATCGAGTATGGCACCATGATCTTCCAGGTCCTTGGCAAGCTGGTGACGCATAAGGTCTCCATGAAGTCGGTGGATGGGCCGATTGGAATTGTGCAAGTTGCCGGGCAGTCCTATGCGGCGGGGATTGCTCCTCTGCTGATGCTGATGGCGATGATCAGTTTGAATCTTGGGCTGATGAACCTTCTCCCGATTCCGGTACTCGATGGCGGCGTCATGCTGATGCTGCTCGTGGAAGGCCTGATGGGGCAGGATCTCAGCCTGCCGATGAAGGAACGCATTGCCCAATTCGGCCTTGTATTCCTGGTCTTGTTGACAGCCGTCGTTCTTTACAACGATGTCATGAAATTGTTCATCTCCTGAGGCTGTCAGAGTCGCGCTATCCTGGCGGGCCATCGCGCAACAAGCGGCCCGGCAGTGCTAAAGGTACGTTGAGCCAAATCGTTTGGGATGCAGGGGTCCCCTCCTTTTGAGGAGGGGTGGCGAACGAAGTGAGCCGGGGTGGTCAGAGTTTGACGAGACGTTTCGTCGCGCATGACCACCCCGGCGCTTCGCGCCACCCCTCCTCAAGAGGAGGGGACGCCCGCTCGAATACGCATCACCGCACTTCCGACATCAACCCAATCAGATTCCCTTCCGTGTCGCGAAGGAACGCCATCCACAGTTCATGGTCCGGCATCTTTGCAATAAGGTGCGGCTTCGAGTCGAACACAACGCCATGGGAGTTCAGCTCTCCATAAGCCGCCTGAATATCCGCCACTTTGTAATAGATAACCGAATTGAAGCGCTCAGGAGTCTCTCTCTCCTTGATGCCATCGATCATCAGGCGAATACCGCCACAATCGAAGAACGCCAGGCCGGGAGGCACCTGGAAAAGAAATCGCATGCCGAGCGAGTCACGGTAAAAAGCGACGGCTCGTTCGAGATCGTCGGCCTGAAGAGCAATCTGTCCAATTTCGTTCAGGTTCATCTGCAACTCCTGTGCTGTTTTAGAAAGAATTACGCCGCTTCCACGACCGACCGGAACGTCAGATGCCGGCGCAAGGTGTCGAGTCCCAGTTGTTTGCTCAGGTAAACCTTCGATTCACTATTGTCTGTGCGGTGGGGCTCAAATTTGATGACATCGAAGTGCATGCGAGCCAGCGTGGCACGCATGAAATAGAACTTATTCTTGGTCTTCACGACCAGTTCGTCATACTCGTGGCGGTGAGCCCATTCCTCCTGCTGTTCGGTCAATGCGCGATAGTGCCCCTGCCCGCGCCACTCCTTCCGGGTACCGCCGATCCAGCTGTAGAAAACTTTGCGGCCGGCGAAGCGCACGGCATCCCGGAGATGAAAGGCGAGGTCGGAAAGCTGCAAATCGCTTTCGTTCTCGCGCAGCTCGTGCCCGACCTTGAACGCCACCGGGATTTCCATGGTGGGATCTTCAAGCGACTGCGCCATCGAAAGAAGGATCAAGTGATCACGGCCCTCAAGGCGGCTTATGATCTCCAGCGCCTTTTTCCCCTCTGCGAACTCGGAGAACATTTCCTCCATGTACTCGACTTCGAGCGCGCCCTGCTCCAACCGATACTGTCGAATCCTGTGTTCCATCCCGTCAGAATATCATTCGATGGACCGTTTCTTCCGGACGTGCGTGTAGAAACGATCGGCATCCCGCGTCGGAAGAAGGAGTCTTACCCGGCTGCCACGCGATGTCTCGATAAGGACCCGAGTCTCGCCGCCGTCCATATCTTCCCCTTCGGCCTTGACGATATTCGCGTAGCTTGTCTTTCGCAGCGCAAGTCCGGCCGCCGCCACCGTTATGATGAATTCTTCATAGACACCGCAGAACTGGCGCAACACAAGGACAAGAGCGAACCCATACATCACGGCTACGATGAGAAACTCGAGCGCAACCTGAAAAAGGTCATGCGTTCTGTCCGCCGCTCGATGCAAAAAAATGGACACGGCTGCCGCCACCCCCGCGGTGACCATACTATTGACCAGGAGAGGCCAGCGTTTGTGGGATTGCACGAGAGCCTTGGGCAGTTGCTGTAGCAACCTGAGAAGAAAGCTGAACGGGATCACCGTGACAAGAAAGCCGACGAACAGCGCTGAAGGCCCCACACCCATTGTCATGTCCCGGGCGTCGAGGGCGCCGGGCCCAGCGTACCCGTCGAGTCCGTCCAGCCCGGCCAGCATCGCTCACGGAAACCGCATTGGATGGAGTCGCAGAACGTTCGCTCCGCCATGGGCCATAGGCCGGAAGCCAGGGCCCTGAGGTAGCGCTCGAGAAGATCCGCAATACGCTGTTCCGCCTCAACGCGTGTGTATTCCCGGCGAATCACCTTCATCGGCTTCCGCAGGTACCACAGTTCGGCGACAGCGCGGTCCAGGTCCGCGCTCTTCATCAAGGCCAGGCTGTAGGCGGTCATCTGGATTTCATAGTCCTCTTCCACGCCAGTTTTCCACGACGCATATTTGTAATCAATAACACGAGGCGGCGTTCCCGGAACGACGGCGTCCATGCGGCCTCGAATGTAGCAATCCCGATCGCCCGCGCGCACGTGCATGATGAACGGCAATTCGCGCTCGACTTCCGATGCTGCGAGCGACTGCCATTCCTTCGACGCAAAAACCTCGTGAAGGTCAGGCACTCCCTGAAACCGCAGTGCATCCAGCGAGGGCGCAGCACCTCTCTCCAGAATCTCGTGAGCGATGGAGCCCAGCCGCAGTTGCGGCGCGCCGTCGAAGACCTTCGTGCCGGGTTCGTGCAAGCCCAGCAATCGTGTCCAATGGAAGTAGCGAAAACACCCCTGCAATTCGGAGAGTTCAGAAGGCGTTAGATCGAGGCCGGACGCCTGCATGTTCGGTTTGCTTTCCAACGTCCGGCTCAGCTCTTGAAATTCAAGATACGCAGCATCGCGATGCACTCCAGCCATATCGATATTCAAGGGAAGCTGCTCGGGCCTGGTGAAAGCCGCGGCGGAAAGCATTTCCACCGAGAAGTCCTGACCTCGGCTCCGGAAGCGAATGCGGCTGGTCTTCCCTTCTCGGGCTTTTTCCAGTGCGCCAGGCTGAACATGCTCGAAGAGAGCGCCGGCCCATCGATGCCATAGTCCGGCGGCTCGCCCTGAAAAACCTTCGCCGAGCACCAGCATCCGGCGGGCGCGGGTGACGGCGACATAAAGAAGGCGCTTCTCTTCTTCGAACTGCTGATCCTCGTCCTCGTCCTTGCCACGAAGGATCAACGCGTGCGGCAGGGTCCTGCGATGCAGGCCATAGGCAAAACCGGCAAGCACTCCCCAGCGGTCGCTGAGCAGGAAACTGTTATTGGGCGAGCCTCCTGTCCGAGCCGCAAGGTCCGGCACGATGACGACATCGAACTCGAGGCCCTTGGCGCGATGAACGGTCAGAAGCCGAATCACATCTTCTTCCTGCCCGGTGGTCTGGGCTTCCGGCTCGCGGACGGTGTTGTCCTCCGCGCGTGCCCTCAGATGCCGCACAACATCGTCGAGTGCCGTTGTTCCCTGCCGCGCGAGGTTTCGTGTGATCTCGATCAACTTGCCAATGTTGGCCGCACGCTGCTTCCCGTTCTTCTGTGCCGTCATGACGACGTCGAAACTGGTTCTTCGAATCACGTCTTCCAGGATTTCGGCAGCCGTGGCACTGTCGCGTTTCTCGATCCAGGGCTTGACGATCTGATCGAACGAGTCCGCGGTTCGGCCTTCAAGCAAATCATTGAATGTTAGGCCGGCCAGCGGCGAACTCATTACGATGGCGCGCAACGTCGGATCGTCCGGACGGATCACAAACTCCAGCAAGGCGATAAGGTCGGAGACTTCGTTCTTCTGGTAAAAGGATGTTCCTTCGACGACGTGAACAGGTATGCCGCGCGATTCAAGGGCATCGATGTAAATGCCGGCGTTGTTCATGCCGCGCATCAGGACGGCCACTTCGTGCCAGGACCGAATCGTTCCGGCGGAGCGCCAGGCCTTCAACAACCGCGCAATCGCTTCCGCTTCCATCGGCCTGCCGGCGGCCGCTCTGGCCTCACTGTCGGCGGCGATGTAGGTAATGCCCTGGAAGGTCCTGTCCGATCGCGGCACGAGCACATCTTCGTCAGTGAAACGAATCCGATAAGAAAGATCGACATCGGCCGGCAGCTTCTCCTTGCCTTCACCGTCCATCATCATTTCCGAGAGGCGATTCGAGAATTCCGCAAGGGGCGGAGCGGAGCGCCAGTTTTCGCGCAGGTGTTCGAGCGTTCCCCCTTCCGCGAGAATCTCATTCTTCATCCGGACAAAGACGGTCACACGCGCGCGGCGGAATCTATAGATGGACTGCTTCGGGTCGCCGACGATCATCAGCTTGCCCACAGCGAAGCGGCTCTCATCGGCAGGATCGCGCGTGAGCAGGCGCACAATCTCGGCCTGCACTTCATCCGTATCCTGGAACTCATCGACCAGCACGGCTTGGAAATGCGTTTGACAATGGCGGCGGATCGTTGGCGAATCGCGTAGCAGGTTGCGAGTCTCAAGCAGGAGGTCGTCGAAGTCCATCGCGTTGGCGGAACGTTTCCGCGAGCGGAAGCATTCCACGGAGAGCCGAACCAATTCGGACAGGTCTTGCGCCACGGACGCGCCGGCAATCTGGCCGATACGCGGTAGAAGAGCGTCGGGATCGTCCTTCTTCTTGAAAGGATGTTTGGCCCTTTTCGCATCCTGATCGTCTACGAAAACACCGAGCCGCTCGAAGTCGTTGCCATGTTTCTCGAGATATTCGACGACGGTGGGGCGCAGCGCTTCGGCGGCTTCCCTCTGAGCGGCCGAACGATCGAGAAGCCACGCGGCATCCTTGCCGAGACTGTTTATCCAATAAGCGGTGCGGACAAGGACATCGACCAGTCCGTCGAGTCCCAGATCACCGAACAGGCGCGCAACCTTTTCGTTGCCGCCGCGGATCTCGTTGCGGATGGTGTCGGTGGCGGACTCGCGCGCGAGTTCGAGACTGCGAAGTTCATCAAGAATCGAGAACGAGGGATCGATGCCCACGTGCAGACCATTCTGGCGAAGGAGGAGACCGCAGAATCCGTGAATGGTCGATATGGGCGCCGCGGGGAGGAGACTGAGAATGCGCGTCCACTTGGCGCGCTCGGCGGGGGTGAGTTCCTTCATGCGCTGGAAGATCGCCTCGCGAATACGCACTCGCATATCGGCAGCGGCTTTTTCGGTGAAGGTCACCGCGACAATGCGGAGCGGGTCGGAGCCACTATCGACGAGGCTCACCCATGTCTCGACAAGCTTGCGGGTCTTGCCGGTACCGGCGCTGGCATGGACGACCGTGTTTTGGGTCAAGGGCATAGGTTCATGACCATGATGACGCATTCGAGCGGGTGTCCCCTCCTCTTGAGGAGGGGTGGCCGCGACCAACGGGAGCGGACGGGGTGGTCACGGTTGGAACAGGGTTTCGGCATGCCCGACCACCCCGGCCTTCGGCCACCCCTCCTCAAGAGGAGGGGACACCCACCCGAAAACTTTCCCCCCACTACTAACTCCCCTTTATCCGGCACAGCCGCCGATAATCGCACCGACCGCAATCCTCCTCCGGGCCAGGGTCCGGATGCAGCCGTCCCACTCTCACCTTCTCCATCAACGCTTCAATGCGCTCCCGAACATCATCCATCAGCATGCTGTCCACGGCTTGTTTCACCACGGGCGTGCTTGGCGAGCGCAGCAGTACATACCGTCCCTCGATCGGCACTTCCGGGCCCGCTCCGAGCGCGACAGCCGCCAGATGCGCGTACACCGGAATCTGGAAAGATCCCTGCAGCATCTTGTTCGTCTGACTCGACGCTGCGGAGTACTTGAAATCGTCGATACGGATTCCACTCAGCGGGCCATTCGTTCGTCGAACGGCGACGTGATCCGGCCGGCCGGACAGCAGCGCCGTGCCAAGATGCGTAGCCGGAAGCCTTTCGTCGAGGTACTCCACAAGGGTTTCGTACCCATCGCGCGCGTCGGTCACCGCAAACCGGACATACTCCAACAGCGCGCGTACCAGTTGTGGCCGGCGAATCTTCCACAACGAGGGATCGATGACGGAATTCGGCCCCTGGCCATTAATGTCGACGGACGCGAGTTGCCGCTTAATGATGGTTTCCATCCGTCCGCGTGCTCTTTCCTCGGAGTCGCCTGCCGGCTCGGAGTAGAACTCGCGAAGAATGCGATGAGCAAGACTCCCCACTTCTCGGGGAGACACTTCGAAATCCGGCAAATCGGCCGATTGCAGCCGCAGCCGATGACGCGCCAGGAATACAAACGGACAGCCTTCCAGCTTGTCGAGCTCGCTTGGACTGAACTTCACGTCGACCGGCAGCGTGCCCACACCGATATCGCCACGGCCGACTCCGCGCTTTTCCCAATGGGCTCGCCTGACAATGTCGTCCCCGAGCAAACTCAGGGCATGATGCTCTTCCAGAAGGCCGTCCTGCCAGGCTCCCGCGATTGCTCTCAGAAGCTCGCCGCGCTCTCGCGGGCGTCGAAGCGGCGGACGAAAAATCGCCGCGTCGCCGGATAGTTCAGCCGGCGCATCGTAATGGCGCAGGATCTCGCCGACATAGATGGACGGCTGGATCGCTTCCCCCTCGAGTGTGCTGCCTGGACACGTCAGCGTCACCTGTTCCGTCGCGGAATCGAGCAGGAGGAACAGATACAGCGGTTCCTTGCGATTTCTGTCTCGCGAGTTCTGAAGGCGAAGCGGGCGATTGTCGCGATTGAGCGCATCAATGAGGTCGTCGGACAAAAGCGGATTCGCCGAGGACGGCGCGGGGATCTCGCCGTCCGCAAATCCCGGAGCAAACAGCCGCCGATAGGAGCGATAGCCCAGCGAGCGCGGCGGAACCACGCGCACCTTCGGAACGCCTGGAGCGGCACTGCGGCCTGAAAAGCGATCCACGGTGCGCAGGCCGGCGATCTCAGCTACGATTCGGCGAAAGCGTTCAAACGGAATAACACCGAGCAAACCATCGACCGCGTCGACTTCTTCCGACAGAGTCCGCCAGGCCAGGCGATCACGCTCGGTAAGCATTTCGCCCGGCTGCAAACGCTCCAGAAACTGACGCGGCGTTGCGGAAATCTGCTCCAGCCCATCCAGCATCATCTCGAAACTCTCGATCTGCGCCCCGAGAGCCGAGGCGTGGCGAGCAGCCAGCGCCGACGCCTTCAGGTGACGCCGGTCGATGTAGCCGATCTCGATGAGCATCCTCTCTGCGTCGAACGACGGCGAGACACGAGGCTCGTGATAAGCACTCGCCAACACGCGGGCCATTGCGTCGCGCGGACGCTCGCTCGTGACGAGGTCGAGCAGTGCCATCCAATATTTGATGAAGGGAATGCGCAGGAGGGGCACGCCGGTCTCAAAAACACACTCGATGCCGTAGCGCGAGAAGACGTCCTCGATCATCTCGCCGTAGGAGTCGATGTGACGCACAACAACGGCAATCTCGCCGGCGTCGGCGCCGGACTCCAGCAGATCCTTCACGCCCGCGCCCACCGCTTCGATCTCACCGTAGCGTCCGGAACATTGAAGGACGCGCAGCCAGTCTCCAGGGCGGAGGAGTTCGCTCGACTCCGAGTTTTCAAACACGAACAAACGCTCGAGCAGGTCCCTGGCGGGACCGGAGGAACGAAAGAATTCCGGGAAGGTCTTGTCGGATACCTTCTCGTCGAAAACGAAGCGCTGCCAGGTCCACTCTGCGAACTGAGTCGGCTTGACGTTCGCCGTGGCGTTGAAGAGCATGACGGTGCCGCCACCCGGAAGCCGCTCGATAAGGTTGTGCAGCAAGGAGAATTCGGCGGGATTCAGATCGTAAAGCGCATGAAGGACGACACTCTCGAAACGCTCCGGCCAGCGGCTTCCTCGCACCCTCGATGCGGCAAGCCAGCGACGATCCGGCGAATCGACCAGACCTGCGCGTTCCAGCGCAAGGTCGTAATCTTCCAGATACCGCGCCAACGAAGAAGCGCCGGCCCCATGCAATTGGGACGAAGTCACTCGCGCGCTCTTGAGCTCGGTCAGTGCGTCGAGCGCGTAACGCACCGGCACGGCGTCGCCGACCGCTTCGGCGACAAGCACGAGCCGCTGACCCGGAGTGGCTTCCCTGGCTTCCGGCGTCAAACGCTGCACAAGCTCGTCCATCGTCACGGCATTGGCAGCCAGCACCGAGCCGTTTGACCGCGCTGCCGTCTTCAGATCGTGCCAGCGGTCCTGTGAGTTTCTGTAAACGTGGAGATCCATTCGTACTTCGAATTGCGAAACAAATTGGGATGCGCGACAAACACCAGCTTGCGGCGCGCGCGTGATCGCGACGTTACGTCGCTCGTCGAAAACGAAGTGTAGGAAGGATATGCGCCACGAATCGAGAATTCCAGTCCGATGTCGTGGAAGGGCGCAGCAGGATCATTACGTTCCCGTCAGGCTGCGTCGACCGCCGGGGCTTGAAACGAGAAGCTGCCGATCAACCATGTCGAAAAGGGCAGCCTGGTCAAGCGGCTTCGACAGATAATCATCCATTCCCGCTGCCAGGCAGCGTGCCTGATCCCCGCTCATGGTATGAGCTGTCATCGCCACGATGGGGAGGTGCGTAAGGGTCTCCCTTTCTCTGTCCCGGATAATGACCGTGCACTCGAAACCATCCATCTCCGGCATCTGAACGTCCATGAGCACGCAGCCGAAGCCGACCCAATTGGATTCCTCGAGGATTACAAGCGCCTCTCGGCCACTGGCCGCCACCACTACTGTGTGCCCGCGCTTCTCCAGGAGACGTCTGGCCACCATTTGGTTAACAGCGTTGTCGTCGACGAGGAGAATGCGTCCCGTGTGGCGTCCTTCCCTCAGCGAGTGACGGGTGACGAGTGGCTGGCGGCGCGTATCCGTCGGCGACGGTCCCAAAGCCAACAGGATAGCGGCGCGCAAATCCGAACTCTTTATTGGCTTCGCGAGGTATGCGGCGACATTCAGCGTCCGGCAGCGCGCAGCGTCTCCCGGTTGCCCACCCGATTTGAGCATTACGACCGGGGTGCCTGCGATGGCCGGATCCTCGTTGATGGCTTCTGCCAGCGCAAAACCATCCGCATAGGGCATCTGAACGTCCGCCAACACCAGCATGAAGGGCCGTTCCGTTTGCTGTGCGGTGCGCAACACCTCAAGCGCTTCGGACACGCTCGCCGACAGCGTGGGCGCCATGTGCAAACCGAGAAGCATCCCCTCGATCACGTGCCGGTTCGTGGCGTTGTCATCGACAATCAAAACGGGCAGGCCTCTCAAATCGACCGAGGGAAGGACGGCCATGGCCTCACGGGAATTCCCAGGCGCGAATCTCAGGTTAAAGTGGAAAGTGCTTCCTTTACCCGCTTGGCTTTCCACGGAGATACGCCCACCCATCAACCGCACCAACTGAGCCGAAATGGTGAGGCCGAGGCCGGTTCCACCATACAGGCGCGTCGTGGAGCCGTCGACTTGCGTAAAGGCCTCGAAAATGCGCTGCTGGCGGTCCAGCGGGATGCCGATGCCCGTGTCCCTGATAGAAAACTGGAGGACGACGTCACCTGGAATCGCCGCAGCGCTCGTCACGCGCAGCACGACCTCGCCCTGGTGGGTAAACTTGATGGCGTTTCCGAGCAGATTAAGCAGAATCTGGCGGAGGCGTCCGGGGTCGCCTCTTAGCCTCTGCGGTACAGCCCCGTCGATATCCACAATCAACTCGAGGCCCTTCTCGTGAGCCTTTGGCGCGATCGCGTTGGCCGCGTCGCCGATGGCGTCGCGCAACGTGAAGTCGATCGGGTCGAGCTCGAGTCTCCCCGCCTCGATCTTGGAGAAGTCCAGGATGTCGTTGATGATAGCCAGGAGCGCCTCCCCGGACGATTTGATAATCTCTAGATTCTCCCGTTGTTCAGACGTCAGCTCACCGTCCAACATGAGATCGGTCATCCCGATAACCCCATTCATCGGCGTCCGAATCTCGTGGCTCATGTTTGCCAGAAACTCGCTCTTGGCTTGGTTGGCCGCTTCGGCCGACTCTTTGGCGGTTCGCAGTTCGGCCTCCACCCGCTTGCGTCCTGTGATATCCCGAGTTGACCCTGCCACAAACTCGACACTGCCGTCGGGCCCGAATGCCGGAGCAAAAATGTACTCGTAAAAACCGTTAAACCCGCTTGGACTCGTATAGGGTGTCTCACCGGACAGGCCCGCCTTCGTGTCGAACACCTGGTGGACCTCTCGCGTTAGCTGTTCAGCCAAATCGTGCGGGTACCCGAGATCGAAAAAGTTCTTTCCAACGGCGTCCTCCAGCGTGACGCCCCAGAGGTCGAGCAGTGGTTGATTGACGAACAGAAAGCGTCCGTCCCGGTCGAACGTATAGGCAAAGTCGGTAATGAAGGACAGCGTGGTGGTAAGGATTCGTT
>Ga0134121_10001600_pt1 | contig 21121 bp, 21 predicted proteins | sample KB301_FD_96463 | JGI IMG/M metagenome (GOLD analysis project Ga0134121, IMG submission 96463) | Terrestrial soil microbial communities without Nitrogen fertilizer from Kellogg Biological Station, Michigan, USA - KB3-0-1 | ecosystem: Environmental > Terrestrial > Soil > Unclassified ... | reverse complement strand
TGGCGCATCGCCGGTTCCATATTCCGAAAATAGGCCGCACGTTCGCGATTGAGCGCCATCTGCGGAGTCACTTTGTCCGCGCGCCCGCCGAGATAACCACTCAGATATCGAATGCGCTCATCAAGCGACGGATGATCGTTGTAGAAGAGCCTGATGTTTTCCCCTTCGATATCTTTATCGAGAAGCTTCATCACCTGAATCATTTCTTCCGGCGGATATTCGGCGCTAATCATCATGTCGATGCCTTTGAGATCGGCTTCACGCTCGAGATCGCGACTATAGCCGTACATCGTTGCCACCATGATGAAAGGAGCAACTGTCGTCACAATCGTGATCACGGCTCCCACCGCACCCCCGGGCGCGTAGGCGCCGACCGCAGCCATGATATTCATCGTCAGAAATTTCTTGCGGTTGCTGCGATTCTGCTGATACGTGTGCCGCCGCATCACGTGGGTCAGCTCATGCGCGAGGATTGCAGCTAGCTGGGATTCGTTGTCGACCAGACTGAGCAATCCGGTGGTGACGTAAATCGAGCCATTCGGTAGTGCGAAAGCATTTGGTTGCGGGTCGCGGACTGCTCGAAATTTCCAGTTGACTCTTTCGATTTTCAGGTCTTTAGGAATCAGCACGTGGCCGATCCGGTTCAAGTAGACTGCGGCCGGTTCGTTGGCTAGTACTAGTCCATCTCGCTCCAACTTCTGGTCGAGCAGGTCTGACTGCTCGAGAACCTCCAGGTCTACGTCTCCAAACTTGAACTCTTCATTGACGGGTGGAGGTGTTGTTTCGACGGGCGCAGTCTTCTTCTTTTGCGCGTTCGCAACGGGGAGCAGCGTGGTGAATAAGATGGTCTGACAAAGGGCAGCGACGAGGAGATTTCTGAGCTTCGTGGTAAACATAGGTTTTGGAACCTCGCGAGGATCATATTGGGCCAAAAGTCGTTTGAGTCAGTGTGAGCGTCTGAAAAGTTTCGTCGAATCTGCTCAATCAGTCAAGCAATTAGTTTTTGATGACCGTTTGGCGATAGCTTTTCTCCAGCAGATCTACTTTCTTTTCGATAATGCTTAAGGCATTTGAAACCAGGTCTGGACTATGAAGGTCGATGTCCAGAAAGCGCTTCAAGAGAACCGCTGGCGGCGCATCGAATCCATTTTTCATCAAGGCGATGTAGCGTGGAACGAAGTGTTCGGGGTCGCGCGTGTACAAGTCATAGAACTTTAGGGCCAACATCGCGCCGTAGACGTAATTGACGTAGTAGAAAGGATCCTCGTACATCAAACTGAGCTTCATCCATTGAGACTTCTCGGGCGCGAGCGAATAAGGCGAGTAGACGCGCATGGTTAAAGCGTCGAGATCATCCGCTCCCTTAATACTACCGTCCTTAACTCCCTCATACACGGCATGCTCCAACGTCACTTCTGGCGCGACGTAAAACATCGCCGTTCCCTTGCCTTCCAAAAACTGCTCGAGATAGAACTGCTTTCGCAGCGGATCACTCTCGTGGTTGTAGAGATAATCGGGCAACAGGAACTCGTTGAAGATCGCGAACGCCTCGAAGAGATAGTGTGGTCCTTCGGCATAGGCCGGCAACACGTGGTTGCGATTCATTAGCTGGCGGTGCACGGCATGCGTGGACTCATGCGTGAGTACGCGCATGTCGTTGTAGGCGCCGGCGAAGCCGAAGCTATAAAACACGCTGTCAGTGCCGATGAAGCCTTGCGAGAATCCGCCGCGCTTTCGATGCTCACCGGGCACGATATCCATCCGGCCATTCGCCGCATCAAGCAGGGCTGCTAATTCCCTTCCGTAGTCTGAGCCGAGCGGTGACAGCGCGTTGCGAATGATCTCGCTCGCCTGGTTAATCGTGAAGCGTGGAGGCTGCGATATTCTCCTGCTGTAGTCAGCGCGCAGGCGTTGATAGCGCTTGTACAAGTCAGCCTTCTGAGCGATCTGTTTTAATAGAGTGTCAACTTCCGCTTTGGTCCAGTAACTATTGAAGTAGGCCTCGCTAGCCGCGTCGTCGAAGTGATGCAACTGCGCAAGCCGGGTTCGCGCGCCAGCCAATCGCATGAGGGCAAAAGCAAAGAGCTCACGCTCTTGTGGACCAGTCAACTTCTCGTAAAGCTCATAGGGCCAATCGTTGTTCGGCGCGGTGGCGCTCAACAGCTCTTCTTCCTTTAACGAGAGACTGTGTGATTGAAAACGACGCACGGCTGCGATGGCAGGCAGATACTCTTTCAGTCGCTGGTTCCGGCTAACGAGGTGGTTCAGAGTTTTTTCGTCTATCGCCATTAACTCCTGTCGCAGAAAGGCCGTGCGCGTGGTGACTTCAGCGTCGAGGCTCGCGCTTTCTGTGCGACTGGTTTCGTCATTCGTGTTAACGGCGGAACGCAGGTAGAGGTAGGAGTAGTGTTTGTGAAACTGGACCTGCAAGTCGTCGTTGAGTCTCAGGCCGCGATATAAGTTATCAGCGGACTTCTCAAGTCTCCCTTTCAGGCTTTCCAGATCTTTCAAGGTCGCATACAGATGCTCCCGATCGGCCTTCTCCGCCTCCGGGCTACTAAAGAAATTCCGAGCGAAATCGAAGCGGTAAGCGGAGGCCTGCGCCGGCGGGATTGCGACGAAACTATCCTGTCCAAAAACCAGAGCCTGGACCATTCCAGAAAACAGCAGAACTGCGAATGAAAGGCTCAATCGTTTGACCAGCATGCTGGGTTCACTTTCCTATTCTGGCAACTGTTGCTGGTATCGGCGTCTCTATACCATTGGTCTTCATCAGCGTCTGCCGCGCCACTTCTAACTCCTTGAGCTTTGCCGCGTCAACGGTTGGATACGCGAGATCCAACGAGGCCAGAGTCGTGATGACTGCCGAGGCGACGACGATCCTCGTGAACCATTTATTGTCCGCAGGTATCACGTGCCATGGCGCTTCTTTGGTGGCAGTGTTGCGAATCGTTTCTTCATACGCGCGCATGTAGTCCTTCCAATACTCTCGTTCTTTCGCATCGTTCGCTGAGAACTTCCAGTTCTTTTCCGGAAGGTCGAGACGCGCCAGAAATCTCTTCTTCTGCTCACCTTTCGACAAATGTAGAAAGAACTTTCTGACAACCACACCGTTGCGCGCCAGGTAATGTTCAAAGTTACAGATGTCGGTGAAGCGTTCATCCCAGATCTTCTTCGTCACTAATCGCTTCGGAAGCTTCTGTGCGTCAAGAAACTCCGGATGAACACGTACTGCGGTAGTCTCTTCGTAGTAACTCCGGTTGAAGATGCCGATCCGGCCGCGCTCGGGTAAGTGCGTCATGCAGCGCCATAGGTAGTCGTGATCGAGTTCTTCGGCCGAGGGAGCCTTGAAGGAAAACACCTGGCATCCCTGCGGGTTGATCCCAGACATCACGTGCTTGATGGCGCCATCTTTTCCCGCCGCGTCGAGCGCCTGAAAGATGAGAAGCACGGCCCAGCGATCCTGTGCGTAAAGCATGTCCTGAAGCTCTGCGAGCGCTTCGACACCAATCGCCAGCGCTTCCTTCGCTCTTGGTTTATCTTCGGAATTGAGGTGAAGCGTGTCTTTCGGGTCGACATCCTTCAGCCGAAAATTTTTACCATCAGTGATACAAAACGGGTCCGCGAAAGCTCGCGCGCGCTTGATGACTTTTGAGAGTTTCATTTAGCTTCCACCTTCACAGAGTTGTTGTTTTAATCGAAGTGAGCAAAAGAAACACTGTTATCTTAACAGCGCTCCGAAGGTCTTTCTAAATAAGGCACCAAACAGGCACTCACCATTTTCGAGCAGATCGAAGCTCGATATGCTGCGAAAGTGCGCGCGCTAACTTGCAGCTAGGCGCGAGCAAGCAGACACGTGAAACTCACTTCTTCACGGCGCGCGAACGGAAGCCTATCTCTTTCCGGCCTCGGACTGGCGTTGCCATCAATTGGCGAATCGCGTCGAAGACAACTCTGAACTGTTTATCGTACTTGCTTTCCAGTTCGTCCAACCGGCGAGAAAGTTCGGCGTTAGACGCAAGCATCTGTCGCAGCTTTACAAACGCGCGCATGATCTCGATGTTGACCAATATACCGCGTTCGCTGTTCAGTACACTTGAGAGCATCGCCACGCCCTGCTCAGTGAAAACGTAGGGCAGGTAACGCCGGCCACCTCGGCCCTCGTTTGAGGTGCCAATTTGGCACCTCAAACGATCGGCTTCTTCAACCGTGAGTTGAAACATAAAATCCGGCGGAAATCGTTGGAGATTTCTCTTGACGGCGCGATTGAGCGCCTTAGTCTCTACTTCGTACAGCAATGCCAGATCGCGGTCCAGCATCACCTTTTCGCCTCGAATCAGGTAGATAGCTTTTTCGATTCTCTCGCCGGGAATGAGGTCTGTGTTGCTCATGTGAGTTCCTTTCGTGAGGTTAGGGGCGTGCATTGTTTACGATAAGCAGCCGGTGGTGGGAACCGGCCACTGAAAAAGTATTCAGGATACGAGCGTGTCTGCCAGCAACTCGCTCTCAAATACTGCAATCTGCGCCTCGACCACGCTATTGAAATTCAACTCACCACAGCGAGTAAAGGCAAGATGTTTCGCCAAATTCGCGAGTGCTTTCGGGTGCGACGCATTTTCCAATGTCGACATGAGGACAAGCAGCGCGGCAGACTTCGTTCCCGCTTCATCACCAGCGCGACAGATCAGCTCCGCTAATGCGGCAACCTTCTCTTCGTCGGTGCTGGATCTTTTCAGGAAGCCCGCCTCATCCACGAGGGTTTCGCCCGCATCGGCGCGACGCACGAATTCCGCCAGCAACGGATCGTTCGTCTCCAATGCGAAACGAATAATCGCCCGACTCTGCACATCGATTAACGGGTCGTTTAAGACCGCCTGCGCTCTTTCTTTGATCGCATTGGCGAAAGTGTTGGTTATTGAAGTTTGGTTTACGTGAGGAGTTTCGCGCACGCTTGCGCTAATATCATTAGCCATGATTGTCATCCTTTCTTCGGAAGGTTGATGGTCAAGGGTCGGCGTTGTGTTCAGAGCACAATGTCGGCCCGCTTCGTTTGAGGGGTTGCCGGCACTATAGCACATATAGCTTCGCTCTTGTGCGTTTCTTTTGAAATCAATTAGCATTCACACGCTCACTAACGGTTGCTTTCTCTCGTTTCCAGCAACAGCGATTCCACATCTCTACCAGCGTCCTTGGAGGTTCTAGTTTGCAAAAGCGTTTGTCGCATCCAGCATCGCTGATCGCAGGGATTGTCGCGACGATTCTTTTTGTCGGTGCTGTTGCGAGTAACCTGATCGCAAGCGACCTCGAACCGATTCTTCAGAATTATCGTCGTTGGGTCTGGGGGACCTTTGCTATTTCCCTGGTGGTCGCGGTGGTGACAGCGATCGTTGAGGCCCGTCGCAGAACTCATCCGTCTGATTCAGACACGCCCGCGCCGGCTACGCCAAACATCTATCCAATCTCAAGCTCTGATGCTGCGACACCGACACAGCTTCATCAGATTCCACGACCACCCGCTGACTTTACCGGCCGCGAAGATGAGCTGAGAGAGTTGCTGGCCGAAATCGAAGTGGGTGGCGTTACCATCTCCGGTTTGCAGGGGATGGGCGGCATCGGCAAGACTGCTCTGGCGCTCAAGCTCGTCGAGTTGCTCAAGCCACGCTATCCCGACGCCCAGTTCTTTCTCGATCTCAAAGGCGCGAGCACCCAACCGCTCACCGTGGCTGAGGCCCTGGCCCACGTTGTTCGCGCATACCATCCCGCCGCCAAACTCCCTGAGAGTGAAAGCGAGTTGCGCGGACTCTACCTTTCCGTGCTCGAAGGCCGACGCGCGCTGCTGCTGATGGACAACGCCGCCAACTCCGCGCAAGTTGAGCCGCTGATTCCACCCGCTGGCTGCCTGCTGCTGGTTACTTCGCGCCAACACTTCACCGTGCCCGGACTGGCCGCGAAAGACCTCGACAAGCTGAGCGCTGCGGATGCGCGCGAACTGTTGCTGACCATTGCGCCACGGATTGAAACGCACGCCGACGAGATCGCCACACTGTGCGGGCATCTGCCGTTGGCATTGCGACTGGCCGCCACGGCGATGGTGAACTATAGAAATCTGTCACCCGCGAATTACGTTCGGCGTCTGCGTGATCGGCAACAACGGCTGCAATTGATCGATGCCTCGCTCACTTTGAGTTACGAGTTGTTGAGCGAAACCCTACGTGAGCGCTGGCGCTGGTTGGCAGTTTTTCCCGATACGTTTGCGGGCGATGCAGGAGCCGCAGTGTGGGAAGTTCAAGTAGACGAGGCGCTGAACATCCTGGGTGAACTAATGGCCACAAGCCTGGTGGAGTGGAACGAGACCAGCGGCCGTTATCGTCTGCACGATCTAGCGCGATTATTTGCGGACGAAAAGTTGAGCGCAGACGAGCAAGCAATTGGTCAGAAACGTTTCGCAACGCATTACAAAAACGTACTGGCCGCCGCAAAGGAGCTATACAAGGAAGGCGGCGAGTCGCTGCTGCGTGGTCTGACACTCTTTGACCTCGAGTGGGGCAACATTCAAGCAGGACATGCCTGGGTGGCTGCACGGGCTGACACGACTGATGCCGATGTGATTCGGTTAGGCATGGCTTACCCTAGCGCTGGTGTGTATGTACTTAATCTGCGGCAGCACTCACGCGAGCAGATTCGCTGGCTGGAAATCGCTCTGGCCGCCGCCAAACGATTGCAGGATCGAGAAGGCGAGGGCATAGCGCTGGGCAACCTGGGCATTGCCTACAAGAATCTAGGCGAGATCCGCCGGGCCATCCAGTTCAATGAAAATGCATTGCTTATTCATCAGGAGGTTGGCGACCGCCGCGCCGAAAGCGCTGTGCTGGGCAACTTGGGACTTGCTTACGCCGCCCTAGGCGAGACCCACCGCGCCGTCCAGTTCCATGAAAAAGCATTGCTTATTGATCGCGAGATTGGCGACCGCCGCGGCGAAGGCGCTGATCTGGGCAATCTGGGCCTTGCCTACAAAGATTTGGGCGAGACCCACCGCGCCATCCAACTCTTTGAGCAATACCTGACTATTGCCCGCGAGATTGGCGATCGCCGCGGCGAAGGCAATGCGCTGAACAATCTGGGCATTGCCCACAACGACTTGGGCGAGATCGACCGCGCTATCCAGTTCTTTGAGAAAGCATTGCTTATTGATCGCGAGATCGGCGACCGCCGCGGCGAAGGCAATGTGCTCGGCAACTTGGGCGTCGCCTACAAAAATCTGGCAGAGCCCCGCCGCGCCATCCAGTTCTATGAACAACGCCTGACTATCGCCCGCGAGATTGGCGACCGCCGTGGCGAAGGCAATGCACTGTGGAATATGAGTCTGGCACTGGACCAACTCGGCGAGCGCGCTCAAGCCATCCAATACGCCGAACAGGCACTCGCCATCTACAAACAAATCGAAGCTCCCTACGCCGCACGAGTGCGCGCAAAACTTGCCGTCTGGCGCGAGTAAACTAACCCACAGCAAACTCACTAAAACCGAAACCCAACTCCCGAACTGACCTGCAGACTCTGATGCGTCTCCGGTGGTCGTCGTGAGATTTGCTGCCTTAATATGAAATCCCTGTCCGCGACTTCGCCATAACGTATCACCGTGTCCCCCACATCAAACCGGGCCATCCACCGTCGCGAGATATAAAACTCCACTACCCCACCGAAATCCATCGAAGGATACAACTTCTTCGCCACTCGAAACTGGCCCACCGTTACCGGAATTATCTCGTTGAAAAACCGCAAATTAAACGTCTGCGTGCTGACCAGCTCGTTGACCTTAGTAAACCCCACAAATCCAGGTCTGGCTTTGCCGAAGACACCCCATTTAGAAAACCGCTTGCCAATTTTCGCGCCAAACTGCCCCTGAAACATATACCCTGATGGATTTGGCAGGCGGGCCTCGCTGAAGCTGTTAGTCAGGTCGCGAGTGAAGAAGTTTCCTTCCGCTTCCAGGGCAATATTGTCCGTGAGGTTAAAGGTAAACCTGCCACCGACTCCGGGCTCTGTATGAATGAGAGGATCGCCGTGTATCAGTCCAATCTGAGGCACCGGTGAAGGTGGGTCCGCATTAAGCACTGTAAATTGCGCGCCTGCTTCGAAGCGCGGAGCTCTCTCTTGCGCATGAACTGCACTCTGGCTCTCGGCACTCGGATAATCTCCCAAACGAAAAGCAACACCGGCAGTGAACTGAAAGTTGTGCTTGAATTTTGCCGGACGTGCGACTTGCACAACAGGCGCACCGGTTCCCGGGAAAACCAACTCGAATAGCTTTGGATGACGAATAATAGTATCGCCGGCTTCGAATCTCACCACCGTACGTCGTGATGGATACAGCTCAAAAACGCCTCCGGCATCGAGAGTAAATAAATTAGTTCGCTTAACCTCGAAATTTAGCGTGTTGACCACACTCACCATCTCAAGCGCGTCAACACTGAAGAACCCCGGACGGACTTTCGCAAAAACGCCGAACTTCTCAAAACGCTTGCCAAGCTTGACTCCAAACTGTCCCTGGATTGAGCTGCTATTAAAGAATGATGAAAGAACAAATTGTTTTTGAGGAAAGAAGTTAATTTCAGCTTCTGCGGCTATGGACCGATTGAAATTATAAGTAACCCGGCCGCCAACGCCTGAGTTGGTTACATTGATTACGTCAAACGGGGAATTTGGTCCAAAGAGCGTTAGCGAGGTTGTCTGCACGCCGATCTCTACCTTGTCTTTTTTGTTTTGGGCAACGACGACAGAAGCAAATGTGACGATAGTGAGAAAGATGCAAATTGAAGTCTTCATACGTTGAGAGTGAGTCGTTACAGAGGATCATGGAACGCTGCAGATTATACGCGCGGATTCAGCGAGTGCACCACGTTTCTCTTCGCGACGGCACGGCCACAAGCTGGTGCAAGGCTTCCGTGACCATGTCCGCCGCTATGTTTTCCATCGATCCGTCAGCCTGAATCATAATATGTGGCCCAATGTAGAAGCCGAACTCCTTCGCACTGGTTGGACCAAACAATCCCACTCCGGGAACGCGCGCCAGGTCGGCCACATGCAGCATGCACGAATCAATACCGATGAAGAGGTCCGATTCGGCCACTAAGCAACATGACGAAGGTAAAGACAGTCCGTAGCACGGTATCACGCGATCAGCATTACGCCACCGCGCTGTATCGACCGGACGTTCAGGGCGCCCAACCAGCAATGCTACGAAATCCGCATGCTTATCCAGGAAGGCATCGAGCGATGAGACCCAGCGATTTTCATCCCAGTTCTTCGGCGTCCGGGTATCCATGTGAACAGACAGAATTCTCGTGCCCGCTTCCAGCATCGAAAAAATTTCCTGCACCTCCTGACGTCGCTCAGTTGGATAGCGTAGTGGCTCGATAAAATCATGTAGCTGGTACTCAGGCCTGAGGCTGCGGACTATGTCGAACGCGAGATCGGCAGATGGCTTTTTGTAATCAAGACGGAGCCGGCGCCTATAATTTTCAAAGAAGCCGATGGACACAATGTCACCACACGCCTCGAGCAGATTACTCAACGATGAAGAACGCCACGGAACCAGTGAAAGGAAAAGGTCACACTGGCCGATTTCTGCTGCGGCAGCAACAGCGTCGAACTGGTAATCCTCGCCATTGAACCGCGCGTCGAGCGTGATCCGCCGGTTAACCGCGAGATCGTCAAAGCAAAAAAGATCGGGGCCTTGCCGGCAGACGAGTGTGAGCCGCCCTGCAAACAACCGGGAGAGCGCGCGTAGGGCTGGAAGATTTAGAAAACTATCGCCGTAGCCGTTGCAGAAAAACGCTAGCGGGTGCGCGGCGCTAAGCGACTGCTCTTGTATCGATGTAATTTCGAACATGGGCGAACAGCGTTAGCAAGTCTTGACACCAGATCGAAGGGTTGTCGAAGCCGTTGGCGCGCGAATAGCGATGCGGCAGATACCCGCCGCCACAAATCGCGCGCTCATGGCAGGAATTGCACATTGCACACATCGGAATTCCTTCATGGACCACACGATGAAGCAGTGGTAGGCCTTTGTATAGATCGTCAAATCCGTGCTCGAACAGATTAAGACCAGATTCCGGCACTCCCTCCCAACACACCTTAAGGGCATCAAGCGCTTGAATGGAACTATCAGTATCGATAACCAGATAGTTGGCTCGACTATTACCGATGAGGCCGCTCCAAACGTTGCCCCCGAGAATTGCTTTTATCATTTCTTCGAAGCAAAGCACTCTCACGGCCGGATCGTCTTCATTAACCCACTCGTCGAAGACCGGAATGAGATAGTCAGCAACCGGGGTCTTGCCATACTGTCCGTAGAGCTTCTGCTTCACATCATGAGTGGCATCGGGAAAGAGGAAGTTCATACGCGTAATTCCGAGTGAACGAAAGTAGCAATAGACTCCGATCCCCGAATGCGCGGGATTGACCACACACAGGACACTTGATAACAACCCGTGCTCCTGTAGTCGCCGTAATCCCTTCAAGACTGAGGCGTGCGAGCCTCTTCCGGCATGATCGACTCGGAACATGTCATTTATTTCGGGTGGACCATCAAGGCTTACACCGACAGTAACACCCAACTCGTGCAGAGCCGCAATCCAATCATCATCAACCAGCGTCGCGTTTGATTGAAGTTGTATGCTCTTGAGCTTCTCGCCAAGCTTCTCGCGCGCGAGACTCGTGAATCGTCTAAACCGTTCGGCGCCCATCAGCATTGGCTCACCACCATGAAAGACAAGTGACATGCGATGTCTCGGCCGGCGGTCACAATATTCGTAAACACGAACGAGCAGTTGAGCGAACACTTCATCAGACATGAAAGCCGGCCGGCGCAGATAGCTCTGGTCAGCATGGTTATACATGTAGCAATACGAACAGTTGAGGTTGCAACGCTCTGCTACCTTTATTATTAGCTGAACTATCTGTCCTTCTGCGCTGATGTTCGCGGCGGCTGGTGCAGTCACTGGCATACGCTCCGTTCGATTAACGGTTCCACTACGGCCCTGCCCAGCGGCAGAATTGCCTCATTGTCGCGAAGGGGTTGCTCCAATTGACGCAGCTCGTCGTTAAGAAGGTTTTGAAATTTCGCGGATCGCGAATCAGCTAAGCCACGCTCAGCCACGCCCCGGTAGAAGAGCATGACGTTGGCAAACGCGTGATACGCGAGCAGGATTTTGTGGAGCGGGCGGTCACATTGTTTGGCGGGCGAGTAGTAAAGCTCGGTGTGGTTCGGATCAACTGTCGGACCAAGTTTGTTTAGTAGCTCGAGGTATTGGTGAGAGGCCTCGTGAATCAACATCTCGGCCACGGAGAGCGGACGAGAGTTATCCGAGATGAGTATGGTTCCATATTGGTGCTCGGGACTGCCGCTGTGTAATACGTTTGGCCCAGCCTGAAGCACAACCACTCGCCGGATAATGCGCACGACCCACTCGAAATAATGCGGCAGATGCTCTTCGAGCAGATCAAGCGCTTGCGTCAAAGTCTCTATCAGAGTTGACGGAAACGTCTCCAGAGCTTGGGCATCGACGCCGTGGAAAACCTCGCTATCAAGCGCATGCCGCGGAAGTAAAACAAGCCGACGCTTCCCACTGCCGAACGACGGCAACTGCGCAGCTGGAGTCTGAGATTTCCATCCATCCAAACTTGCACCCGCCATGAGTGCGAATGCGGCAGCGTTTTTCAGCGCCTGATCTGCGTCACCCAGCCGGGCCGCTTTGTATAGGTTGCCCAAATCCGATGACCACGCGAGCTCGAACGGCAGGTCGGCATTTAGCAGGCTGGAAAATAGAACGTCCAGGCCGTGCTTCGAGAGCACAGGGGCAAAACGTTCGACGAAGATAGTGAGGACCGACCTCGCGTATTCGCTGGCGATCGTCTGCGCGAGCGGTTCGTTAAATGATTCAAGCGGGCACGAAAAACCGGTGTATTCCGTATCCAGGGAATTTGCAATGGCTTGACTCACCAGGTTGTTCGTCCGTCGAGGATGGTTAAGACATGCTTGGACACGGTCAGTATCACCCGCGACCGCAGGTGGTACTGACTGTGTCCAAGTTGGTTTATGGCCAGTCGTCTGGCGCCTTCAGGTAGATCGGAGGAATCGGAAATCCAGTTCCAGGGTCGCCAGAATCCTGGGCCATCTGGTCCTTGATTCGTTCCAGGATCCTGCTCTTCACGGAGTCGTCAACCTGCATTGACGCCGCACTCATACCCAGGTTTTCCCGCTCGAGATTCGGTTCCATTTGTTAAGTCTCCTTGTGAGTTATTGGATGTGTCGGGGAACTAAGGGCGCACGATAAGTTCCGCGAACCATTCAAGACAAGAGAATAATGTTGACTCATTTGGTTATTTATAGACTGGATTAGCTGATGTTAGTCTTATTTAGCTATTTCTTGGCGAAATTTGCTCCATTGATTCTCGGCGCCGGTAGACGTTGTTTATAAATTCCGGGGGGCAGGCCGTAGATCTTCTTGAACTCGCGCACAAAATGGCTTTCGTTTCTCATTCCCACCCTTTTCATGATCTCTTTTGTGTTAAGGAAGGTGCTGTCGATCAACTGCTTTGCCCTTTGCATTCTCAGTGATTTCAGGTACTGCGCTGCAGTCATGTTTGTGTCCTCCTTGAATATGTGTTGGAGTCGCGAGGCTGAAAGATTTACGGAGTGAGCTACTTCCTTCAATCGCAAAGGACGCGACAAATCTTCCGACATGTAATCGATGACGGCTTGTACTCTTCTATCCACCACGACAAACCTATTCGCTTTTATTGGTTTTAATCTTAGTAACTCGTTGGGCAAAGGTGGGAGGTGCCCCGAAACATACCATTCAAGGGCCGATGAAGGCGAATCGACGGCGCCGCCTTTTCTACACCTCTCCGCTGGTTATATAGTGAGGCCCATGCGAGTGTTGCGCTTGATGGAAGATCTGTTAGCGATTGAAGCAGAGACAAAATTTTTGCTGACCGCGAAGGATCGTTCCCACGAACAAACACTGATGCAGGAGTTGTTGAGGATAGTCGAAGAGGCTGAACGTTTGTTTGGTCCTAGAGACGCCTCATATCAACTGTCTACGCCTCGCATCACTGAGTGTGCCAGTTCGCGGACTTACATTTTTCCGCCCCTGCGAACGACCAGAATATTTCTTAGTCGCAATTCCAAAACTAAGCCCTGGGTTGCTTCGTTGGAACTCGCTCATGAAGCGGTCCATGTGCTGAGCCCCGTCGGGTTCGGTTTTGCTCCGACGATCCTGGAAGAAGGACTGGCAGAGTGGTTTGCGCAGAAGTATGTAAATCGCGTTCACGAGATGGTGTTTGAGCGTGGAGCTAATCCTAAAGCCGATGCCGTGATGCGAGCCGTCTCGACTCTACTGGCTAAGAATCAATCAGTGATAAAGAACTTGCGCACTCGCCAACCAACAATCTCAAAGATTGATGAAAAACTCCTGGTTGAAGTGGCTGGTATCAAGCGTGACGAGGCAAAGTTTCTCTCTTCCGACTTCCTGAGTTACTGGCGATAGGAGGTAGCATGCGAGCATTTGCACACCAGAATCTAACTCAACGACGAACAACCTCCTTTCCTGCTCGGAGAAACAAGACAACTTCCAGGCAGATTCACCTAAGCTTGCAGCACGCGCTTGGAAACAAAGCCGTGCACCGGTTGCTTCAGCCATCCCGGCAGTTTTTCGACGGCAAACCAAAGAAAGAGAAGTCGACGACCCGCGAGCCGTGCGACAACAAGTGTGGAACTTCTGCAGGTGAATTAGGCAGCACGGAGTGTGAGCTCGACCTCAAGTCTGGCCTTCTGACCGGGAAGGTGTCGAAAGAAGTTAAGGACAAGAATTCATGTACCCGGCCTTGTGTGGAAGTGCACGAAGAGGCCCATGCGAAAAAGATCGCGCCGGTATGCACGGCCACAAAGAAATGCCTCGACGCGGCGGGCGGCGATTTCAAGAAGCAGGATAAGTGTCTCGATAAATTTCAGGCCGACATGAAAGACTTAACGTTCAGCACCGAGTGCGCCGCTTACACAGCCGAAGAAAAATGTCTGAGCGAGAGAGCTAAGAAAGCTGAGTGCAAGAGCACCGATGGGAAGGAGCGCTGGGACCAACAGATGAAGATGGTGAAGTGCTACAAAGGCTGCTTCTGCGAAGGATGAGGCGATGATGACTGCTAATGCTGAAACACTACATGATGTTTCTCTACAGCAAAGACTTCGGTGGCTGGGTCTTTCATGCATGGCCGCCTCTCTTCTTTCCGGTATTCTGAAAGGGCTCTGGGAGTTGTCGCGTCCGATTTTGCATACCCCTCAGACACTTGTTTTAGCACCGCCTGCACAACTCTGGACATACAGCCTTCTCGAAGTTATCAAAGCAATTGGTTTTCCTGCCGGACTATATGGCTTTTACTTATGTGCTACGAAGCGTGGCCCGGTCGTGAAAATCTTCATGGGTCTGGCCGTTTTAGGCGCCCTGTTCTTTGCTGTAGTCTGGATATGGATTCCCGCTGCGTCTCGCGTCACATTAGTATATGTGCTCGGCGGGATGTGGTTTCAATGGTTTGCTCCTATTGCGTTAGGAGTGGCTGCGCTCTTTGCGCGTCGCACCTCGTGGTGGATGGGTGCATGGGCCATCGTCCTGGGCGTATTGAACTCAGTGATTTTTCCTCTGCTTGGACCGGGCATGGCGCTGGTTGTGCAGGGTGTAATTTGGCTCGCGTTCGGATACGTAGTCTTTAGCCTCTGCGGTTGAGTATTCACCTATGAAACTTACGCGGCGACGGTTCATCCGGGGCCTGGCGGCTGGTCCAACGCTTTTAACTAACCTGACCTCGCTTGCACGAACGCACTTCGCTCAAGCTTCTCGCCCGAACATAATCTTTATTCTCGCTGACGATTTGGGTTGGGGAGATCTAAGTTGTTATGGCCGGCCCGACTACCGTACTCCCAACATCGACCTTCTTGCGTCACAGGGCACGAAATTCACCGACGCTTATTCCGCGTCCGCTGTTTGCACTCCGACGCGTTGCGGATACATCACTGGTCGATACCCGGCGCGTTTCAAGATCGGATTGGAAGAACCACTAACGGCTAGTAACCGTGATGTTGGTCTGGAGCCTGGCCAGCCGACGATTGCGTCATTACTCAAGCAGAGTGGTTACGAGACTGCGCTGATCGGGAAGTGGCATCTCGGCTATCGTCCGGAGTGGGGTCCAAACGCGCATGGATTCGATGAGTTCTTCGGCATTCTCGCCGGAGCGGACGACTACTTCCTACACAAAAACGGTTTGGGCGAGCCCGACTTGTACGAGAATTTGACTCCAGTGGACCGCAATGGTTATCTCACTGATCTACTGACGGAGCGTGCAGTTAGTTACGTAAAGAAAACTCGAAGCGCTCCTTTTTTCCTGAGCCTTCATTACACGGCTCCGCACTGGCCATGGCAGGGACCAAAAGGTGGCGAGACCGTTTCCTTCACTGATAAGGCAATTGAACCTGTAGTAATGGGCCGCGGCGGTTCTTTGAAGCTATACGCCGAAATGATGAAAAGCTTAGATGAAGGCGTTGGTCGGGTGATGCAATCGATCAGAGCTGCCGGCATTGATAGAAAGACTCTCGTAATCTTCACCAGCGACAATGGTGGTGAGCGGTTCTCATATCAATGGCCGTTCTCCGGCGCGAAAGGCAACTTGCTGGAAGGTGGGATTCGTGTGCCGGCTATTGTGCGGTGGCCCGGCGTGGTGCCTACCAATCGAGTAACGCAGCAGATGGCGATCACCATGGATTGGACCGCGACAATCTTAGCCGCCGCTAAAACAGATGCCGGTGCTCGTCATTCACTTGATGGAATCGATTTATTGCCCGTCCTACAAGGCAACGGTCCATTGCGTGATCGCACTTTCTTCTGGCGAATCTCTAACCAGGACGCCGTGCGAGAGGGCAACTGGAAATTCTTCCGCGACGGCGACGTTCGCAAACTTTTCGATCTATCTGTCGATCAGCACGAGCAGGCAGATTTTAGTCAAAAGCATCCCGAGGTCCTGCAGCGACTGATGACAGCATTCGACAAATGGAACGATCAGATGCTGCCACGCCCGCCGGCAAGACGCCGCTGATCACAAATTAAATCCAACAATTCTGATGGGAGCCACATTGCTAGACCCTCTCAACACAATCGACTTTATTCTCAGCTCATGCGCATTACCGACACTGTCAGCAATCTCACTATAATTCAGCGAATCATGAATTGAATTTCTGTAAACCCAAATCGGATTGCCCTGATCTCAAACTTCCCGTCGCGATGGGACAGAGCTATTTCACCGGCGCGAGGCATTGACGTGGCGAGTTCCGCCAGGGTCGGTCCTATTTACGAGCGAAGGTGGCCTCACTTTTAATTGATGTGTACCCTCCCGCAGAGCACGGACTACAGTGCCGAAGCAACGCTTAGGCTGCTTCTCGCGACCTATGCTAATCTCCCAAAGACGAACCCTTGAGATCGATAGTTAAGGAATTCTCGATTTTCTGAGCAGGAACGAAACAATGTCCAAGAAGGTTACAGGTTACATTAAGGTGATGATTCCGGCGGGAAAGGCTACCCCCACGCCGCCCCTCGGGCCTGTTCTGAGCCAGCACGGCGTCAGCATCACAAAGTTCTGCAAGTCGTTCAACGCGAAGACCTCGCACTTGGACACCAACCTGTCGGTCCTCATCACGGTCTTCGCCGATCGCTCTTTCACCTTCGAGTTCAAGGAGCCTCGTGCGGCAGATGCCTATGAGAAACTTGCAAGCGTCGATACGTTAAAATTCGAAGCAGCCAAAACTGGTAGAGTCGTCAAATCTTCACCTGCCCAACCTCATTTAGGTAAAAAGCGCATTAAAGACGCCGTTAGAAGAGTGGTGCGTCGCAGTGATAGGCTCGAAAAATATTCTCACTAATCGAATTGTAGATGGCCAAAAAAATCTCCTCATATGAGGACAATGTTTTTATTAATTGTCCCTTCGATAGCCAATACAAACCCATCTTTAACGCAATTGTCTTTACTATTCATGATGCCGGCTTTGTCGCTCGTTGCAGTTTAGAAGTGATTGATTCCGGCCAGACACGTCTTGAAAAAATCATCTCCATGATTGCTCAGTGTAAGTATGGCATCCATGATATTTCTCGAGCTGACATAAGCAACAAGACCCAGTTGCCTCGTTTCAACATGCCCTTTGAGTGTGGCCTCTTCTGGGGATGTTTTGAATACGGCGGACAAAAACATAAGAGTAAGCGCACCTTAGTTCTGGACAGTGAGGAATTCAGATATCGCGCGTCGTTGAGCGACATAGCCGGTCAAGACATACAAGCTCATAATAATAGTCCTCGCCTAGCGGTGGATAAAGTTCGCAGTTGGCTAAACGTTGGTTCCGGGCGAACAACAATACCAGGAGGCAAATCTATTTGGGATCATTATGCTCTGTTTCAGAAGGAACTCGCACCAATGATTAAGAGAGCCGGCATCACACGTAGCGAATTGGAGACTCCGGCATATTATCCCGATTACGTGACGTTCGTTGTGGAATGGCTTAAAGAACAAGAAGCCAAAGCCGCAGAAAGCGTCTGACCATGCTTAGGTCGCAGTAAACTATTTAAGGTCACCTTAGATGGTGTCGCGCGGCTTCCATTCTTCGTCTGCGTTGTACTGAACCTGAACCTGACCCTCGACGATTTCAACGAATGCCGTCCCGACCGGCCACCAACGATCATCGACTCTCGCGATCAGCGGCAACACGGCCTTTTGGAGTGGACCACCAACTGAGTTTAACGGCACAAAACCGTGTCCCTTAACAGACTGGATCACATTCATCGGTATCTCCTCTCAACCCCGCATTTTATCCGCTGGACTAACTCGTGGTCTTTTCTTTTGCCAAGTCTTGCAAATAATTATGAGCCGCGTGTTGATATTCGCCTGGCTAATGGGCAAGAGTTGATGGTCCATAACGGCAGGTCGTGTTTTCAGAAAAGAGATGGCTGACATGCAGGAAGTGACTCGCAATCTGATCGAGTGGAGCAATGGGAACCAGGCGGCCATCGAGAAGTTTTGCCTGTGGTCTATGAGGAGTTGAGACGGTCGGCGCGTCGTAACCTCCGCCGCGAAAACGCCGACATCTCGATTCAAACCATCGAGCTAATCAATGAAGCTTATTTGAAACTGGTGGACCAGCGCGAAAGCAATTGGCAAAACCGCGCTCACTTTTTCGCGGTCGTGGCCCGGGTGATGAGAAACATCCTCGTCGATCGCGCGCGCGCTCGCCAGTTCGCCAAACGCGGCGGCGGCGCGCTCAAAGTCTCGACCGACGAAGTCCTCGTCGCCGCGCCCGAACGCGACGTGAATGTGATTGATCTGCACGAAGCCTTAACCATCTTGTCAGATCTTGATGAGCGGAAGAGTCGCATCGTTGAATTGAGATATTTCGCCGGCTTGAGCAACGAAGAGACTGCCGAAGTGATGGGAGTCTCAGCTATCACCGTCAAACAAAAATGGCTCAAAGCGAAGGCATGGCTCTATCAGGCTTTGCATGAAAAATAAACCCTCACTCCACTAAAACCACTCGTTGGAAACTAATCAACCAGATTCTCGACGAGCTCCTCGATAGTTTGCCTTCGCAAAAGGAAACTATTCTGACGAACCGTTGCGGCGCAGACGCCGGCTTGCGGCAGGAAGTCGAGAGACTTCTCGCCGCGACCGAAAAGGTCTCCGACTTCATGGAAGTATCGGTGTCGAGATAGACCGAGACATCGTCGTCCCCGCCGAAATTGCCGGTTAACGTTACCCTTTGTTCGATTGCACAACGTGGCACTATAAATTTCAGGCTGTAGTCAAACGTGACTTTAGGAATAATGCCGGTACCACCCGTTGCCACGGTCGAAACCCATTGGGCGGGTCCGGGATTGATATTCCATAGTGGGTGTATCTGGGCCAGAAAAGCCACCGCATTATTGTTCACGGTCCAACTATTTGAACTGACCGTACTCAGGTCCAGGGTGTTAGTTCCGCCGAGGCATCTGCAACAACCCAGCGTCGGCGCAGGCTCGGGTCTCGGTCTTGCTTGATCGACTTGGGCCAGTATTGACGTTGCGGCAGTTAACAGGACCAGAAGTGTGAAGAGGATTGAAATCGGGGCGATTGATTTTGACATAATTTTCTCCTGAGGTTGGATTGAGGTTAATTTTGGACAATGCTCTCCTTGAGATTCGCGTTGTCTCCGTACTCAATCCCTATAAGCGAGAAAAGATGGGAAGTCGTATCAAGCAGAGTGGGGAATTTTAACGGGGGGTCGCTTCCCACGGTCGAATTCTCCCAACCGTGCCGTGCGATAAAAGCGTGTTGCCGTCAGGCGTGAACGCGAGGAAGTTTGTGTAAGACGCGCCGGGTGTGGATGGCGAGTACGAGATCAAAGGTCGTTGTGTCCCAGAAGCGCATGACGCCGTCTCCGCTGGCCGAAACTAAGCGCGCGCCGTCGGGCGAATAAGTGAGTGCGGTCGCCCCGATTGCTCAGTGTACGGGAGGTTGGTGTTTCAATACTCCGCATAAAACCCTGTCGACGATTCCTCCAACCGTCGTCGGTCCGGGCCGCATACGCTCATCGTCAGGGTCGGAAACGGCGGTCCCAGCCCGTCCGGGATGTTTGTTAATGCAAAGTTGACTGGTGAGTGTGTTCGCTGATTTACCAGAACAATCTCGAACATCCAAAGTCCCAAGCCGTTACCGGTTTGGGATTTTGCATGTCGAAGTCGGAGAGTAGGAGGTTAGTTCTTTAGGCGCACTTTCATGTCTGCGTATGCAGTTTTGATTAATTTAGTGAGCGCCGTGGGGTCGACGTCGCGTTCAGGACTGAGTTTTACGTGCCGCATGAACTTGCCAGTACCTTCCAGCAGATTCCCCGGGTCAGCAATCTCAGCGCCACGAAAGAATCCGACATTGACGTGGGCTTTGAACGCATTGACATAACCGAATGCCGCATCATCTACGCACGCAGTCGGATGCCCATCATGCAACAGCTCGCGCACGTCATTTCCACAACTGCGCATGACCTCAAACCACCGTCGCGCGATCAATCCCAACTCACCTGAATGCTCTTGCATCCAGTCCTCGACAGCGGGGTCTCGCTTGATCGCGCTTGGGAATCTGAAAAGTTGACTCGTCAATATTTTTCACTCATTTCCCGGAAAGAATTGTCAGCGAGACTGTGCCTCAAAAGTAGGAATGTACTTGGTCGGGTCAGTACAGGGAGCGGTAGCGACCTGGTCAACCATAGGGATCAAGAGTTGAGCCAGAGTGAGAAACTTTGCTTCGCCGCGTTGGGCTCTCGCTTTTCTTTCAGCCAAATCCGCCTTGGTACCGTGATAGAACATGTTCCCGTCAACGACCGGCTCTGATGTCGTAGGCCCATAAGGTTCCGGAGTCGCGAATGTAAAGCACTCCGTTAGATATCACCGGATGCGCATACGCCGTGTCTGAATATGGCGCGCCCGCCGCGGGTTTCGGCTGATTCGCCGGAGTGAAACGGCCCTTTTCCCGGTATCCTTCCGGCGTCGCCTCCACCAGCCCGACATCTCCTTTCCACGAGTGAACATATAAAAGCCCATCGGCATACGCTAACGAAGACCGGCCGAGACTGTCAGCCTTCCACATCACTTTCCCGGTCGTAAACTCAACTGCGAGCACCTTCTCCTCCGCCGGATCACTTCCATAAAGATAGTTACCGATCAGCACCGCCCCACCGAAACCGTTCGGCAGGCCACGCTCGAAGTAGACTTGTTCCGTCACGACTCCATTACCTTCCGGTTTCAAACGGATGAGTCCGCCTCCGACGCCAAGCGCGCCAGCATACACATACCCATCACGCGCAACGGCCGTGAATACCTGCGCCGGGCCCTTGACCACTTCCTTGTAGCGCCAGAGAAACTCACCCGTCTTCGCATCGACTCCGACGAGCCCCTTGCTCAAAAACTGCACGTATTGCTTGCGCCCGCCACCTTGCACGACAACCGCTGATGCATAGCCTGCCGGGTCGCCACCCGGAACCGCCGATTTCCAGATGAGCGCGCCT
>Ga0134121_10001599_pt1 | contig 21124 bp, 17 predicted proteins | sample KB301_FD_96463 | JGI IMG/M metagenome (GOLD analysis project Ga0134121, IMG submission 96463) | Terrestrial soil microbial communities without Nitrogen fertilizer from Kellogg Biological Station, Michigan, USA - KB3-0-1 | ecosystem: Environmental > Terrestrial > Soil > Unclassified ... | reverse complement strand
GGAGCGCGGCGGCCGCCTCCGGCAGATCCTTGTGGGTCTCAAGCGCCGCTTCGCCGATTTTCCGCAGCAGCGCGTCGCGCTGCTCGATCGCCGCGTTGAGCTCCTTCGCCCGCTGGCCGCTCATGCTGCCCAGGAAGCCGGACAGCTTCTTCCAGAGCCGCATGCCGAGCGTGGGGGCATCGGTCGCGGGCGCCGTTCCGGCCGCGCGGGCGAATGCGCCGGCCAGCACGAGACCGGCCGCCGAGAGGATGCCGAGGAACAGCCCGATGCCGCGGCCCGTCGCGTACGACGGCACCCAGAACAGCTTCAGGATCCCGACCAGCAGCGCCAGGCCCGACGCCGAGGTCGCCGCGATCCGCTCGACCCGGGTGAACGGATCGCCCGGCCGCGAGAACAGCGTGCAGCCGATCGGCACGAGCGACAGCAGCGCCATCAGCCATCCCGGGCCCTGGATGCCGAGCACGCTGTTGCCGTTGCCCGCGATGCGCCAGGGGAGGAGGAACGCGAGGAAGCCGATCGCTCCCGCCGCGAGCACGTACTTCCGCTGCGTGTGCAGGGAAGGGATGATCTTCGCGACGACGCCGTCGATCGACCGCAGCACCGGAAGGATCTTTTCGGAGAGCTTCGGCTTCGGCTCGGCGGGCAGCGGGGGCTCCGCCGCCTTCGGCGCTTCGGCGGCCGTCTCCGCGACCGGAATGTGGATCGACGTCGAGGACGTGTTGGCCTCGTCGCGCTTGGGGATGATCTCGAGGGATTCGCCGGAGAACTTGAAGAGGAGGTCCCCGGCTTTGAGACGGTCCCCGGACTTGAGCGTCCGCGGCGCCGTGAGCGGCTCGCCGTTCACCGTGAGGGCCGGGCCCGCTTCCTGCACGAACGCCGCGGGCTGGATCTCCTCGAACTTGACCACGTCGGGCTTCGCGGTTTCCTCGTGGCGGAGGCGCGATTGGGCGTCGAGGACGGACTTGATCTGATCGGGCGTGAGCGTGCCCATTTCGACGAGGATCTCGCCGAGCTTGGGCGGGGTTTCCGATTCGAAGGCCGGCCCTTCCTTCTGGGCTTCCAGGGCGAGCTCGATCTCCGAGGTGCTGGCGTAGCCGTTCTTGACCGCGAGGGCGCCGAAGTGCAGGTCGGAATGAGTGTTCATCGGGCGAACCTCCGTTCCTACTGGCTCGGCTCGCCCACGAACGACCCCTTCAGTATAGGAATTCGGGGATGCGACTTCCTCAACAATCGTCAGATCTGGACCTGCTTTGACCGTAGAAAGGCGTCAGAATAGTTGTCGCGGTAACCGGTACATCGTAACCCGTAGGAGTTCCCCCACCCGTCCTCCCCCCGGGGGAGGCGCAGGAGGGGGACCCGCGGTTATCGGGTACAGGGTACGGGTTACGGAACGGGGGACGTTGATGCAGCGTGTCGCTTGGGTTCTCTGTAGTGTGTTTGTCCCTCTTCTTGTACATGCCGACAGTTCGCGCACCCGCCAGTCGTCGATCCGCCGATTCCTCGTCTCCGTGCCGGGGCAGGGCATCACCTTCTTCGACCTGCAGGGCGTCGAGCTCTGGTCGTTCCGCTGCGATCCTTACGACGCGTGCGAACTCACCGGAGGACAGATCCTGGTGACGGAACGGCGAGCGGGCCGCGTCTTCATCGTCACACGCGAGAAGAAGATCGTCTGGGAGCAGGGAGGCTTGGAGGGACCGGTCAACGCGGAGCCGCTGGACAACGGCAACGTGCTGCTCGTCGAAAACGATTCGGGACGAGTGAGCGAGATCACGCCCGGAGGCGCGTCGATGCGGGAACTGGTCGGCCATCGCACCCCGTTCGACGCCCGCCGCCGGTCGAACGGTAATATCGTGGTCGCCGATTCGGGCGCGAACCGCATCGTCGAGTACGATCCTCAGCGCCGGAAGGTCCGCGAGACCGCCGCCAAGTTCCCGAACAGCATCACGCTGCTGCCGGGGGGGAGGACGCTCTTCACGACGTTCACCAACGGCACCATCGGCGAGATCGACGAATCCGGGGCGATCGTCTGGGAGCGGAAGGTCGGCGGGACCCTCTACTCGATCGCGGCCGAAGGCTCCACCTATTGGGTGTCCGAGGGCAGCGAGGGGCGCGTCCTGCAGGTGACGCGGGAGGGCGCGATCCTGAGGCAGATCAAGCTGGGGAAGACGTTCGTCGACCTCTCGTTCTGCCGCTAACGACGGGTCTGCTCGGAGTGCACGCTGGCGTACAGGTTCCGCAGGTCTTCGGATCGCTTCGCCGCCTGGAACTCCCGGAACTTGCTCCAGCCCCACGAGCCCAGGACGAGCGCCGCGAGACAGAAGAAGACGACGACCGGCGTCGAGGATGAAGTTTCAGCCAGAAGGCCGACCATGGATGCCTCCCCCCAGGGAATGCCCGCTCCTTCCTGGGACACGGGCGGGACGGGAGGCCGTCTAAGGAATTCGATTATTTCTCGTTGAATTCGATGTCCTTCATCTCCGCGGCCGACTTGCGGCCGGGGAGCATGCCGACGACCACCGAGCCCAGGCCGGAAAGGCTGACGTACGGCAGGATCACGAACCAGCCCAGCACCGGGAAGCACGCGCCGAACGCGAAGACCAGCCAGCCGGAGGCGAGGTGCGACGCCCGGGAGCCTTCCTTGCCGCACGCCCAGAAGAGCCGTCGGCCGATATCCTCCGCCGCCGCGGCGAATGCCAGGATCAGGACGACGCCGAAGACCAAGGCGTTGATCGCCAGGATGAGCTGGTGCTTGTGGACGATCGCCGTCGTCAGCCCGAACAGCCCGAGGACCGGGATCCCCGCGAAGAACGACGCGATGTTCCGCTCGCGGAGCGCGACCGAGATCCGCTGGGTCGCGTTGGGCGCGACCACCATGGTCATGAAGAGAATGCCCAGCAGGGAGACGATGCCCGTCGCCCCGACGATGAACGACGCGGCGAGCCCGCCCATGCTGTGGAAGAACACCTGCACCTGCTCGGGATTGGATCCGTCGACCGTCGTCTGGGCCATCAATGCTTCCATAGCTCGCTCCTCCACACGTTGAACATCGCCGAGGTCGTCTCGATCGCCTGTCCCGTCCGCGCCTTCACCGAGGCGACGGCGGGCGTCTCGTCGAGGCCGCTGTTGAGCGCCGCGACGGAGAGGCCGACCAGCATCACGGCGGCCGCGGCCAGACGGAAGAATTCGCGCTTCACGGGCGCCACCCGGGGCAGCGCCTTCATCGCCCGCTCCACGAGCCCCTGGGGCGGCTCGAGGACGGGCAGGGTGCGCATCCGCGCTTCGACCACGACATGGAGCCGGCAGTCCTCGCACGTCTCCAGGTGGTCGCGGGTGTCGTCGCAATTGCTCATCATGTCCCCCTCTACAGGAGGGTCTCCACGTGGGGTTTCAACTTTTGAACGAGAATTTCGCGCGCCCGGAACAGCCAGGTTTTCACGGTGCCGACGGGGACCTGGAGCGTCTGGGCGATCTCGCTCACGCCGAGGTCCTCGAGGTATTTCAGGGTGACGCACGCCTGGTACTCCTGGGGCAGCTCGCGGATCGCCTGATGGAGCCGCTCGCTCGCATCGACGGGGGCGGCGTCGTGGACGGCGATCTGGTCGGGCAGCTCGGAGGTCGGGCGGCGCTTTTCCTTCCAGTTGAGGGTGCAGTTGGTGGCGAGCCGGCGGAACCAGGGCAGGAACGGCTGGCTTGGATCGTACTGAGGGAAGTTGCGGAAGAGCCGGAGGAAGACCTCCTGGGTCGCGTCCTCGGCGTCCGCGGGGTTCCAAGTGAGCCGGTAGGCGATGTTGTAGGCGAGCTTCTGGACGGACTCCAGGACCGTACGGAAGGCCTCTCGGTCGCCCATCCGCGCGCGGAGCAGAGTGTCTTTGGGGATGTCCGGCGTCATCCTGCCTCCGAGTACAGGATATCCCGGGAAACGGTTTCGAAAGCGTCGGCGCCGGGCGATAGTTTTCATCCCGGCAGTACGGACGGGTGCCGGGAAGGTCCCGCTCTTACGATTCCTCGGCCGGCTCCAGGGTCGCTCCTATCCACTCGGCGATCCCGGTCGCCAGAAGCAGCGTGTAACCGGTGCCGAGGAGCCAGAAGCGAAGATAGACGGAAACGATTCGAGATTGGAACTCCTCGTATCCGGCATTCAGGCTGTGTTCCACCCATCCCTCGCGAAGAAGCGCCAACGGGAAGACTACGAGGAGAAAGATGGAGTAGAGGGATACCCCTCGACGTCGCCCGGGCTGCTCGGACTTGGGGATTGCGTTCACGATGCCCAGGATTCCATACGGAAGCAGGCAGCAGGCAAAGAAGGCAGAGGCCCATTGATCGTCCAATAGGCCGCCGCTGATCACCTTCCAGAGCAGGCATTCGTAACGCCGGCCGTCGTGGGACGGGAGCAGGAAGGATAGAAGCAACCCGGAGCCTCCGATCGCCGAGAGGAGGCGCGGGAGATTCCTCTCCGGATGAAGTCGCAGGACGTGATTGGAGGCAGCGACGAGCGAGGCGCTGATCACGATCTGGACGAGAGTTCCGACCGCCTGAAGATAGTAGGTGGAAGAAGCCGCGACGACATAGAGGCCGAGACACGCGAGGGAAAACAGAGTCAGGGTTCCCCCGCGAAGCTTGCGACTCCGGAATCGGACGGTCGGAAGGGCCGCCACGGCAAGGGTCGCGGAGGCGATCATCACCAATCCTCGATCCAACCCGCGCCACCAGGTGACGAAGAGGCGGGGACATCCAACGGCGTCGCTGCAAAAGGCGCCGATGAGGAGGGCGACCGATGCGACGAGGGTCCAGGCTGGAGCGAACCCTCTCGGCGACTTCATGACCCGATTGTACCCCCGGTCGCCGGGATGAGTTTCGAGCGGAATTAGATCTTCGGCCGGTCCTCGTCCGTCTACTCCTGTATGCTGGCCGCCGCGCGGACCGAGACCGCCCCCTCCGACCGAAGCCTCCTCATCCGATTCCGCCAGGGCGACCGTTCCGCATTCGGCGTGCTGTACGACCGCCATGCCCCGAGCCTTCTCTTTTTTGCCCATTCCCAGGTCGGGGACGCGGCGCTCGCGGAGGATCTCCTCCAGGAGTGCTTCCTCCGGATCCTCGATCTGGATCCGGCGCAGCTCCACCACGACTCGATGAGAAGCCTGCTCTACGCCGTGCTGCGCAACCTGGCCCGGGATGAAGGCCGTCGCAAGAGCGCCCGGCTGAAGAGCTATCCGCTGCTGGCGCCGTCGACGATCGCAGGCGGGGAAGCGGTGCGGTTCGACGACCTCTCGCTCGCGCTTCACGCGCTGCCGCCGGAGCAGCGCGAAGCGGTGGTGCTTCACAACTACGCCGACCTGACCTTCGCGGAGATCGCCGATCTGTCCGGCGTCTCCGAGTCGACCGTCAAGTCGCGCTATCGCTATGCCGTCGAGAAACTGGCCGACGTGCTGAGGGACGAGTCGTGAACATCGAGAAGGTCGAGTCGCTCCTCGAACGGAGCCGGCCGGCGCCTCCGCCGCCGGATCTTCGCCGCCGGATCCTCGAGGCGGTCGATCGAAGGGCTTCCCTGGTTCCCGTGTCGCCGCGCAAACCCCGTTGGATGGAGGTGATGACCGTGGCTGCGTCGATCTTCATGCTGATCGCGACCGTGTCGTGGCTGTTCCGGGCGGCGCCACCGGCGCCGGTCCCCGCATCCCAGGACGGCGGCCAGCCCTTCGAGAATCGGCGGTTGAGCGACGCGTTTCCCGCCGAACCGATGATCGATTTCATCTGGAGCGCCGATGGGAAACACTGGGCCTGCGTGTTTCCCACGGGATCGGGGACGGTGGTCGCGGCCGTGGATGGAAAGCGGGAGAAGGAGTATTCGCAGGTCACCGGTTTCCGATTCGGTGCGGACGGCCGCTATGCCTATACGGCGGTCGGCGAAGCGGGAGTTGGTCTGGTCGTCGACGGCGTGGCTCAGAAGGACTTCGAGGCCTATCCCTCCTTCGCGTGGTCGCCCGACGGGAAGAAGCTCGCATTTGTCGGGTGGCGCGAAGATCAGGTCGTCGTCGTCGAGGACGGCCGGAAGAGCGGCGCTTATGGGGACGTGCAGGAGCTGCTCTGGTCGCCCGACGGATCGATCCTGGCGTACGGCGCGCGAATCGGCCAGGACATGTTCTGCGTCGTGAATGGAAAGAAAGGGGAACCGTTCGACGAGATCGGGAATCTGAGATTCGCGCCCGACGGAAAGACGCTGGCCTATGCGGCAAGGGAAGGGGATGCGCTGCTCGTGGTCGGCACGGCCAAAGGAGCCGACTATTCCCATGTGGGCATTCCGATCTTCAGCGGAGACGGCACCACCATCGGATATGCCGCTTCCGGTGCGAACGGACAGTTCGTGGTGGTCGCCCGCCGGGGCGGTAAATCGGTCTGCTCCGAGGCTTATGTCGAGGTCGGCACGCCGGTGGCGAGCCGCGACGGCCGGGTGTGGGCCTGCCGCGCCAGGTTGAAGTCGGAAAAGGAGGCGGTGCTGATCGTCAAGAGAGAGACCCGCCGGTACAAATTGGACAAGGAGGAAGTCCTTCACGAATCGGATATCCTGACGGAGGACATGGGCGCCGCGGCCGACTCCGTCAGCGATCCCATCCTGAATGCCGAGGGCACGCTCGTCGCGTACGCGGCCGGAAAGGGGTCCCGGAAATATCTCGTGGTCGGGGATCAAAGGACGCAGAAGTTCAGCACCATCGATCGCCTCAGCTTCGGTCCCGACGGCAAGACCGTCGCCTTCCGCGCCGGTCAGTACGGGAAGCAGCTCGTGGTCGTCGGCGAGTCCCGCAGCGACGAGTTCGACGAGGTGGTCAGCGGCCCGGTCTGGAGCAGGGACGGCCGGAAGGTCGCCTTCACGGCGCGGAACGGCGCGGAGCTCTGGTCTCGCGTGCTGGACGTGAAATGATCAGGGCTTCTTCGACACGCCCCGCTCGGTGATGAACCCGGTGATGTACTTCGCGGGCGTGACGTCGAACGCGGGGTTCCAGGCGGGGAAGCGGTCGGACACTTCGGCCGCCGCCCGCTCCTCGATCGGGATCCCGGCGCCGTCGGGGCAGGCGCGGTCGATGGTCGAGCTCGGCGCCGCGATGTAGAACGGCACGCCCATCGCGCGGCACGCGAGGGCGAGGCTGAACGTCCCGATCTTGTTGGCCGTGTCGCCGTTGCGCGCGATGCGGTCGGCGCCGGCGATCGCGGCCTCGATCTTCTTTTCGCGCAGCGCGGCGGCGGCGGCGCCGTCGGGCAGGACCGTCGCCTTCAGCCCGCACTTCTCGGCTTCCCACATCGTGAGCCGCGCGCCCTGGCGCAGCGGGCGGGTCTCGAGCGCGTAGACCGTCGCGCGCGCCTTCAGGAGCACGCCGAACGCGGTGCCGATCCCGCCGGTCGCGAGGGCGCCGGTGTTGCAGATCGTGAGGACCCGCTTGCCTTTCAGCAGCGGCGCGCCGTGGCGGGCGATCGCGTCGCACATCGCGGCGTCTTCCTCATGGATCCGACGCGCTTCGGCGAGCGGGTCGGCGGCCTTCAGGGTCCGTTCCACCGCCCATCGCAGGTTGACGGCCGTCGGGCGGGAGGCGATCAGCTTCTTCGCCGCGGCAGGGCGGTCCTTGGCGAGGGCGAGCGCGTAGGCGCCGGTGACGCCGAGGAGCGGCGCGCCGCGGACGGCGAGGGTCTTGATGGCGTCGACGACCTGGTCGACGGTCTTGCAGACGAGGTATTTCTCGCGGTAGGGAAGGAGACGCTGGTCGAGGATTTCGAGGCGGCCCTTGGTCCAGCGAACCGGTTCGACCTGCGGAGGCACTACTTCTTCGGGGTCTTGCCGGTGTGCTTGAGGATGCGGTCGAGCGAGTCGGTGGGCAGCGCGCCCTGCTTGACCCAGTGATTGTACCGCTCGAGGTTGATCTTGACCTTCTCCTCGGGCTTCTTCTTCGACGGATCGTAGACGCCGAGGTTCTCGAGGTAGCGGCCGTCGCGCCGCGTGCGCGAATCGAACACCGCGATGCGCCAGTACCCCTCGTTCTTCTTGCCCGTGCGGCTCAGTCGGATGCGAACGCTCATAGGGCGGAAACTATAGCAGCGGGCCGAAGGGCGTGCAAGGGGTATTTGTCATCCGAAAAGGCGAAAGAGGCCCACGGCGACCCCCGCCAGGGCGGCGAGCCCCACGGCAACGGCCGGCCGGACGGTCGCGTTGCCGGGCGTCGGCCGCGCCCGGCAGATCGACGCGATGCCCGCGACGAAGAACGTGGCGTACAGGACGATGGGGCCGATCGGCGGCGGGATCCGGTCGACGACGTCTTCTGCGCGGACAATGACCTGGGCCGGCGGGGGCGCCGGGGCCGCCGTCGGCGGCGGAGGCGGCTTCGCGGCCTGCGCCTGCACCCGCGCGATCGTCTCCTTCGCGATCTCCCGCTGGAGGCGCCACTGCCTCGTCGACCCTTCGATCCGAGGATCCCGGAGCGCGAGCCAGAGGCCGAAGTAGGCGAGTCCCGCCAGGCCGACCGTGGCCCCCGTCGCGAGCAGCCGGCGTCGGGCGGTTTCGGTGCTGAAATGGCCCGCAAGGAAGTCGAGGAAGTGGCGCGGCCCGAACCAGCCGACCGCCGCCGCGGCGGGAAGGAACAGGATCCACATCCCTTGAAGGTGGCTGATGTCTTCGGTCGCGGGCGCGAAGCCGACGGGATCGCCCGACCCGTAGTAGAAGCCGCAGGCGAGATAGACGAGGGCGCCCGCGACGGAACCGACGCCGAGGAAGAGGAGTGCGACGTAGCCGAGCCCCCGCGAGGCGAGCCGTCGGGCGCAGAACCACGCGGCCGCTCCGGTAAGCAAGTTGATTGCGATGCCTCCGAGATCGAACACGACCGTGCCCGCGGTGCCGACGGGCTTCGGAAATGTGGGACTCACATAGCCGCCGCCGAGCGGAGAGAGCCGGACCTCGAGGGCGGTCGCGCCGAGGATTTTCGCCGGCACGGCGTGGCCGCCGACTTCATGCAGCACGAGCGCCAGCCGGCTCGCCAGGATCATGAGCGCGAGCAGGGCGAGGTCGAGCAGGAGAAACCGGCCGGGCGTCACGGCGATCCCGAATAAATGAGGCAGGAATAAATCACGCCGACGGGCACCATTCCCGAACCGGCCGATGCGAAAAATATGTGCCTTGTAAACGGGGAGTGGCTCAACGGAAACTCCCTACGGTCGGCTTCGTGGTAGAGTCCGCCCAGCACGATCAAGCCGAAAAGAAGGTAGAGGGCTTCCGTTAAGATCGAGAAACCCAGATTCAGCGCCGCCAGAGGTGCGGTGTCTCGGAGATCCTGGATCGCTGCCAGAAGCCGAGGGGCTGCCCACACCAGCCACCAACTCCCATGGGCTGCCCACGCCCCTCCCGCCGCGGACATCAGCATGAGTGCCCACGGGCGGCGTTTCCAGAGGCCGAAGCCGCCGCCCATGGAGAACGCGCTGAGAAGACACACCGTCGCGTGGTAGACGTGCGTGAGGATTCGATGCCGCTGCAATTCAGGTCCCCTCGGGAGCCGCAATGATTGGAGATGGTTGACCGTGGTGGTCACCAGAACATACAGGCCGAGCAGGATGCAGACCCAGCCCAGTACGGTGAAGAACCGCGACGGAACCGGCGAGTCGGACGTCATCGGGCTTCCATGGAGGAGAACCAGGACCAGGAGTTGGTCAGCAGCGCGATCCCCATTCCGCCTCCGGCAAGGACAAAAAAACCGACCGTCGTGAACCGGGGACGACTGGGCGGAAACTGCCGGCGCCCTTGCTCGCGGAAGATCGCCCCAAGAACGACCAGCCAGACGAGGAGCTCGAGGGTCAACGAGACCATCAGGAATCCCAACTCCGCCGCGATCATGGGATTGACACCGAGCTGAGCCCGGATGATGTCCACGAGGAGAGGGCCTGCCTGAACCAGCCACCAGCCGGATTGGGCGATGTTCGCTCCTCCGAGAGCGCTCACGAAGTTCGGAGCCCACGAGCGTCGCTTCCACATCCCGAAGCCGCAAATCGCGGAGAGGACGCTGAGAAGTTCCCAGCTTCCATAAGTGAGGTGAATCCGGACCCCCTGACTGCCGGCAGCGGTCTGGACATGATTCATCGCGGTCATCACGAGGGAGTAGAGACTGAGCAGTATGCAGGCCCATCCCAGGATCGTGAAGAGCCGGGAGGGAGCCGGCGCGTCGGACGTCGTCGGATCTGCTGCCATTTTCGCGACGTTGGAACGATAACACGTTGTAAGCTGGCGCGGTGAATTTCTCGACCCTGTGGCGCGACGGGATCGGATTCTGGCGGGTCTGGGTCCTCACGCTCGGCAAACGGCACGGCCTGTTCGACGCCCTCAAGCGCCCGGCTCCCAACGACGCCGTCCGGCTCTGGCGCGACGCCGCCCAGGCGCTCGGGCTGATCACGCCCGGCGGCGCCCCCGCGCCCGGCGTGAAGAAGCTGCTCCTCGACCGCGACCACCCCGAGTACCTTGCCGGCCATCTCATGTACGGCGCCATCCGCTCGCTCGACTACGACGCCATGGCCGACTTCTTCAAGACCGGCCGCACGCTCGAACTCCTCTCGCGCCCCCGCCGCAATGAAGCGGTGGAGGAGGCGACGCAGTGGGATCACGTGATGTTCCTGAAGCGGCTGCCGGCCGACGTGCGGGCGCGGTTCACCCGCGGCTGCGACGTCCTCGAGCTCGGCTGCGGCACCGGCCGATGGATCACCGCGATGCGCCGCGCGTTCCCCAAGTCCTGGTTCCACGGCGTCGACCCCGACCCCGACACCGGGGCCGAGGTCGGCTTCGCCGAGAGCGCGGGAACCACCGCCAGCGCCGACATCGTCTACCTCGGCGAGGTGCTCCATCTCACCGACAAACCCAAGACCCTCGCCAACTGCGCCCGGGTGCTTCGGCCGGGCGGCGATCTGCTCGTCGTCGAAGGGTTCATGCCGGAGCGGGTTTCGTCGAAGAAATGGGAAGCGGTCCTGTTCGCGATGCAGCTCGACCAGGCGCTCCAGGGCGCCCGATTCATGAAGCGGAGCGAGCTCGAATTGCCAAAGGAGTTCGGGAAGCCGCGCTTCGTCACCCTCGGGGGATGCGTCGCTCTGGCGGTAGCGCGCAAGCGCGGTTAGGATATGTGGTAACGACCGGGCGGGATCCTTCCCAGATGTACTATAGGGTAGGGCGAACCTTTTGGACGATCCACAGACCGAGATCGGCGGGAACGGCCGGCAGCTACCGGTCACGTCCCACACCGCCCTCGCGTCGATCCGCAGCGGCGACCCGCAGCGGCGCGACGCCGAGCTGGAGCGGCTCGTCGAGCTCTACTGGAAGCCCGTCTACTCCCTGATCCGCCGCGCCTGGGCCGCCACCAACGAGGACGCCAAGGACCTCACCCAGGACTTCTTCGCCACCGTCGTCCTCCAGGCCAACTTCGCCGAGCGCTACACCCAGGCGCGCGGAAGTTTCCGCGGTTACCTCAAGGGCGCGCTCCGCAACTTCCTCTCGAAGCGGTCCCGCGACGACTCCCGCGAGAAGCGCGGCGGCGGCGTCCGGGTCACCAGCCTCACGATCCGCGACTCCGACCTCGAGGAAGTCCTGCCCGACGACCAGGCCCTCCGCCCCGACGAGATCTTCGACTCGGCGTGGCGGACCGTCGTGCTCGACCGCGCGACCCGGCTCCTCGGCGAGCGCCTGGAGGCCCAGGGCAAGCGGCTCTACTTCGAGGTCTTCAAGCGCTACGACCTCGAGACCGTCGACGGCGCCACCTCCTACGACTCGATCGCCAAGGATCTGCGCATCAGCGTGGACGACGTGAAGAACTACCTCACCCGGAGCCGCGAGGAGTTCCGCAACGCCGTCCGGTCGATTCTCTGCGAATCCGTGGGGAGCCCCGAAGACCTCTCCCAGGAATGGGAGGCGCTCTTCGGGGGCGGCTAGATGGCCGCAGAGACGCTGAGACGCAGAGCAGAGCTTCTTCTCGGAGTCTCGGCGTCTCAGCGGCTGCAGATGACCGTGGTGCCCTCGTGGTAGAACGGAAGCCGGGTCCCGACCTCGCCCGCCGGCTCGGCAGCGTCCTCCGCGGCGCCCAGGACCGCAGTCTCGGTCTGCGCGCCCTGCGCGCCGGGCTCATCACCGACCAGGAGCTCGCCGGGCCCGTCGGCGTCGAGGACCTGCTGCGCGGCAAGGGCGTCGCGCCGGAGAAGATCAAGGAGCTCCACGCCGAGATCGACCGCGACGACTACGCGCTCTTCCGGCCGGATCGGGCGATGCCGCGCGAGGTCTTGGCCGTTCTCGGGGAGCCCGACCGGCGGCTCGCGGAGTTCGTCCGGGTCTCTCGACTGGGGCAGGGCGGCATCGGCGAAGTGTGGAAGGCGTGGGACACCCGGCTCGGCCGCTGGGTCGCGATCAAGCTGCCGATGGCGACGCCCGACCAGGAAGGCGCGTCGGAGCGTTTCTCCCGCGAGGCGCTCGCCGCGGCGCGCCTCTCCCATCCCAACATCGTCTCGATCCACCGCGTCGCCGAGGAGAGCGGCCGCTGCTTCATCGTGATGCAGTTCGTCGAGGGTCGGACGCTCCGCGGGATGAAGGTCGACGTGCGCCAGGCGGTCGGCATCCTGCGCGACGTCGCGATGGCGGTCCACTACGCCCACGAGCAGGGCGTGATCCACCGCGACCTGAAGCCCGGCAACATCGTGATCGGCGCCGACGGCCGGCCGTTCGTGCTCGACTTCGGCCTCGCCCACCTCCAGGAGGCGGGGCGGGTCCAGTCGCGCGAGGGCCTCGTCGCCGGCACGGCGTCCTACATGTCGCCCGAGCAGGCCCGCGGCGAGCCCGCGGCGCGCGAGCGGGCGACCGACGTCTACTCCCTCGGCGCCACGCTCTACGAGCTGGTCACCGGCCGGCCACCGTACGACGGCGCGTCGTTCGCCGAGACGCTCCAGAAGGTGCTCAACACCGAGCTCGAGTCGCCGCGCGCGCTCAACCCGGCGCTGCCGAAGGACGTCGAGACCGTCATCCGCAAGGCGATGGACAAGGATCCGCGCCGCCGCTATGCGACGGCCCGCGACCTGGCGGAGGATCTCGACCGCGTCCTCAAGGACGAGCCCGTCGCGGCGAGCGCGATCACCCAGACCCTCCGGCGCCAGATCAAGCGGAGCCGCTCGCTCGTCTGGGTCGCCGCGGCCGGCATCCTCTTCGCGCTGGCGTGGCGCGCCTGGATCTCCGCCGAGGACAACACGCGCCGGATCGAGTCCGAGTCGCGCGAGCGGGAACGGGAGCGCGAGCTCCAGGGGTTCCGCGACATGGCGCGCGTCTCCATCCAGGCGATGCAGACGCTCCGCCGCGCCGGCGCGAACGAGCGGATGGGCGAGTTCCTGTCGAAGCTCGAGAAGTCGTGCGAATCGATGCGCCAGCGGAAGATCGTCTCGCCGGAGATCGAATACCTCCTGGGCCGCGGCTGCCGCGCCGCGATGGAGGACGCAAAGGCGCTCCAGGCGCAGGACCGCGCGCTCACGCTGTCGTCGAAGTACGCGCCCGCGCTCTACGAGAAGTTCGTGCTCAGCGACGGCCAGCTGAAGGAGGCGGAGCTGAACGAGCTGCGGACCGGCCAGGGGCTCGACGAGCTGGACAAGCGGACGCTCGAGGGGATGGTCGCTCAGCTCTACCGCAACGGCGCCGCGGCGCGGGAGCTGCTGGAGCAGGTCCTGACCGAGGATCCGGGCCGCTCGGAGGCGTGGGAGACGCTCGCGCGGACGCACCTGAGCGGCATCGGCGACTTTGCGCCGCCGAAGGATCAGGAGGAGGCGTACCGCCAGGCCGACGAGATCTACTCGCGGGCGCTCGCGCAGGACGGCGGCTTCGTGCCGTTCTGGATGAAGCGCGGCGCGGCTCGGACGGCGCGCGCGGGCGTCCTGCTCGAGACGGGCCGCGATCCGATCCAGGTCTTCCAGGGCGCCGAGGACGACTATACGCACGTGATCAAGTTCGGCCCCTCGGTCGAGGCGCTGGTCAGCCGCGCGCTGGTGCGGGCGAACTACGGTCTTTACAAGTCGTCCGTCGGCGGGAATCCGATCAAGGAGTTCGAACTCGCCGACGAGGACCTCAACCAGGCGGCCAAGCTCCGCCCGAAGGATCCGTTCGTCCTCTCGGGCCGCAGCTATGCGCTCCGCGCCCGCGCCGAGCACAAGGTGGACAAGGGGGAGAGCCCGCTCAAGGAGCTCGAGACGATGGAGGCGCTCGCGGCGCCGTTCGTCGCCGACAAGACGATGCCCGCCGAGGCGTGGATGAACGTCGCGCTCCTCTGGGCCGCCCAGGCGTCCTACCGCGGCGGCCTGGGAGAGGATCCGATGAGCGACTTCGCCCGCGCCGACCAGGCGTTCGCGATGGTCCAGATGGCGAACAAGATCACGCTCCACGCGAAGTGGGCCCGCGTGAAGGTCCAGCAGGCGCGGCTCCGGGTGAAGCGCCGGGGCGATCCGACGCCGGACCTCGACAAGGCGCTCGCCAGCCTGGTCTACGTGTTCCCGATGGCGCGCTTCTACAACGAGGCGAAGATCACGCAGGGCATGTACTTCCGCGCGAAGGGCGAGCTCAAGGTGACGTACGGGAGCGATCCCACGCCGGAGTTCGAGGACGCGCGCCGCAGCCTGGGCGACGTGCTCGAGGTGAATCCCGCCTGCGCCGAGGCGACCGCCGAGCGGGGCCACCTGGAGCTCAGCTGGGGCCGCTACCGCACGAAGGTGCAGGACCGTCGCGGCGCCCACGACCACTACGCCAACGCCGTCCGCTACTTCGAAGAAGCGATGAAGGTCAACGATACGCTGAGCGGCTCTCTTCGCGACTGGCACCGCGAAGCCCGTCGCGGGATGCTCGGCGCCTACTAGCCCCTTCTACCGCCAGTCGTTTTCTCAGCCCCCACGTCAGGAATCTCAATCCATAGTCGATGGTTTTTCCTACCCCCTCGGTCGGTCGGAGGTAATCAACTGCAGATTACTAGTTGGATGGATGACATGAAAAAGATCCTCGGCCTTGCGCTCCTGACCGCCCTGACGCTGAGCCTCGGCGTCGGCGCGCAGGACAAGAAGCACGACGCGGTCCCCGCGAAGATCAGCTTCGACCGGCAGATCCGGCCGATCTTCCAGGGCGTCTGCATCGGCTGCCACCAGCCCGCGAAGGCCAAGGGCAACTACCTCATGATGTCGCGGGAGCAGATGATGGCCGCGGGCGAGTCCAAGCTGGCCGCCATCGTCCCCGGACAGCCCGACAAGAGCCACCTGGTCAAGCTCATCACGCCCGACAAGGGCGAGGCCGAGATGCCCAAGGGCAAGAAGGCCCTGAGCCAGGTCGAGATCGACCTCGTCCGCAAGTGGATCGCCGAGGGCGCGATCGACGACACCCCCGTCAACGCCAAGTCGAAGTTCGATCCCGAGCATCCCCCGATCTACACCCGGCCGCCGGTGATCCCGGCGCTCGACTTCTCGCCCGACGGCGAGATGCTCGCGATCGCCGGCTTCCACGAGGTGCTGCTCTTCAAGGCCGACGGCTCCGAGCGCATCGCCCGGCTGGTCGGCCTGTCGGAGCGCATCCAGTCGCTCCGGTTCTCGCCCGACGGCAAGTCGCTCGCCGCGGTCGGCGGCCTGCCCGCCCGGACGGGCGAGGTCCAGATCTGGGAGCTCGAGAAGCGGACCCTCGCCCTCTCGGTGCCCTCGACGTACGACACCCTCAACGGCGTCAGCTGGTCGCCCGACGGCACGAAGCTCGCCTACGGCTGCGGCGACAACACCATCCGCGCGATCGACACCAAGAAGGGCGACCCGGTCGTCTACAACCTGTCCCACAGCGACTGGTCGCTCGGGACGACCTTCTCGTACGACGGCTCCCACATCGCGAGCGTCGGCCGCGACGGCGCGGTGAAGCTCATCGAGGTCGCGACCCAGCGGCTGGTGGACAACATCACGTCGATCACGCCGGGCGCCCTGAAGGGCGGCATCATCGCGGTCGCCCGCCATCCCGCCCGCGACGAGATCGTGTACGGCGGCGCCGACGGCAAGCCGAAGATCTACCGGATGCACCGGATCGTCGCGCGCCAGATCGGCGACGACTCGAACAAGATCGCCGAGCTGTCCCAGATGCAGGGCCGCGTCTGGAGCGTCGCGGTCAGCGCCGACGGCAAGCGCATCGCCGCCGGCAGCGGACTGGACGGGAAGGGCGAGGTCGCCGTCTTCTCGTACGATGCGGACACCGTTCCCGACAACATCAAGGCCATCCTGGCCAAGGCGAACGACAAGCGCAGCACCGAAGAGCAGAAGGTGCTGGACGGCCACACCCGGGGAGTCGCCAAGCAGGTCTGGAAGAAGCCGGTGGAGAAGGGCATCGTCTACGCGGTCGCGTTCAAGCCGGGCGGCGGGACGGTCGCGGCGGCGGGCTCCGACGGACTGGTGCGGCTCTACGACCTGAGCACCGGCAATCTCGTGAAGGAGTTCTCGCCGGCGCCGATCGAGGCCCCGGCCGCGAAGACGGGCGACGCGCCCGTCCAGACCACGCTTCGCGTCGACGACCGCAAGGAGCGCGAGGCCCTTCCGGCGGGCGCCAAGCTCGCCGCGCTCGAGGTCCAGCCCAAGGAGCTCGCGTTCGGCCGCCGCTTCGAGTACGCCCAGGTCGTCGTGACGGGCAGGCTCGAGACCGGCGAGGCGATCGACGTGACCCGCATGGTCGAGGCGAAGCCGACCGCCGACGTGGTCGACGTCTCCCCGGCGGGCCTCGTCCAGCCGAAAGTCGACGGCGAGGCGAAGATCATCTTCAGCCTCGGAGGCCAGAAGGCGAGCGCCGACGTGAAGGTCACCGGCATCCGAGACGAGTTCGCGGCGGACTTCATCCGCGACGTGAACCCGGTGCTCTCGCGGGTGGGCTGCAACGCCGGCACGTGCCACGGCGCCCAGAAGGGCCGGAACGGCTTCAAGCTCTCGCTGCGCGGCTACGACGCGGTCGAGGACCTGCGGTCGCTGACCGATGACCTGGCGTCGCGCCGCGTGAACGTGGCGTCGCCCGACGACAGCCTGATGCTCCTCAAGACGACGGGCGCCGCGCCCCACGAGGGCGGCCGCGTCGTCCAGCACGGCGACGTCTACTATCAGATCCTGCGCTCCTGGATCGCCCGCGGCGCCACGGTCGACTTCGCGTCCACCAAGGCCGTGAAGATCGAGGTGACCCCGACCAACCCGGTCGTCGAGCGGATCGGCGGCCGCCAGCAGATGCGCGTGATCGCGACCTACGCCGACGGCAAGACGCGCGACGTGACGCGCGAGGCGTTCATCGAGAGCGGCAACACCGAGAGCGCGACGGCCGACCGGTCGGCGCTCCTGACGGCGATCCGCCGCGGCGAGGCGCCGGTCCTCGCCCGCTTCGAAGGCGCCTACGCGGCCACCACGCTCACCGTGATGGGCGACCGCAAGGGCTTCGTCTGGGAGAACCCGCCCGCGTTCAACAAGATCGACGAGCTGGTCTCGGCCAAGTGGCAGCGGATGAAGATCAAGGCCTCGGGCGTCTGCAGCGACGCGGAGTTCGTCCGCCGGGCCCACCTCGACCTCACCGGCCTGCCGCCGAGCTCGGAGGAGGTCCGGGCGTTCATGGCCGACGCCACGGAGCAGAGGGCGAAGCGCGAGGCGCTGATCGCGAAGCTGATCGGCAACGACGCGTTCGTCGACCACTGGACCAACAAGTGGGCCGACCTTCTCCAGGTGAACCGGAAGTTCCTCGCCCCCGAGGGCGCGTCGTCGTTCCGCAAGTGGATCCGCGACCATGTCGCGAAGAACACGCCCTATGACCAGTTCGTCCGGGAGATCGTCGGGGCCGACGGGTCGAACAAGGAGAACCCCGCGGCTTCGTACTACAAGATCCTGCGCGACCCGGCGAGCACCACGGAGAACACGACCCACCTGTTCCTGGCGGTGCGGTTCAACTGCACGAAGTGCCACGACCATCCGTTCGAGAAGTGGACCCAGGACCAGTACTACCAGACGGCGGCGTACTTCGCCCGGGTCGGGCTGAAGGCCGACCCCGCGAGCGCCGGCAAGAACATCGGCGGCACCGCCGTCGAGGGCGCGAAGCCGATGTACGAGATCGTGTTCGAGAAGCCGGACGGCGAGGTCACCCACGAGCGGACGGGGAAGGTGACGCCGCCCAAGTTCCCCTACGACTGCAAGTACGAGGTGCCGGAGAAGGCGTCGCGCCGCCAGCAGCTGGCCTCCTGGCTGACGTCGCCCGACAACGCGTACTTCGCCCGCAGCTACGTGAACCGCATCTGGGGCTACCTGTTCGGCATCGGCATCATCGAGCCGATCGACGACATCCGCGCCGGCAACCCGGCCTCGAACCCCCAGCTCCTCGATTACCTGACCGAGGAGTTCGTCAAGGCCAAGTTCGACACGCGCCACGTGATGAAGCTGATCTGCCTGTCGCGCGTGTACCAGCTGTCGGTCTCCACGAACGAGTGGAACAAGGACGACAAGATCAACTACTCCCACGCGCTGGCCCGCAGGCTCCCGGCGGAAGTGATCTACGATGCGGTCCACACCGTCACGGGATCGGTCATGAAGATCCCCGGCGTGCCGGCCGGCACGCGGGCGGCGGCGCTGCCCGACTCGGGCGTGGAACTGCCCAGCGGCTTCCTCGGCACGTTCGGCCGCCCGCCGCGCGAGAGCGCGTGCGAGTGCGAGCGGACCAGCGAACTGCGCCTGGGCGCGGTAATGTCGCTCATCAGCGGGCCGACGATCGCCGATGCGATCGCGGACAGCGGGAACGGCATCGCGAAGCTCGTGGCCGCGGAGAAAGACGACCAGAAGCTCATCGACGAGATCTTCATGCGGGTCCTGAACCGTCCCGCGCGTCCCGAGGAGACCAAGCGGGCGCTCCAGGAGATCGAGGGCATCCGCGCGGACCACAAGACGCTGACCGGGCTGCTCGCGAAGCGCGAGGAGGACTGGAAGGTCCTCGAGCCCAAGCTCCAGGCGGAGCGGACGGCGGCCATGGCCAAGGCGAAGGAGGAGCTGGACGCGCACGCGGCGGCGATCGCGCCGCGCGTGGCCGCGGAGGAGAAGGCCCGGCAGGAGAACATCGCCAAGAAGGAAGCCGAGCTGAAGGAGTACGAGGCCCAGCAGGTCTCGAAGCTGCCCGAGTGGGAGAAGACCCACAACAAGGGGGGCGAGTGGTTCCCGATCCTGCCGACGAAGCTCGAGGCGTCCAACGGCGCGACGCTCTCCACGCAGCCCGACCTCTCGGTCGTCGCGTCCGGCAAGAACGGGAAGGGCAACTACGTGATCACGGCTCAGACGAGCCTGAAGGGGATCAAGCAGATCCGCCTCGAGGCGCTCGAAGACAGCCGGATCCCGACGAAGGGCCCCGGCCGCGCGCCGGACGGCAACTTCGTCCTGGTGCAGTTCGACGTCACGGCGACGTCGAAGGCCGAAGCCGCGAAGACCGGCAAGGTCCCGCTCCAGAACGCGAAGGCCAGCTTCAGCCAGCAGAACTTCGACGTGAAGAACGCCATCGACGGCACGCCGAACAACAACAAGGGCTGGGCGGTATCGCCGGTCCCGGGCATCACGCACTGGGCGACGTTCGAGACCAAGGAGGCGGTGGGCTACGACGGCGGGACGATCCTGACGTTCACGCTGCGGCAGACGTACGACCAGCCCGACTTCATGCTCTCCCGGTTCCGGATCTCGCTCGCGATCGAGACGTTCGGCCTGGGCCTCTCCGACGAGCTGCGGGCGATCGTCGCGGTCGACGCCGGCCAGCGGACCGACCTCCAGAAGGAGTACCTGGCGCGGTTCTTCAAGCTGACCGATCCCGAACTCAAGAAGAAGAACGAGGCGGTGGCCGCCGCGAAGAAGCCGCTGCCGATCGACCCGCGCCTGAAGGAGCTCCAGGAGTCGCTGACGATGGTGAGCAAGCCGGTGCCGCTGGATCCGGGGCTCGCCCAGCTGCGGGCGGACACCGATCAGAGCACCAAGCAGATCGCCAACGAGCGGCTGACGGCCGCGCAGGACCTCTGCTGGGCGCTGATCAACAGTCCCGCATTCCTCTTTAACCGATAAGGGTATTGAGAAGGGGCGAGGGGTGATGAACACCCCTAACCCGGTACGGGGTACTGTGTATTGAGTACCGAGATACGGATTGAGGGGTAATCTAGTTAGAGACTGAAGGAGCCGACCGATGATCGTTATTCCAAATGAGGCGCCCAGGGACGGATGCAAGCACGGGATGACCCGTCGCGACATTCTCCGCTACGGCGGCTCCGGTGTTCTCGGTCTTTCGCTCGGCTCGATGTTCGGGCTGCAGGCGAAGGCCCAGGAGACCAAGAAGCACGGCGGCCCCGGCTGGGGCAAGGCGAAGCACATCATCATGTGCTACCTCCAGGGCGGCCCCTCGCACCTGGACCTCTGGGATCCGAAGGAGAATGTCCCGGACAACGTGAAGAGTGTCTTCAGGCCGATCAACACGAAGACGGACGGCCTCCAGTTCTGCGAGACGCTGCCCAAGCTGGCGCAGGTCACCGACAAGGTGACGATGATGCGCGCGGTCAGCTACTCGCCCAACGGCCTCTTCAACCACACGGCCGCCATCTACCAGATGATGACGGGCTACACCACCGACAAGGTGAGCCCCTCGGGCCAGCTCGAGCCGCCCGATCCGAAGGACTTCCCGAACTACGGCTCGAACATCGTGCGGCTGAGGCCGCCCGAGGCGCCGATGCTGCCGTTCGTCATGCTGCCCCGTCCGCTCCAGGAGTCGAACGTGGTCGGGAAGGGCGGCACCGCCGGCTTCCTCGGCAAGGGCTACGACCCCTACCTGCTCTACCCGGACGGCGACGACAACGACATGGCCAAGATGGAGCGCATCAAGGTCGAGGACTTGAAGCTCCGCCCCGAGGTGTTCGGCTTCCGCCTCCAGCGCCGCGCCAAGCTGCGCGAGGCGATCGAGGCCACGATGCCGGATATCGAGAATGCCGTCTCCGACTTCAAGCTCGACGAGTACTATGACCGCGCGCTCAACCTGATCGCGTCGGGCCGCGCCCGCGAGGCGTTCGAGATCGACCGCGAGCCGAAGGACATCCGCGACCTGTACGGC
>Ga0134121_10001598_pt1 | contig 21128 bp, 17 predicted proteins | sample KB301_FD_96463 | JGI IMG/M metagenome (GOLD analysis project Ga0134121, IMG submission 96463) | Terrestrial soil microbial communities without Nitrogen fertilizer from Kellogg Biological Station, Michigan, USA - KB3-0-1 | ecosystem: Environmental > Terrestrial > Soil > Unclassified ... | reverse complement strand
TCCACGACACCGTCTGGTTGTTCGTGGCGAAGACCACGTTCGTGACTTCCGCCGGCACCGCCCAGGCGGAGGCGTCGGCCGGCGCGCAGTCCACGAGGTTGCTCACCCCGTCGCCGTCGAGGTCGGCGATGACCTTCAGGAAGACCGTGGTCGGCGTGTAGAAGATCTGCCACACGAGCCCGCCCGGCAGGATCGGCGTGTTCACCGTGGCGAAGGTTCCCGTCGCCGACGGGAAGGTCAGGATGGTGAAGGTGTTGAGGTCGGCGGGGACGAAGCCGTTGACCAGCGACACGTTGAGGGTGCCGGCGATCGTCGGCGCGGCCGAGAGGACGGCGCGATCGTGCTCCGAACCTGGAGTCAGGCCGCCGATCTCCACGTCCATCGCCGTCAAGGCCGTCTCGGTGAGAGTGCCGTTGATGGCCAGCGACCCGGGGGACGTCCCCGGCGCCAGGTGCGCGTTCGTCAGGTTGACGTTGGCGGTGATGGTGCCGGTGCCGCCGAGCGTCCCTCCCTGGATCTGCAGCGTGTTCGTCGACGAGAGCGAGGCGGGGGATTCCACCGACAGCAGGCCTCCCGTCTGGGTGAAGGATCCAATGCTGAGAGCCGTGCTCCCGGCCTGCAGCTTCATCGTCCCCGCGTTGGTGACGTCGACCGTGATGGAGGACGTGCCCGCCCCGGCGGTGCGCACGAACACCCCCCCGGACGCCTGGTTGTCGAACGCGCCGGTCCCGCCGATGTTCGCGGTGATGCCGGCATCGGTCTGAGCGGTCAGCGTCCCGGCGTTGTGGATGATCCCGCCGGTCCCGATACGGATGCTGCCATTGCCGGCCCAGGTGCTGGTCCCGGCGATGTTGAGCACGCGCCCGCCGCTGATGTCCTTGGTGCCGGCGGAACTCATGATCACGCCGCCGTTGGCGTTCAGGATGCCGGCCTCGGTCAGCGTGCCGCCGCTCCAGTTCATGGCTCCGGAGACGCTGACGGTGTCGCTTCCCTTGAGCGTGCCGCTCGACACGGACAACGTCGCAAGCGCGATCGCCTCTCCGCTGCGCAAGTCGAGCGTCCCGAAGCTCAGGGAGACGTTCGTCCCGAGGCTGGTGAGGGTGGACTCGGGAAGGAAGGCGAGGGTGCCGCCAGTGACCGTCGTCCCGGTGGCCGAGAAGGTTCCGCGCCCGGTGAGGGTGCCTGCCGAGACCTGGAGCGCGCCGATCGAGGTGCTGGATCCCGGCGCGAGCTCGTACGAACCGGCCTGGTTCTGGACCGTCGTCCCGGAGGCGCCCACGATGCTGCCGGTGCTCGTGCCGCCTCCGGAGAACGTGATCGTCCCGGTCTGGATGTCGAGGGTCCCGTCGTTGTCGAAGACCACGGTGACCATGCTGCTCCCGACGCCGGTGGACTTGCGGAACGTGGCTCCGGCCTGGTTGTCGAAGCGTCCGCTCCCTCCGATATTCGCGCTCATCAAGGCGTCGCTCAGCGCCGTCCAGGTCGAAGAGTTGTGGATCACGGCCCCGCCACCCAGGCGGACGCTCCCGATCCCGGACCAGGAGGTCGCCGCGGTGACGTTGAGCGTGCGGCCGGCCGTGACGTCCTTGTTCCCCGCCCCGGTGATGGTCATCGGGCCATTGAGGTTGGTGACGGCCGACCCGCTGAAGGTTCCGCCCGACCAGTTGGTGGCTCCCGCGACCGAGACCGTGTCGGTTCCCTGCAGCGTCCCGCCGGAGAAGGTGAGAGTCGGGAGGTTGACCGTCTCGCCGCTCTGCAGATCGAGGGTGCCATTGCTCTGGGTCAGGCTGGAGCCGAGGGTGGTGAGGGTCGACTCGGGAAGGAAGGCGAGGGTGCCGCCAGTGACCGTCGTCCCGGTGGCCGAGAAGGTTCCGCGCCCGGTCAGGGTGCCTGCCGAAACCTGGAGCGCGCCGATCGAGGTGCTGGATCCTGGCGCGAGCTCGTACGAACCGGCCTGGTTCTGGACCGTCGTCCCGGAGGCGCCCGCGATGCTGCCGGTGCTCGTGCCGCCTCCGGAGAACGTGATCGTTCCGGTCTGGATGTCGAGGGTCCCTTCGTTGTCGAAGACCACGGTGAAGAGGGTGCTGTCGACGCCGGTGGATTTGCGGAACGTGGCTCCGGCCTGGTTGTCGAACCGTCCGCTCCCTCCCAGATTCGCGGTCATGGCGGTGTCGTTCAGCGCCGTCCAGGTCGAAGAGTTGTGGAGCACGGCCCCGCCGCCCATGCGGATGCCGCCGGTCCCGGACCAGGAGGTCGCCGCGGCGACGTTGAGCGTTCTTCCGGCGGTGATGTCCTTGACCGAAGCCCCGGTGATGGTCAGCGGGCCGTTGAGGTTCGTCACCCCCGACCCGCTGAAGGCTCCGGCCGACCAGTTCGTGGCCCCCGCGACGGTGACCGTGTCGCTCCCCTGGAGGGTGCCGCCGGTGAAGTCGAGCGTGGGAACGCTGACCGCCTCGCCGCTCTGCAGATCGAGGGTGCCGAGCGCCATGGTCAGCGAGCCCAGGCCGTTCAGCGTCGCGGCCGGAAGAAATGTCGTGGTGCCCCCGGAGATGGTCGTCGCGGAAGCCGTGTAGGCCCCGGAGATGTTCACGGTGCCGGTGGTCACGGCCACGTTCGGCACGACGACACTCGATCCCGCCGAGAGGGTGAAGCTGCCGCCGGCGAAACGCAGCGTCGCCCCGGCCAGCCCGCTCGTCGGGCCATTCAGCGTCCCGCCGCCGGTCAGGGCGAGCGTGCCGGTCTCGATCGACAACGTGCCGTCGTTGGTGACCGGGAGGTTGAGGGTGGTCACGCCGGTCGCGGTCTTCTTGGTGAAGGTCGCGCCGGGGAGGTTCTCGAACGCCGGCGCCGCCCCGCCGAGGTTGAAGGTCATGGTGGCGTCGGTGGTCGATTCCCATGTGCTGGCGTTGCGGATCCGCGCGCCGCTTCCCGTCCGGATCGGGCCGGTGCCGCTCCAGGAGGTCGCGCTGTTCGCGACGAAGAGCCGGCTGTTCGTGACGTCCTTCGCCGTGGCGGCCGTAATGGTCACCGTCCCGTTCGCCGTGGTCGTGGCGGCGCCGCTCAGCTCCCCGCCGCTCCAGGCGAAAGGTCCCGACACCGACACGTTGTCCGTCCCCTGCAGCGTTCCGCCCGACAGCGTGAGCGAAGCCAGGCCGACAGCCTCGCCGGTGTTCAGGGTGAGCGTGCCCGCGGTGTTCGTCAGGCCCGCCGACCCGAGGGTCGTCACGGTCGAGGCCGCATTGAAGGTGAAGACCGCGGCGTTCGCCGTCGAAGTCGTCGCGTTGAAGACGCCGTCCACCGTGACCGTCCCGGCGGTGACCGCGACGTTCGGCACGCTGACGTTCGAGGTGCTGCTCAACGCGGAGGTCCCGCCGCTGAAGCGCAGCGTCGTCCCGGGGAGCCCGGTGATCGTTCCATTGACGGATCCGCCGTTGCTGAGGTCGAAGGTTCCGGTTTCGATCGAGATGGCGCCGTCGCTGGTGAACGGCACGTTGATCGTGGTGATCCCGGTGCCGACCGTCTTCTTGAAGGTTCGGGTGGCCTGGTTGTCGAAGGACGCGGTGCCGCCGAGGTTGAGGGTGATGGTGGCATTGTTCTGGGCGTCCCACGTTCCCTGGTTCCGGATGACGCCCCCCGTTCCCATGCGGATGCTCCCGGTGCCGGTCCAGGTGACGGTGCCGTGTGTCACCAAGATACGCGAACCGCTGATGTCCTTGACGCTGGCCCCGGTGATCGCGATCCCGCCGTTGGCGTCGGTGATGCCGGCGCCGGTCATGGCGCCGGCGCTCCAGTTGAGGAGACTGGCGATGGCGACGTCCCCCGCGCCGCCGATGGAGCCGCCGCTCATGTTCAGTGTGCCATTGACCTGCGAGGACGCCGCCAGGTTCAGGTTGCCGAGCGTGATCGTGAGAGAAGCGCCGGTCTCGACGAACAGCGTCGAGACGCTGTGCGTCCCGTTGCTGAGCGTGACCGTGGAGCCGGCCGGGATGCAGACGTCATCGGCGGCGCCCGGCAGGATGTCGGTGCTCCAGTTGGTCGCGGTCTGCCACAGCCCGGTGCCGGCGCTGTTGTCGAAACGGATCGTCCCCGGGCACCCGGCGGCGGCGAGGCCGATCGCCGACTCGGAAAGAGGCAGCGCCTCGGCGAGTCCGCCCCGCGCCGCGGCGATGAGCAACCGCGGCGGCGGGCCGCCCGCGTCCGCACCGACGGCATGGTCCGCGCCGGTGACGTCGTCGCTGTCCGGGCCCGGGTCCACGCCGGCGAGGACGATCCGCCGGTCGGAGTCGATCGCGAGGCTGGTGACGCCGCCGAGGGTCGAGCGGGGAATCGCGTGCAGGCCTTCGAGGGTCTTCTCGGCGGTGGAGACGCGCGCCATGAAGGCCGCCCCGCCGCGGTCGCCTCCGACCAGGGCGTGATCCCCGGCCGCCGCGATCGCCAGCGGCGCCGCGGCGACATCCTTCACGACGACGGGGGAGTCGGACTTCGGGCCGGCGAACGCAACGAAGCCGGCCGCCTCGGAGAGGCGGCGATTCGTCCCGGGTGAGGTCCGGCGGCCGATGACGATGGCGGAGCCGTCGTCACGCGCCAGAAGACCCGTGACCGACCCTTCGAGGTCGTCCGCGAGCGGGGAGAAGGAGAGTGCGGCCCCATCGAGTGTCGCGGCGTACGGCTGCGCCGCCGTGCCGGCGCGCCGCGCACCGGCGAAGAGAACGCGCCCGGGCTCGGTCGTGGCGATCGCGTCCACGGAGAGTGAGGCGACAGGCTCGATGGCGATCGAGCGCGGTGGCGTCTCCGTCCGGAGAGACAGCGCCGCAAGGAAGCCGGCGCCGTCGCTCGTCCCCCCCATCCAGGCGGTTCCCTGCGTGTCGACCGCCACCGCGCGCACTTCGTCTTCGCCAGGACCTCCGAGGAGGGTGGCGGCAATCGGGCCGGATCCGTCGCGCGGGAGCGACAGGGCGAAGCCGTCGGATGCGCCGAGCCGCTGCCGGCGCGGGCCCGTCTGCGGAAAGTCGTCCGACTCGGTCCGGCCGACGACGAGCAACGCGTCGTCCGACGACGCCAGCGCCAGCGCGAGGTCGCGCCCCGCGCCTCCGAAGTAGACGGTCCACGAGGGGCTCGCGGCGCCGCGGTCGATGCGCGTGACGAACGCTTCGGCCAGGGAGACCGGATCGTCGCCCGGCACCGCGAGGGTGCGGCCGGACAGCCAGGTCGCGCCGTGCGGATCGACGACAACCCGGGTCGCCTCGATCGCGACCGAGGCCGCCGGGCGGCCGTTGCGATCCAGCGTGTACGTCAGTCGCCGCCCCGATGCCTGGCGCTGCAGCCGCAGACGCTCTGCAGCCGCCCGCCCGTCGACGTCTCCCGCGTCGGTCAGCGCCAGGGGGATCGCCTCCGGGTCGACGCCCGGGGCGAGCTCGACCTCGATCCGCAATCCCCGGTGATCACCGCGGACGGTCAGCTCGGTGCCGGGAGCGAGGCCGCGGTAGCGGACCGCGGCGAAGGTCGGAGCGCCTTCAATCCAGGAGCGCCGATCGGACCCGGCGAAGTACGAGACGGTCCCTTCGAGTGGCTCGACCCCGGTCGCCGTGGGGGCCGCCTGCGCCCCGGCGAACTCGAGGCGGGAGTGCCGCCAGGTGCCGTCGCCGCCGAGCTGGTCGATGGCGATCCCGCCGGCCTCCAGCCGGAACATCAGCCCGTCGGCGCGGGACAGGAAGAGCGTTCCGCCGCCGGCCTGACCGAGGTTGGCCTCGAAGACCTGGGGGGTGATGGAAGGACCTGCCGCATCGGCCGGAGTCCGATCGGGAGCGGGGAGACCGCGGGGCGGGGCGGGCAGCGCCAGGGACGTCAGGAACACCCAGGACAGAAGCACACTGCTGCGACCCAGCCGGCTGCCAGCGCGCATGAATCCCCCCTGAAAATTGCGCGGGAACATACGACGACCCGGGGGGCCGCGCATCAATTATTTATGTGCGGGCGGCAATATCCGGGCGGCGCCGGGCGAGTCCGCGGCACGGCGCGGCTTCAGTGCTCGAAAGCTCCGTTGATCTCGTCGTACGGCAGGGCCTGGTCGAGGGTGTTGAAGGTGCCGGTGCCGGCGATCTCTCGCGCGGCCTCGAGGAAGCTGGTCCAGGCGGTGCGCGCCAGTCCGCCACCGACGCTGATGCGCCGCACGCCAAGGTAGGCCAGCTCGGCCACCGAAGCCCAGCTCGATCCCACGAGGATGTTGACCGGCTTCGGCGCGACAGCGGCGACCACGCCCGTGATCTCCCCGCGCTGCCGGATGCCCGGCGCATAAAGGCAGTCGGCCCCGGCGTCGGCATAGGCGGTGAGGCGGCGGATGGTTTCCCTGAGGTCGGGCTTGCCGACGAGAAAGCCCTCGGTGCGCGCCGTCAGCATCACACCGGTTCCCTCGAGAGCGTGCCGTGCCGCGCGGATGCGCTCGACCGACAGCTGGAAGTCGAACAGCGGCTTGTGCGGATCGCCGGTGCCGTCCTCGATCGACACGCCGGCGATGCCGGTCAGCGCGGCGGCCGCGACGTTCACCATGACGGCGGCCGCATCGGTGGCGAAGCCGGCGCCGAGGTCGGCGTTCACCGGGATGCGCACTCCGTGCACCAGGGCCTTCAGGTGCTGCAGCGTCTCCTGCAGGTTCACGCCGTGGTCGGGCTTGCCCTGCGACCAGGCGAAGCCGCTGGAAGTGGTCGCGAGCGCCGGGAACCCGAGACGCTCCAGGGCCCGGGCGCTGCCGAGATCCCATGGGTTCGGGATGACGAAACAGCCGGAGGCGTGCAGGTCGCGGAAGCGGCGGCAGAGATCGGTCTTGTCCTTCATCGTCCGTCCTTCGGCTCGCGTGCCGGGAAGCGGCGATTCTATCCCCATCCCCGGGGCCCTGGCGTAACATCGCCGCATCCGCGGGGAGAGGAGCCCATGGCCGAGCCGAAAACCAGGGAAACGAAAGCCAGCGTCGCGACGTTCCTCGGAACGATCGCCGACGCCGAGCGCCGCAAGGATTGCAGGACGGTCGCCGCCATGATGCGCCGCGCCACCGGCTGCGCGCCGAAGATGTGGGGGACGGCCATCGTCGGCTTCGGCCGCCAGCCACTGAAGTACGCGAGCGGACGCGAGCTGGACTGGCCCCGCGTCGCGTTCTCGCCGCGCAAGGGCGACCTGACGCTCTACGTGGGCCCGCCGGAAGAGAAAGCCGATCTGCTGCAACGGCTCGGGAAACACAAGGCCAGCAAGGCCTGCCTCTCCATCAAGCGGCTGGCCGACGTGGACCAGAAGGTGCTCGAGGCGGTCATCAGGAGAGCGCTCGTGGCTACCAGGCGAGGCCGGGGGCGGATCCCAGGTACGCGTCGGACGTGAGCTGGTTGAGGGCGAAGTCGGCGACATTCGCCCGCGACACACGGACGGTCCACAGGTAGCTGCCGACTCTCGAGCCGGTGTTCACCCGGTCGCGCTTGATACCGTTGTTGAGCGAGCCGGGGCGGACGATGATCCACTCGATGCCGCTCGTCGCGATGATCCGCTCCTGGCGCGCCTTGTCCAGGAAATAGATCGGCAGCAGCAGCGGGATGACGAACAGGTTGTACGGCATCCCGAGCCGGCCGGCGCTGTCGCCGAGACCGAGCGAGGTGAGGCAGACGAGCCGCCGCACTTTGTGCCGCCGCATCGCGTCCAGGATGTGGCGGGTTCCCTCGGCGTGGGTGCCCGAGAGCGAGAAGTAGCGCTTGTGCCCGAGGGCCGAGACGACGGCGTGATGTCCCGGCATGGCGGCCTCGACCGACGCGGGATCGAGCACGTTCCCCTGCGCGATGGTCAGGCGCGGATGACGCAGCTCGAGACTGGAGGGGTCGCGCGCGAAGGCGGTCACGGAGAAGCCGCGTTCGAGCGCCTGCGTGACGAGGTGCCGGCCGGTCCGGCCGGTGGCGCCGATGATGAGGATGCGCTCGGGGCGGGTGCGCGTCCCGGTGGCGGGGGCGATCGAGACCGACCGGTGCCCGCCGAACGCCAGCGCCATGGCGAGCCCGATGGCGTAGATCACCAGCAGCAGGAGGAGATTCAACGCCATCGCGTCACGTGGCGGGCTTCGAGGTGGCCTGGACGATGGCGTGCATCGCCTCCTCGCGCGTCTCTTTCCCGTCGAGCCAGGCACGCCAGTGCTGGTCGAACACGTCGCGGAAGCCTTTGAACTGCCGGTCGAACATGCCGATCCGGATGACCGGCGTGTAGGTGGTGACGCCGCGCTCCGCGAGCACCCGGCGCGTCAGCTCGCCCGAGGTGTAGAAGAGGAGCGCGTGCCAGAGGTTGTACGGGGGCTTCACCTGCAGCTCGGCGGCGGCGCGGGCGAGATCGGCGCCGATGGCTCCCGAGTCGGGGGCGACGATGCCGTGCGACGGCTCGTGCATCAGCGCCTCCAGCGCGGCGAAGCCCTGGCTGCCGGCGTCGGTGCTCTGGATGACGGCGTGCACAGCGTTGCCGTCTCCGACCGTGTAGGCGCCGAACTCCCAGCCGTACGAGACCACGTCGACGCGAATCGTCTTCGGAAACGGCATGCCATAGGCCTTCTCGTGCGCGGCGATGAGCTCGGCGGCGGCGGAGCGCAGGAGCGGCGCGGCCGTGGCGATCCAGAAGCGGTTCGCCGCGTCGTCGCGCGTCCACTGCGCCTTCTCGTAGAGCGGGCGCGCCGCGTCGAGGACCTTCGCGGCCGCCGCGGGGATCCCCTTCGGCAGGTGCACCGCGTGCGAGCCGATGCGGCTTTCCGAGAGGGCGCGGTTCACGGCGATGAGCTCGGAGTCGACGATCGGCGAGCGTCTCGGGCCGAGCCACGTCTTGTACTCCTCGACGGCGGTGTTCCACGCGGTGAGGTCGGCGCCGGCGATCCCGTCGGGAGGCGGCGCGTCGGCGAAGCGCGCCTCGTACATCAGCCGCTGGTGCAGGTTCACCCACTCGTTCGATTGCAGGTGATACCGCTCGACGTCCGCGCTCGCGGGGTCGCCGGTCGCGGCCAGGGAGGTTGCGGCGGCCAGGACGATCAGCGCGAAGGCGCGACGCATCACGCCAGGCCGAGTCCCCGCCAGCCGAGGACGCGCTCGCAGGCGGCGGCGAACGACAACAGGCGCGCCTCGTCGAACGGAGCGGCGGCGATCTGCAGGCCGATGGGCAGCCCCGACGCGGTGCGTCCGCAGGGAATGGAGATCGCGGGAACGCCGCAGGTGCTGAAGGGCACGGTGTTGCGCCAATCCACCGGATTCTCGCGGGACGAGTCGGCGATGAGGATCGCCGGGGCGGGCATGGTCGGCGTCACCAGCAGATCGATCCGGGCGAAGGTCGCCAGGATGTCGCGGCGCACCAGGTCCAGTTCGCGCCGGGCGCGAGCGTAGTCGTCCGCCTTCGTGTCGGCGAACTTCAGGAGGGCGGCGCGCGTGACATCCTGGTACTTCCCCGGCGTCTCCTGCACCCAGCGGGCGTGATACGCATAGGCCTCGGGGCCGCGGACGCGCACGTACAGTCCGGACGATCGCAACCCCGCCGTCGGCAGCTCGACGTCGTCGACCACTTCGGCCACGAGCGGCCGCATCGTCTCGATGGCCGCGGCGACGGCGCTCGCGACATCGGAGTCGAGCTCCCCGAACAAGGGGCTTCGCGGCAGGCCCAGGCGCGGCCTGGACGCTTTCGCGTCGAGAGCCCTCGCGTAGTCCTCCACCGGCCGGTCGGGCGTCGTCGGCTCCGCCGGGTCGTAGCCGGCGATCGCCTGGAGCACGAGCGCCGCGTCCCCGACCGTCTTCGTCAGGGGCCCGACGTGGTCGATGGTCCAGGAGAGGGGGATGACGCCGCGATTGCTGACGCGGCCATAGGTCGGTTTCAGCCCGACGACGCCGCAGAAGGCCGCCGGGATGCGAATCGAGCCGGCGGTGTCGGTGCCGACGGCGGCCAGGCACAGGTCGGCGGCGACCGCGACGGCCGATCCCCCCGACGATCCGCCGGCGATGCGGTCCGGCGCCCACGGATTGTGCACCGGGCCGAAGGCGCTGACGGTGCAGGTGCCGCCGTAGGCGAACTCCTGCAGATTGGTCTTGCCGAGGAGCACGGCGCCCGCCTCCTCGAGGCGCCGCACCACCTCGGCGTTTTCGCCGGGGATGCGGTCTTCGAAGAGGGCGCTGGCCGCGGTCGTCCTGACGCCGGCGGTGTCGATGTTGTCCTTCAGCGCGATCGGAATGCCGTGCAGCGGCCCGCGCCAGCGGCCCGCCTTCTGCTCGGCCTCGCGCTCGCGCGCCGTCGCGAGCGCCCGATCGGCCGTGACGGTGATGAACGCGTTCAGCGACGGGTTCAGCCGTTCGATGCGGGCGAGGCACGCCTGCGTCAGCGCGACCGGCGAGAGAGCGCCGCGGCGGATGCGATCGGCCGCGCTGCGCAGCGACAGCCGCGCCGGGTCTTCCGAAGCGGATCCCGGTCCGGACGAAGAGGCGCCGGTCGCACCCGAGGCGAGGAGGGCGCCGCGTGCGAGTCCCGCGCCGGCGGCCGCGACCCCGGCGGCGATGAAGCGGCGGCGGCTCAAGGCGTCGGCCTTCACGACTCGACCGTATCACAGGTTAGAATCCCGGCTGTCCGCAATGCCGAAACGAGCCGACAGCAGCGATTTTCTCGCAGGGCTCCTGCACGCGCTCGCCGAGAGTCTCGACGTGCGCGAGATCTTCGCGCGCATCTCCGAGGCCGCGGCGCGCGCCGTGCCGCACGATTTCCTGATGCTCGGCGTGTGGAGCGAGGATCGGCAGCGGGTGCGGCTGATGGCGCTCTCGGGCGATCTGCCGGGCATCCCGGGGGACGTGCCGGTGCCCGAAGCGATGCGCCGGGCGCTGATGGAGCACGAGTCCATCGTCACCAACGATCTCGTCCTGAAGCCCGGGGGGACCGTCTTCCGCTGCCTCATGCGCGTGGACGGGGAGACCACGGGGCGGCCGGTCGAAGTCGCCGCCGAGCCGCTGTGGAAGGAGCTGGCGACGCGCCGCGGCATCCGTTCGTTCCTGCGCATCGCCATCCGCCTGCGCGGCGGCGTCTTCGGCGGCGTGCTGTTCTGCTCGACCGCGCCGGACGCCTACCCGCCCGAGCAGGTGGCGCGGGCCCGGCAGATCGCCGACTGCGTCGCCCTGGCGCTGGCGCACCAGCGGCTCGCCGAGGAGGAGCAGCGCAGCGCCGAGGCGCGGGCGCGCGCCGCGCGTCTCGAGCAGCGGGTGCGCTGGCTGACCGAGGAGCTGGAAGCGCACGGCCGCCACCGCGTCGTCGGCCGGTCGGCGGCGTGGCGCGACGTGCTGGAGCAGGCGGGGAAGGTCGCCGGGGCCGAGGCGACCGTGCTGCTGACCGGAGAGTCGGGAACCGGGAAGGAAGTCGTCGCGCGGTTCATCCATCGCGCCTCGGCGCGCGCCGAGGGGCCGTTCGTCGCCATCAACTGCGCCGCGCTGCCGGAGCAGCTCCTCGAATCCGAGCTGTTCGGGCACGAGAAGGGGGCCTTCACCGGGGCGATGACGGCGCGCGCCGGCACCGTCGAGCAGGCGGCCGGCGGCGTGCTGTTCCTCGACGAGGTGGGGGAGATGAGCCCGGCGGTGCAGGCGAAGTTCCTGCGCGTCCTGCAGGAGCGCGAATACCAGCGTCTCGGCGGCACGCGGACGATGAAGGCGGACGTGCGCGTGCTGGCCGCGACCAACCGCGATCTCAAGAGCGCCGTTGCGCGCGGCTCGTTCCGCGAGGATCTCTACTACCGGCTGGCGGTGTTCGAGCTGGGCCTGCCGGCGCTGCGCGAGCGGCCCGAGGACCTTCCGCTCCTGGCCGAGGCGTTCCTCGAGGAGATCGGCCGCGACGTCGGCCGCCCGGCCGCCGGCCTCGCCCCCGAGGCGCGCGCCATCCTCGCGGCGCACGCCTGGCCGGGCAACGTGCGCGAGCTACGCAACGCCCTCGAGCGCGCGGTCATCCTGTGCGAAGGGGGGATGATCACGCCGCGGCACCTGCCGATCGGCCTCACCTCCCCGAGCGCTTCCGCGGCGCCCGCGGCCGGAGCCTCCGCGTCGCTCGCCGATCCCGGCCCGGGAACGCTCGAGGCGGCGGAGCGCGACATGATCCTCAAGGCGCTCGCCCGGGCGGGGAACAACAAGTCGAAGGCGGCGCGCCTCCTCGGGCTGACGCGCGCCCAGCTCCGCTCCCGCATCGACAGGCACGGCATCACCGCCGAAGACTGAGGGGCTGGCTGTGCGCAGCCAACTCCGGCTGTCCGGAGCCAATGGCGCCGGTTCTCAAGCGGCTGCGCTCACCGTGGCCGCGTCGCGCGATTCCTCTGAAGTGCCTGCTCGGCAAGGCTTTCAGCGTCGGTTGCGGGCCCGCGCGCCGGCTGGCACAGCTCCTGCCTTGGGGGTCTGACGAAGGCGGTGGACGAGCCACCGCCGCTCTCGCGGAAAAAGGAGAACGTCATGACCGACCGCAGGAAGCCGCCGCACCGGATCGACGTGCACCACCACATCTTCCCGCCCGAGTGGGTGAAGGCGACCGCCTCCCACGGCATCGGCGAAGCCGGCGGGGTCGCCTTCCCCGCCTGGACCCCCGCCTCGCAGATCGAGTTCATGGATCGGCAGGGGATCGCCGCCGCCGTCACCTCGGTCGCGGCTCCGGGCGTCCACTTCGGCGACGATCGCGCGGCCCGCTCCCTCGCCCGCACCTGCAACGAGTCCAGCGCACGCCTCATCGCCGACGCCCCGTCGCGCCTCGGCGCGTTCGGCGTCCTGCCGCTGCCCGACGTGGACGGCTCGCTTCTCGAGATCGAGACCATCTACGACCAGCTCCATCTCGACGGCGTCATCCTGCTCGCCAGCATCGGGGAGCGATACCTCGGCGATCCGGCGTTCGACGCGGTGTTCGACGAGCTGAACCGTCGCAAGGCGGTGGTGTTCATCCACCCGACGGTGCCGGTGACCAGCCGGGCGCTGCGGCTGGCGATGCCGGGGGCGCTCATCGAGTTCGTCTTCGACACGACGCGCGCGGTGGCGAACCTCATCTACAGCGGCACGCTCGAGCGCTGCCCGGATCTCAGGATCATCCTGTCGCACGCGGGCGGGACGGTGCCGTTCCTGGCCGGCCGCCTCACGCTCGGCGATCTCGTGCCCGCCCTGCGCCAGAACGCGCCGCAGGGATCGACCGCGTACCTCAAGCGCCTTTATTACGACACGGCGATTTCGGCGAACCCGTACACCCTCAACTCGCTGCAGGAGCTGGTGGACCCGTCCCACATCCTGTTCGGCAGCGACACGCCGTACCTTCCCGAGCCGCTGGTGGCGGGACAGATCGACGGCCTCGCCGGCTACCGCGGCTTCGACGACAGGACCCGCGGCATGGTCGAGCGGGACAACGCGCTGGCGCTCTTCCCGCGCCTCCGGGTGCGCTCGTGAGCCGGGCGCGGCTGGCGGCGGTCCTGGGCCTCGCGGCGCTGGCGTTCGAAACTCCGGCGCTCGCGGCGGACCAGCCCGGACAGGATCCGTGGAAGGTGGTGTTCGCGCCCTATGTCTGGGGAGCGTCGATGGAAGGGACGAGCGTGGTGCAGGGACAGGAGGCGTCGATCGACCTGAGCGCCTCGGACATCTTCGACCACCTGGAGCTCGGGTTCATGTCCACGGTCGTGGCCCGCAGGCGCGACTGGGGGATCACCGGCGACGTCGTCTGGGTGGCGCTCGGCGCGACCACCGACACGCCGGTGCCCGCCGACATCGACCCGACGCTGTTCATCCTCGGTGTGTCGGGGGTGCGGCGGATCAACGACTGGGCCGACGTCACCTTCGGGGCGCGCTGGAACCGGGTCCAGGGCGACATCCACGTCAAGCCGCTCGACCTCGACGTCAGCCGCAACCGGGACTGGGTGGACCCGATCGTCGGCGTGGTGCTGCGCACGCCGAAGGATCATCGCTGGCACGGGACGCTCATCGCCGATGTCGGCGGCTTCGGCGTCGGCTCGGATCTCACCTGGCAGGTGTTCCCGACCGTCGGCTTCGACCTGACGAGGTCGAAGAACGTCTCGCTGGAGTTCGGCTGGCGCCTGCTCGACGTGGACTACGACAACAACGACGACCGTGACCCGTTCGAGTACGACGTGCGCTACCAGGGACCGGTCGCGGGGCTGGCCATCCGGTTCTGAACGTTCACCGGCAGCGGATCCAGAATCGCCCGCATGCGCGGGGCCGCGATGGTCGAAAGCCGGTCATCGCGGCCTTCGTGTGCGTCAGTCGGCGCGCAGCGCGTCGAGCGGATCGAGCCGCACCGCCCGCCGCGCCGGGACATAACAGGCGAGCAGCCCGGCCAGCACCAACACCACCGCCACGGCGCCGTAGGTCGCGAGGTCGAAGGGCCGCACGCCGAAGAGCAGGTGCGCGTAGAGCGGAGCGAGCAGCGCCGAGAGCCCGAGCCCCGCGGCGCAGCCGAGGAGCACCGGTCTCATCCCTTGGCCGAGCACCAGTCCCATGACATCGAGCCGTCGCGCCCCGAGCGCGACGCGCACGCCGATCTCGGCGGTGCGGCGCGTCACGCTGCCGGACGAGACGCCGTAGACGCCCACGACCGCGAGCAGCAGCGCGATGCCGGCGAGGGCCGCCGACAGCAGGCTGAGGAAGCGCGTCGCCCGGCGCGCCTGGTCGACGTAATGCGCCAGCGGCACCACCCGCGCCACCGGAAGATCGGGATCGAGCGCGGCGATCGCGGCCCGCGCCGGGGAGGCGAGCGCCCCCGGGTCGTCACCATCTCGCCCTGCACTGCCGCCCTGTCCGTCTCCGCGGCCGCGGGAGCGCAGGACGAAGGAGATCTGGTTGCGCGGCGCGAGCGAGTAGGGGATGTACACCTGCTCGCGCACCTCGTCCGTCAGGGAGTGGAACTGCACGTGGTGCACGACGCCGATCACCTCGGCCGGCTGCGTCTTGAAATCGCTCTCGATCATCGTTTCGAGCGCCAGGCGCTTCCCGATCGCGCTCTGCCCGGGCCAGTTCCGGCGCGCCAGCGTGTCGTCCACCACGGCGACGAGCCGCCCCTGTGCGACGTCGTCTTCGGTGAAGTCGCGTCCCTCGAGCAGGTGCGCCCCGACGGCGCGGAAGAACCCCGGGAGGACGCTGCGGTGGTCGGCCATGAGTCCGTCGCGCTCTCCTTCCTGGGCGCCCTCCCGCCAGTAGGGCGAGTACCAGTTCGGCAGGCTGGTGTCGAGCGGCAGGTTGGATCCCATCCCGGCCACCTCGACCCCGGGGATCGCCCCGAGCGCCTCCTGCGCGCGGAGCGCGAAGCGGACGCGGTCGGCGTCGGCCGGGTAGCGCGGGCCGGGCAGCGCCAGTTGCAGCGTCAGCGCGCGTCCCGCTTCGAAACCGGGGTCGACGCGGACGAGCGAGTGCATGGTGCGGGCCATGAGTCCGGCGCTCGCGAGGACGGCGCAGCCGAGCGCCACCTCGCAGCCGATGAGGATGTTCCGGGCGCGCTGCAGGCCGCCGCCGGTCTGGCCGCGGCCGCCGCGCTTCAGCACCTCGGCGATGCGGCCGCGTGCCGCCGCCACGGCGGGGGTGAGGCCGGAGAGGATGCCGGCGGCGAGCGTCGCCGCGATGGCGAAGGCGAGCGCGCCGAGGTCGAGCCGCGCCGGACCGGTGCGCGCGACCCCCTCGGGCTGCAGCGCCTGCAGCGCCGCGAGCAGCCACGAGCCGATCCCGAGGGCGAGCGCGCCGCCGGCCAGGGCGAGGACCACGCTCTCGGTCAGCAACAGGCGCGCGATGCGGCCCGGCGACGCGCCGAGCGCGCTGCGCATGGTGAGCTCGCGCTGCCTTTCTGCGCCGCGCGCCAGGAGCAGGCTCGCGACGTTGATGCAGGCGATGAGCAGGACCAGCGCCACGCCTCCCGACAACGCCAGCAGCGCCGGCCGTGCGGGACCGACGACTTCACCGTGCAGCGGCGCCACGTTGAAGCCGAGCTGCTGTGAGGCGTACTCCTTGTATTCGGCGCGCAGCGCGGCGCCGATGCGGTCCAGCTCGGCCTGCGCCTGGACCGGCGTCGTGCCGGAGGTCATGCGTCCGAGCACCCGGATGAACGACACGTCGAGCGGCCCGCCGGCCAGATCGAACGGCATGGGAATGTAGGCGTCGATGTCGGGCGGGACGCGGCTCGACTCCGGAAAGGCGATGCGGAACGAGGAGGGCAGGACGCCGCGCACCTCGACCGCGCGCCCGTCCATCTGGATGGTGCGGCCGACCATATCCGGGTCGGCGCCGAAACGGCGGCGCCAGATGGCGTCAGAAAGGATCACGAGGGCCGGCTTGCCAGGACCGTCTTCCCCGTCGGCGAAGTGCCTGCCGAGCGCCGGCTTGTCGATGAGGAGCGGCAGGAAGTTCGCGGTGACGAAGCCGGCGCGGATCTGCTCCGGCTCGCCGTGACCGGTCAGCGCCGCGCTCGTCACCCAGATGCCGCCAATCGTGTCGAACAGGCGGCTGCGTTCGCGCAGGGCGAGGAGCTGGTGTCCCGACGCGGGGGCCTTCGATTCGGGGCCGAAGTGCGCCCAGATGAGGGCCAGGCGATCGGCGGCCGGATAGGGCAGCGGTCGCAGCAGCACCGCGTTGACGACGCCGCAGATCGCCGTCGAGGCGCCGAGCCCGACGCCGAGAGTCAGGACGACGAGCGCGGTCCACCCCGGCGTGCGCGCCATGCCGCGCAGCGCCTGCCGGAGGTCGGAGAGCCAGCCGGAAAGCGCCGTGCGCGGGCGCGTGTCACGGACGCCCTCCTTGATCGCCTCGACGCCGAAGGCCGCGCCGCCGCGGCCCAGCTCGAGGCGCGCGGCGCGCCGGGCGGCGCCGCTCGAGAGCCCGGCCCGCTCCTTCTCGTCGGCCATCAGGTCGAGGGTCGCTTCGATTTCGTCGTCGAGGTCGCGATCGTCGTCGGGTCGCATGGATCGTTCTCCCGCGCCGGGCCGCCTAGGTGGCTTCGAGGGCGCGGGCGATCGCCAGCGACACGCGCCCCCACCGCTTCGACTCGTGCTCGAGCCGGCGCCGGCCGGCCTTCGTCAGGGTGTAGAACTTGGCGCGCCGCCGGTTCTCCGACTCGCTCCACTCGGACGCGAGCCAGCCCGCGGCCTCCATGCGGTGCAGCGCCGGGAACAGCGACCCGGGTCCGACCTCGAACGCGCCCCGGGTGATCTGTCCGACCCGTCGCGCGACGCCGAGTCCGTGGAGCGGCCCGGGGACGAGCGCCTTGAGGATGAGCATCTCGAGCGTGCCGCGCACCAGGTCCGAGCGGGCGTCGGCCGCCCCCGACCCCGCGCTCTTCGTCTCCGCCTTCGCCACCAGCGTCTCCTCCGCGGGAACGACTCTCCTATCGAGAATCGACAGGAGTATCCACCCGCTCCTATCGATTGTCAACTGGAGAGCGGAGCCGCGCTGGTGCCCGCGGACGGGCCGGTGGCTAGCGGACGCCGTCGAAGCGGCGGATGGCGGTGACGGTGTCGTCCGGGCCGGCGAAGAGGGCGAGCAGCTTGACGTGGCGGGTGGCGGCGTACTGCTGCACCGTCAGGTCGAGATAGCACCAGACGACCGCCTGCGTGGCGTTCTCCGGCGGGCGCAGCACCTTCATCGGACCGAACCAGTCGAACAGCAGCGCGGTCGGCAGGCGCATGCGGCCGTCGGCGGGGCCGAGCAGCTTCTCGGCGTCGGCGAGCTTCGAGCGTCCCTCGTGGAGCTGATCGGCGAGCGCCAGGTCGAAGTTGGTCGAGCCCGGCTCGAGCGACGAGGCGAAGAGGTACCCGTTGGTGACGCCGTCCACCGTCTCGACGTGCAGCTCGTGACCCTTGTTGCCGGACGCGCTCGACGTGCCCCACGCCCAGCCGAGGATGGTCGATTCGACGTCGTCGGCCTGCAGCACCCGGTGGAACGCGGGCGGTCCGAAGAAGGTCTGGAGGTCGGCCTCGGTGGTCCTGCCGATCACGAGCGCGGAGATGTTCTCCGCGGGGAACTTCGCCCCGAGCGACACGCTGCAGCCCGCGAGCGTCGCGACTCCGAGAACCGTGAGTCCGAGGACGCACGCGAGGCGTGTCTTCGAGTCTTGCAGCTGGATGTCGATGGTCGTGACCCCCGGCGGATTCTTCAGGGCTTCTTCACGAGCCGCCCGCACCCGCCCGAGTCGATGGTAGAGCGGTTGCTTTCCTGCGCCCAATCGGTCGGGCGACGCGGGTGGCGACGCGACCACTGGCCGCGCTCGCGGCTTCGCGCACGAGTCCGTCGAGGAGACGCCGCCGCTCGAGCAGTGCGAGCTTGCGGGCGCGGGAGAGACGCTTGATGCGCCACTCGACCTTCTGGGCCAGCGAGCGCGAGCCGATGGAGCGTGCCAGCTCGAGACGCAGGGGGCTCTTGCCGCGCAGCGCCTTGGCGCCGCCCGGGGCGAAGCCGGCGTGCTGCTCGAGACGGCGGCGGACGTCGAGCGCGATTCCGGTGTAGAGCGCGCCCTGCCGCGTCCGGAGGACGTACACCGACCAGCGGGCGGCACGCCGCCGCTTCAACGCGAGCCCATTGGCCACGGGCGATTCTCCCACAGGAGCCGGGCGCGCCCGTCCGGGTCGGTGCGGTCGTCAGGGCGCCTCGCCGGGTCCCTCCACGTAGCGCTTGAGGCGATCGAGCGCGTCGTCCCACTGGCGGGAGACCAGGTCGAGGTAGGCGCGCGCATCGGCGAGCCGCTTCTGCTCGACACGCCAGATGCGCTCGCGGCCGCGCCGGTCGTCGCGCACCAGCCCCGCCTGCGCGAGCACCTCGAGATGCTTGGTGATCGCCTGGCGGGTGACATGGGCGCGCTCGCTGAGGCGCGCGATCGACGCCGGGCCGCCCGAGGAGAGACGCGCCAGCAGGCGCAATCGCGTCTCGTCCCCGAGCGCCCCGAAGACCGTCGCGGCGCTTCCCGGCGCCAACGAGCCTCCGCCCGCGGACGCGGTCGAACGGCTACCCGGAGACATGACGGCGGATGTTCTCCACCTGGGCCGCCCAGCCGCCGGAGTTGAGGCGGAACGCCTCGGCGCGGCGCGCCGCCGGGATCTTGTCGAAGCCCGATTCGACGACGGTGAGGCGCGTTCCTTCGGGCACCTCGGCGAAACGGAATTCGACGAGGGTCGTCGGTTCCTTCGAATAGTCCACCTTGGGGTCGATGGCGGCCGGGTGCCAGCGCCAGGAGAAATAGGTCTGCGGCTCGAGCTTCTCCACCGTCACCTCCATGGTGACGTGCTCGTAGCCGGGAATGGTGATGCGGCCGCGGATCGGCCGGCCGGCGGCGAAAGCCCCGTCGAGGCTCACCCCGAACCAGGCGCCGAACTCCTTCGTGTCGGTGATCGCCCTCCAGACGCGGGGAAGCGGGGCGCGCAGGACGATTTCCTTCTCGATGCGGTCGGTGGTCTCGGTCATGGTCGAGTCTCCTTGATATGCAACCGTATGGTTGCATGTTACGCAAGGCGGTCGGGCACGTCAAGGGGCATGGCTGCGGTGCTTGACTCTATTACGCGGGGCGTAATACTCTGTCCCGCGTAGTAGCGCCGTGGATGGCTCCGGCCCGCGGCGCGGAGGAACGGACGGCATGGCGAAGAAGAACGACGATCTGCTGGCGGGGCTGGGACGGTTCTCCGAGCCGGCGCTCTACATCCTGATCTCCCTGGCGGACGGGCCCAAGCACGGGTACGCCATGACGCAGGACATCGAGGCGGTCGCGGGGCAGCGGCTGGGGCCGGGAACGCTCTATGGCGCCATCGCGCGGCTCGAGGCGCGCGGCTGGATCGAGCCGCTCGCCGCGGAAGACCGGCGGCGGCCGTACCGGCTGACGGCGGCGGGGCAGCGCGTGCTGCGGCACCGCCTCGAAAGCCTGCGCTCGGTGGCGCGGGTGGGCCGCGCCCGGCTGGCCGAGACGTGACGGCACGCGGCGGGGGCAACCGATGACGGCCGAGCGGCTGCTGCGGCTGTATCCGCCGGCGTGGCGGGCGCGCTACGGCGACGAGTTCCTCGCGACGGTCGGCGAGGCCCGGTTGAGCGTGGTGAACGTGTTCGACATCGTGATGGTGGCGATCGATGCGTGGCTTTCGCCCGACGTGCGCAACGCGACGCGCGCCTGGCGGCCGGCCACGAGCGGCGGGACGGGACCGACGAATGGAGGAGGGATGCCGATGCTCAAAGCGATGCTGCGGTGCGGACGGACCGGCTCGCGCGTGACGCCGCGCGACGGGCTCATCGGGGCGGGCGTCATGCTGGCGGTGAGCTTCGCCTTCGCCGGAGCGGGCATCCTGCTGCGGCGCTCCGGGATGCCGGAGGCGGGCGAGGCCTTGAAGAGCCTGGCGTTTTCGGTGTCGTTCGTCGTGTCGATGCCGTGGTGGCTGATGAAGGGCACTCCCTGGAAAGCCCAGGGCGTCATCATCGGCGTGACCTTGTTGATCCTGATCGCCTGCACCTGGATCGCCACGAGGATCTAGCCATCGTTCAGGCGCCCGCCACCTCGAGCAGGCGCTCGAGCTGATCCAGGAAATCGCGCTGGCCCGCGAGGATCTTCTCCCGCGCGGCGGGCAGGGTGAACCAGTCGGCACGATCCACTTCGGGGAATTCCTGCTGGCGGCCTGACTTCGGCGGCCACTCCATCGCGAAACTGCTGCTGCGCAGCGCGGCCGGGTCGAAATCGCCCCGCACCGCCCAGGCGTGAACGATCTTCCCGCCCGGCTGGCGGAGCGGCAGGAGCGGACTCGCCTCCCCTTCGGCGCGACCGCCGGTCTCCTCCTCGAACTCGCGGCGCGCGGCGGCGAGCGGGTCTTCTCCCTCCTCGATGAGACCCTTCGGAATCGACCAGGCGCCGGCGTCCTTCTTCGCCCAGAACGGGCCGCCCGGGTGCACGAGGAGAACTTCGATGTCTCCCGCCGGGGTCGTACGGTAGAGCAACAGGCCGGCGCTGCGTTTCGGCATGGTCGGGCACCGCGGCGCGCGAGGCGCGCGCCGGCTGGTCTCAGGCGCCCCGTTTCTTCGACATCCCGACACCGAGGGCCAGGCCGACGGCGACGCCGATGGGAATCCACAAACCGAAGTTCTTCGTGGCGGCGCCCAGGGCGGCGCCGACGGCCACGCCGATCG
>Ga0134121_10001597_pt1 | contig 21138 bp, 25 predicted proteins | sample KB301_FD_96463 | JGI IMG/M metagenome (GOLD analysis project Ga0134121, IMG submission 96463) | Terrestrial soil microbial communities without Nitrogen fertilizer from Kellogg Biological Station, Michigan, USA - KB3-0-1 | ecosystem: Environmental > Terrestrial > Soil > Unclassified ... | reverse complement strand
CGGCTCGCAGCTGTTCAACGGCCTGGCGCTGGGGGCGCTGCTCGCGCTCATAGCGTCAGGCCTCACCATCATCTACGGCACGCTCGGCGTGCTGAACCTCGCGCACGGCGCGATGTTCATGCTCGGCGGCTATGCCGGCTTCGTCGCGTGGCAGGCGACGGGCTCATTCCTCGCCGGGGTCGCCGCCGGCACGCTCGCGCTCGGCGTGCTCGGCGTCGTCATGGAGCGCCTGATCATCCGCTACTTCTACGCGCGCCCCCACGAGGACCAGCTGCTCGTCACCTTCGGCCTCGCCATCGTCTTCGTCGAGGCGGTGCGCTGGTATTTCTCGAGCGATTCGAAGAGCGTGCAGGCACCGCAGCTCCTGCAGGGCATCACCAACATGGGCTTCATGTTCTATCCGACCTATCGCCTGGCGGTGGTCGGCATTTGCGCGGTGGCGCTGCTCATCCTGTTTCTCGTTCTGTACCGCACGCGGCTCGGCATGATCGTGCGCGCCGGCATCGAGGACTCCGTGATGGTCGACTCGCTCGGCATCAACGTCGACCGCGTATTCATGGTGGTGTTCGGCATCGGCGCGATGGCCGCGGGCTTCGCCGGCTTCATCAACGCGCCGATCGTCTCGCTCTCGCCCGAAGTGGGCGAGCAGATCCTGGTGCAGACGTTCGTCGTGGTGGTGATCGGCGGCGTCGGCTCGTTCCCCGGCGCGGTGCTCGGCGGCCTGGTCGCCGGCGAAATCATCAGCCTGACGTCGATGGTCAATCCCGCCTATGCCTACGTGATGCTGTTCGCCGCGATGACGCTCGTGCTGATGATCCGGCCGCGCGGGTTGTTGGGCGCCAAAGGGCGCGAGTGAACGCCGACCGGATCTATGGCGCGCGGCGGCCGCTCGTCGTGGAGACGCTGACCGCGCTCGCGCTCGTCGCGGTGCCGTTCGTCCTGCCGCTCTTCGATGCGCCGCCCAATACGGTGAACCGCATCCTGGTCTGGGGCTTGTTCGGCATCGGCTTCGACATCCTATTCGGCTACACCGGCCTTCTCTCGTTCGGCCAGTCCGCGCTCTATGGCACGGGCGGCTTCGTCGCCGCCTACCTCCTCACGCGCGCAGGCTTTCCGCACGTCATCACGGCGCTGGTCATCGGCATGATCGCCGCCGCAGTTGTCGGCTATCTCGTCGGCCTGGTCGCGCTGCGGCGTACCGGCATCTACTTCGCGATGATCACCATTGCCATCGCCGAAGTGTTTTTCTTCGTCGAGTTCAATCCGCTGTCGGAGTGGACCGGCGGCGAAAACGGCCTGCCCGGTGTGCCGACGCCCAATCTCAACCTCGGCTTCACCCAGCTCCACTTCACGACCGGCTGGGCGCTCTATCCATTCCTCGCCGTGTGCTACTTCATCGGCATCGTCGTCGCGCTGCGCATCGTGCGCTCGCCGGTCGGCGCGGTGCTGCGGGCGATCCGCGAGAATCCGCTGCGCGCCGCCGCCGTCGGGCACAACATCCACGCCTACAAGCTGACCGCCTTCGTCGTCGCCGCCGCCTATGCCGGCTTCGCCGGCGGGCTGCTCGGGGTGATGCAAGCCTTCATGCCGCCCGACGCCTTCATGTTCGAGACCTCCGGCCAGCTCGTCATGCAGACGGCGATCGGCGGCCGCGGCACGCTCTTCGGCCCGCTCGCCGGCGCGGCGGTGTGGCTCTTCCTGCAGGATTTCCTGCAGTCGACGCTCGATCTCGGCGCGACCTGGAAGCTGGTGCTGGGGCTCGTGTTCGTCGTGCTGGTCTGCTTCCTGCGCCAGGGGATCATCGGCGGCGTACGCGACCTGTGGAGCTACTTCGTGCGCAAGCGCGCGCCGGCGGATAGCCGCCCCGTTCCTGCAAGAACTGTCGCGCCGCTGCCGGCGCGCGCAGGGATGCCGAACGGCTTCAGCGGCCCCATCCTGCAGGCGTCGGGCCTCACCAAGCACTACGGCGGCGTGGTCGCCAACGAAGGCATCGACTTCAGCGTCGAGGCGGGCGAGATGCGCGGCATCATCGGTCCGAACGGCGCGGGCAAGAGCACGTTCTTCAAGATGCTCACCTGCGAGGTGCCACCGACCTCCGGCAGGATCATGTTCAGGGGTCGCGACATCACCGGCAAGGACGTCACCGACGTCTGCCAGCTCGGCCTCACCAAGAGCTACCAGGTCAACCAGCTCTTCAACCGCCTCACGGTGCGCGAGAACGTCGCCATCGCCGCGCTCGCCGCCCTGCGCGGCGAGTTCAAGCTGGACCTCCTGAAGAGCCTGCGCAAGGTCCAGGGCCTCGACGAGCGCGTCGAGCACACGCTCGGGCTCGTCAACCTGACCGCGCGGCGCGACACGCCGGTGGCCGAGCTCGCCTATGGCGAGAAGCGCCGGCTGGAAATCGGGCTCGCGCTCGCCTCCTCGCCCAGCCTCCTCCTCCTGGATGAACCCCTCGCCGGCATGAGCCCGCGCGAGCGCGTCGAGACCGTGGACCTGCTGAAGTCGATCGGCAAGGGGCGCACGATGATCGTCATCGACCACGACATCGACTCGCTCTTCGAGCTGGCGGAGCGCGTCACGGTGCTGCAGGAGGGCCGCGTGCTGGTGGAAGGGACGACCGACGAGATCAAGCGCAACGCCGCGGTGCAGGAAGCCTACCTCGGCGGCGTGAACGGGGTGCACTGAAGTGAGCCTGCTCGAAGCGACCGGACTGAACAGCTATTACGGCGACTCGCACATCCTCTTTGACGTGTCGCTGCGCGTCGAAAAGAGCGAGGTCGTCGCCCTCCTCGGCCGCAACGGCGCGGGCAAGAGCACGACGCTCAAGAGCCTGATGGGGGTGGTCGCGCCGCGCGCGGGCTCCGTGAAGCTCGACGGCAGGGAAATTGCGGGCGAGAAAAGCCACGCGATAGCGCGCGCCGGCATGCAATTGGTGCACGAGGAGCGCCGCGTCTTCGGCGCCCTCGACGTCGAGGAGAACCTCGTGCTCGCCGGTCTCACCGCCCCTCAAAAATGGCCGCTCGAGCGCATCTACGGGATGTTCCCGCGCCTGAGGGAGCGCCGCCGCAGCCGCGGCACGGATCTTTCAGGCGGCGAGCAGCAGATGCTCGCCATCGCACGCGCCCTCGTGCGCGACCCCAAGATCATCCTGCTCGACGAGCCGTTCGAGGGCCTCGCGCCGCTCATCGTGCGCGAGCTGGTGCGGGTCTGCGGCGAGCTCGCCGCCGCCGGCCAGACGATCCTGCTCGTCGAGCAGAACCTCGCGGCGACGCTCGCGCTGGCGAGCCGCGTCTACATCATCAACAACGGCCACGTGGTCCACGAGGGCCCCGCCGCGGAGATCAAGGCGCGGCCGGAGCTCCTGCAGCGCTATCTCGGCATCTGATGCTCCGGCGGCTGCGCCTGTTCCTCGATCCGTTCGTGCTGTTCAAGAGCATCACGACCGAACGCGATGCGCTCGAGTACAACCGCCGCCATCGCCGGCTGCTGCTCGCCTACGCGCGTCGCTGGGCGATGATCGCGCTCGGTTGCGGCGCCGCCATGTTCCCGCTCGGCGCCGCGGCGCGTGTCGATCCGATCCTTTGCCTGCCGATCCTCGGTCTCGAGATCGGCTTCTCGAGCGCCGTGTGCGCGCTGCTTCTTGCCCTCGCGGTCTACGTCGTGCTGGGACTCGAGCGCTAGAGGGGCCTGAGTTTCCCGAGCATCGTCGGCACCAGCTCGCTCACGGTCGGGTGGATGTGCATCGCGCGCAGGATCGTCGTGTAGGGACGCTTGGCGTACATCATGTCGAGCAGGCAGTGCACCACCTCGTCGCCGTTCATGCCGAGGATGGCGGCGCCGAGCAGCTCCTGCGACTGCGCGTCGACCAGCACCTTCATGAAGCCGTGGGTCTCGCCCGCCTCGCGCGCGCGGCCGACATGCTTCATCTGCATCCGGCCGACCAGCACGCTGCGGCCGCTCTTCTTCGCCTCCGCCTCGGTCATGCCGGCGCGGCCGAGCGGCGGATCGATGAACAGGGCGTAGGTCTGGATGCGCTCGGAGATGCGCCGCGGGTCGTCGTCGAAGAGATTCGCCGCCACGATCTCGTAATCGTTGTACGAGGTGTGCGTGAAGGCGCCCTTGCCGTTGCACTCGCCCAGCGCCCAGACGTTCGCGGCACTCGTGCGGCACGCGTCGTCCACCTTGATGAAGCCGCGCTCGTCCATCTCGATGCCCGCCTCGCGCAAGCCCAGGTCGTCGGTGTTCGGCCTGCGGCCGACGGCGAGGAGCGCGTGGCTGCCCTCGGCGATCGGCTTGCCGCCCTTGCACTCGAGGCCGACGACAATGCGCTTGCCCTGCTGCTTGAGCGCCATGCACTGCGCGTCGGTGCGGATCTTGATGCCGTCGCGTTCGAGCGCGGCACGGATCTCTGCGGCAATGTCATCGTCCTCGCGCGGCAGGAGCTTGGCCGCCCGCTCCACCACCGTGACCTTCGAGCCGAAGCGCCGGTACATCTGGGCGAACTCGAGGCCGATGTAGCTGCCGCCGACGATGATCAGGTGCTCCGGCAGGAAGCCCACTTTCATGATGCTCGAGTTGGTGAAGAACGGAACGTCCTTGATCCCCGGCATGTCCGGAATCGCCGCGCGCGCGCCGACGTTGATGAAGACGCGCTCGGCCTCGAGCTCGCGGCCGCCGACCGCGACGCGGCGCGGGCCCGAGAATTTCGCCTGTCCATGGATCAGCTCGACCTGCTTCATGCCGCCGATCCACTTCTTCAAGCCGTCGACCGACTGGCGCACGACGCGGTCTTTGCGGCGCTTGACCGCCGCCATGTCGACGCGCGCTGCCGTCTTCGCAAAGCCGTAGTCGCCGCCGCGGCGCGCGGTATGCGCGGCGCGCGCGCTGGCGATCAGCGTCTTCGTCGGGATGCAGCCGGTGTTTACGCAGGTGCCGCCGAGGAGCTTCCTTTCGATGACCGCGGTCTTCAGGCCTTCCTTGTCCAGGCGCGCGCAGAGCGCCGGCGCCGCCTGGCCGACGCCGATGACGATGGCGTCGAAGCGCTCAGCCATCGGCCTTTCTAAAAACCAGCAGACGATTGTTGGCAGGCATGGCGTTGTCCTTTTCTAGCACCAGCGCATGCATCTTTGCCAGCGCAGTCACCGCCTCGATATCGCGTTGCCCGCTGCTCGGATCCCGGCCGCGCAGCCAGGCGTCGAATTCGGCGTTGCTCGGTGCAGTGTACTTGCCGCCGTACTTGAACGCGCCGTAGATGGCGAGCACGCCGCCCGAGGGCAGCAGCCGGCCGATGGCCGCGAACATGCGCTCGACCTGCGCCCAGGAAACGATGTGCAGGGTATTTGCAGTGAAGACGGCGTCGATCTGCAGCGCCGGAAAAGGACGATCGACGTCCAGCTCGATCGGCTCGAGCGGCTTCGGCTGCGCCGCGTCTTCGCGCCAGGCGCGGATGCTGGGGAGATTTTCGGCGACGTCGCTCGGCTGCCAGGTGAGATGCGCGAGCTCGGGTGCGAAATACGCAGCATGCTGGCCGGTGCCCGAGCCGATCTCGAGCACCGCCTGCCGATCGGCGAACACGCGCTTCAGGATCCTGAGGATCGGCTCGCGGTTGCGCTCGCAGGGGTCGGAGACCTGCTTCATGGCGAGGGCAGGACCAGGCTGCGCAGCTGAAAGGCGTCGTCGTCGCGGAAGAGGAACGTCTCGAGGAAGCTCACGGTACCCGTGTCCTCGAGGAGGGCCGCTTCCGGCGCGGCGAATGGCGCGGCGTCGACCACGCTGGTGATCGCGCGCAGCGTGAGCTCTTCGTAGCCGTTATTGCGAAAGGCGGTGACCTCGAGGGGCGCGCCCGCCTTGTCGAGCGTGATTTCCAGCACCACGATCGATTTCAGCATTTCGGGCACCGGTGTGGCATAGGTGTCGCGGCTTCCGGCGACGATGCGCTTCGCCACGCCGAGCTTGTAGTCGTTCAGGGTTTGCGGTGGCGCGGGAGGCGGCGGCGTCGCGCAGCCCCCGAACAAGGCGGCGATGGCGAGCGCGAGTCTTTTCTCATGCACCGGGCGAGATGGTAGAGGATTTGCGCAAGCGCCAGGTGGCGACCGGGCCAAGGAGCGCGCCGAGCCCGAGCGTGGTCCAGGCGATGCCCCAGGCGAAAGCGCTGGTGCTGAGGCGGCTGCCGCCGGCTGCATCGAGCGCCCAGCCGAAGACCACGGGACTTACCACCCCGGCGCCGAAGCCGATCACCGAGCGCACCGCATAGGCGACGCCCACGTAGTGCGGCGGCACGCTTTCGGCGAGGACGAGCGAGTGGGTGGAGGAATCGGCGATGCCGGAGAAGTTGTAGAGGCAGCAAAGCGCGACGAGCAGCCCGAGCGGCAGCGCGATCAGCCAGCCGATCGAGAAAGACAGCGCGAGGCTCAGGCACGACCAGGTGAGGATCGTCTGCGTGCGCCCCCAGCGATCGGCCATCGTGCCGCCGACGATCGAGCCGGCGATGTTGGCGACGTAGGTGAGCGCCGCGAAAAGCAGCGCCACTGCGGCAGGATGGTCGTGGCCGTGGGCGATGAGCGCGGCAGTGAGGAATGCCGGCAGCCATGCCCACATGCCGAGGAGCTCCCAGTTGTGGAAGCTGTAACCCCATATCGACAGCATGCCGCGCCGGTTGCGCCAGACGGCGGGCAGCGAAGCGAGGAGCGATTCTCCCGCCGGCCGCGGATGCACCGTGTTGGGCGTGCCGCGCAGGACGAGCACGCCGGTGATCCACGAAATCACCGGCAGCATGGCCACTAGGCCGAGCGCGCCGCGCCAGTCGGTGAAGCGCAGCGCGAGCCCCGCCACGCCCAGGCAGATCGCATAGCCGGCGCTCGAGCCGGCAATGAGGTAGCCCATGGCGCGGCCGCGCCGGGGGCGAGCGACGTGCTCGTTGATGAGCGCGAGCGCCGGCGTATAGGTCCCGCCCTGGCAAAGGCCGGTGAATGCGTGCAGCCAGAACGCCGACCAGAAGCCGTCGGCGAAGAAGACGAAGGTCCACGGGCTCAGGCACGCGGCGACGCCGGTCGCGATGTAGGCGCGTTTCGCGCCGAAATGGTCGGCGATGAAGCCGACGATGAAGAGCGAGGTGAGGTAGCCGAGGTGGAAGGCCGCCTGGATCATGCCCGCCTCTTTCGCGGAGAGGCTCCATGCCGCCTGCGTGAGCGGCAGCACCGAGGAATAGGCGACGAACCAGGTGGCGGCGAGGACCCGGCTCGTGCACAACGCGGCGAGCCAGGCGCCCGACCCCGGGCTCACGCGGCGAGTCGAACCGGGATGCGACGAGGACCGAAAGGCTTCTCGAAGCTTCCGAAGCGGCCGTTGATCGGCGTGCCGCAGTATTCGCAGCTGCCGTCGGGCCGCACGTGGTAGCCGCCGATGCGGTACCAGTCGCGCTCGATCACGACCTTCTCGCACGATGGGCAGTAGGTCGACCCGCCCTTGGAATCGTGCACGTTGCCGGTGTAGACGTAATTCAGGCCGGCGAGCTGGCCGATCTCGCGCGCGCGGGTAAGCGTCGCGGCCGGCGTCGCGCCGATGTCGGTCATCTTGTAGTCGGGATGGAATGCGGTGAAATGCAACGGCACGTCGGCACCCAGGTTCTGCCGGATCCATTTGCATTCGGCGCGCAGCTCCTCGTCGGAATCGTTCTTGCCCGGAATGAGGAGCGTGGTGATCTCGGTCCAGACGCTGGTTTCCTTTGCCAGGTAGGCCAGGGTATCGAGCACCGGCTGCAGGTGGCCGCCGCAGACCCGGTAGTAGAAGTCGTCGGTAAAGCCCTTCAAGTCCACGTTCGCCGCGTCCATCTTGGCGTAGAACTCGCGGCGCGGCTCGGCATGGATGTAGCCCGCGGTGACGGCGACGGCCTGCACGCCCTTCGCATGGCAGGCATCGGCGATGTCCATCGCGTACTCGGCGAAGATCACCGGGTCGTTGTAGGTGAAGGCGACCGACTTGCAGCCGAGCTTGAGCGCGGCGGCGGCGATCGCCTCCGGGCTCGCCTGGTCCTGCAGGCGATCCATCTCGCGCGACTTCGAGATGTCCCAGTTCTGGCAGAACTTGCAGGCGAGGTTGCAGCCGGCGGTGCCGAACGAAAGGATGCTCGAGCCCGGATAGAAATGGTTGAGCGGCTTCTTCTCCACCGGATCGATGCAGAAGCCGGACGAGCGGCCGTAGGTCGTGAGCACCATGCGGTCGTTCTCGCGCTTACGCACGAAGCAAAGGCCGCGCTGGCCTTCATGCAGCTTGCAGTCGCGCGGGCACAGGTCGCACTTCAGGCGGCCGTCGTCCTGCATGTGCCACCAGCGCCCGGGATAGCTCTCGTTCATTCCTTCCACTTCGTCACCTTGTAGCGCGACACGCGGCATCGCCCGAGGCGCACATCGCCCGGCAGCCCGGCCTTGCGCGCGAGCTCGGCGAGGAACTGACGCTTGTCCGGAATGCCTTCCCACACCTGCGGCAGGAAGGTGGCGCGGCGGCCGTCGCACTCGAGGATGATGCCGTCCTCGCCCGGGCGGATCTGCGCGAGCAAATCCGCTTCGTCTGCGAAGCGCATCGGCTTGGGCGGCGAGAGCAGCGATACCTCGACGCGCATGCTCGGCCATTCGGCGGCGGTGACCGGCGGGAAGCGCGGATCGCGGAACGCAGCCGCGATGGCGTTTTGTGCCGCATCGTCGCCCAATGCCCGCGCCGCCTCGAGGCTGCCGATGCAGCCGCGCAGCGCGCCCTCTTTCGTCAGCGTGATGAACGTGGCGCCGTTTTGCCTGAGCCACGGCGCCTCCGGCATCGAGGCGGAGCCGAAGAGTTTCGATTCGATCGCGCCGCGGGCGATGGCGAGCAGCATTTTTCCGGCATCGTCGAGCGATAGATCGGCGCCCGCCTCGTGCAGCGCGAAGGCCGAGTATCCGACCACCTGCCCCTTGCCGCCGGCGGTGTCGCCGGAGTTGCATGCGGCGAGGAGGCGAATGGACATGTTCCTGCCCTTCGCGAGCGAGAGGAAACCGTTGAGCGGCGTCGCGCCGCACGCTTCCTCGTGATGCACATTCGTGGCGAAGCCGCCGATGCGATCGAGCGTCGCGCCGTCGAGGGCGCGGGCCTCGGCATACGGATGGTAGTGGGAGAGATCGGTCGAGATCACGATCAGCGTCTCGGGCCCGCCCCACAGCCGCTCGATCACCTGCGCCACTTCCTGCACGGCTGCGTCGCCGACGGCAAACGGGGCGAGAGCAAAGTTGCCGAGCTGGCGCTGCAGGAAGGGCAGCTGGACTTCGAGCGCGTGCTCCTGCAGGTGCGCGCGGTCGCTCGTCACGACCTGCGGCAGATTACGCACTTCGTCGAGCGCTGCGCGGTCGATCGGCACGAGGCCGAGCGGTGTCGCAAAGGCCTCGTCGCTCGGGATCGCGAGCCCCCGCACCGGCATGCGGTGCACCGGTCCGAGCATCACCACGCGCCGCACGATGCCGCGCGCGGCCGCGAGCTCCTCGTAGGCATGCGCAGCGACGCCGCCCGAATAGATGTAGCCGGCGTGCGGCACGATCAGCGCTTTCGGGAAGCCGAGCCGCGGCTGCGACTGCTCGACGCCGCCGAAGAGCTCGTTCAGCTCGCCGGCGAGGGTGCGCGCATCGCCCGGATAGAACATGCCGGCGACTGCAGCGGAGCGGATGGAAGCCATAGTCCTCCTATGTAGGGGCGCGGTCAGCCCGCGTCAAGGAGTTGGAGCAGTTTGCCAAGAGCGTGCTCCACCGACTGTCGGCGCACGGCGTCGCGATCGCCCCGGAAGTGCCGCGTTTCCGCCCTGGTGTCGTGGCCTTTGCGCGCCCAGGCGAAGCAGACCGTGCCGACCGGCTTCGCCGCGCTGCCGCCGCCCGGCCCGGCAACGCCCGTAATCGCGAGCGCGATGGTGCCGCGGCTGTGCTCGAGCGCGCCGAGCGCCATCTCGCGCGCCGTGTGTTCGCTCACCGCGCCGTGCTTCGCGATCGTGCCAGGGCGCACGCCGAGCATCTCCTCCTTCGCCGCGTTCGAGTAGGTGACGAAGCCGCGTTCGAACCAGGCGGAAGAGCCGGCAATCGCCGTCACCGCCTGCGCCGCCCAGCCGCCGGTGCACGATTCGGCGGTGACGAGGAGCTCCCCTTTCGCCTTCAGCCGCTGTCCCAGTTTTTCGGCGAGCGAGTTCACCCGAGCAATCGTTTGATGGCCGCGAGGCACACCAGCGTATAGCCCGCGGCGAGCAAGTCGTCGAACATCACGCCGAAGCCGCCGCGGAGGCGGCGTTCGAACCAGTCGATCGGCGGCGGCTTGCCGATGTCGAAGGCGCGAAACAGGACGAACGCCGCGGCCTGCCACGCGAGCTCGCGCGGCACGATGGCGAGGACGAGGAGGAACGCGATGATCTCATCCCAGACCATCGCCGAGTGGTCGGAGACGCCGAGATGCCGGCCGGTGATCTCGCACGCCCATATGCCGGCAAGAAACGCGGCCGCGATCAGCGCCACCAGCACCGATGGGGCCATTACGCCGCCGAGGTACCAGCCGAGCGGCCACGCGACGAGCGTGCCGGCCGTGCCCGGGCCGACGCGCGACAAGCCGGCGCCGAAGCCAAGCGCGATGGCGTGCGCCGGATGCGAGAAGGTGAATCCGGCAGAGGGCGGCGCGGCGGTCACTTCGACTCGCGAAAGTGATCGTAGCTCTGCCGGTACTGCATCGGCTCGCCATCGGCACCGCGCACGACGAGCCTGGCATCGCCCGCCTCGATCGTCCCGATGCGTGAAAGCGGCAGGCCGAGCTCTGCGGAAAGCGCCTCGATCGCCAGCCGGTGCTGCGGAACGGCAGTGAAGGCCAATTCGTAGTCGTCGCCGCCCGAGAGCACGCAGTCGCGCTCAAGTTCGCTGTTTTTCAATGCGCGCAGCGCCGCGGGCCGCGGGATGCGCTCGTAGTCGATCACCGCGCCGACCTGCGAGCGCTCGAGGATATGGCGGAGGTCGCCGGTCAGCCCGTCGGAGATGTCGATCGCCGCACGCGCCACGCCGCGCAGCCGCTCACCCAGCTCGACGCGAGGCTCCGGCTCGTGCAGCCGCTTCGCCGCCTCGGCGATCTCCGGATGCTTGAGTGCGAGCGCGGCGCCGCCGAGCTCGCCGGAGACCCAGATATCGTCGCCCGGCCGCGCGGCGCTGCGATACATGGCGACTCCGGCCGGCACTTCGCCGAGTGCGACGACGCTGATGGTGACAAGCGGTGAGCGCGTCGTGTCGCCGCCGATCAATTCGACGCCGAAGCGCTCGGCGAGCGAGAAGAATCCCGCTGAGAATTCTTCGAGCCACTTCGGCTCCGCCGCCGGCAGGCCGAGCGCGAGCAGCGCCCAGCGCGGCGCGGCGCCCATGGCCGCGAGGTCGGAAAGGTTGACCGCGAGCGACTTGTGGCCGAGCGAGCGCGGCGCATCGCCGGCGCGGAAATGCCGCCCCTCGATCAGCATGTCGGTGGTCAAGGCGAGCTCGAGGCCCGCGTTCGGCCGCACCAGCGCGCAGTCGTCGCCGACGCCCAGCAATGCACGGTTCGGCGCGCGATCGAAGAAGCGCCGGATAAGCTCGAACTCGCCCACGACGGGCTAGGCGGGATTGCGCGCCCGGCCGACCTCGTCCGGGCGCAGGCGGGCGGCAATTTTTTCCAGCACGCCGTTGACGAAGCGATGGCCTTCGGTGCCGCCGTAGCTCTTGCCGAGCTCGATCGCCTCGTTCAGCACCACCTTGAACGGCGTCTCCGGATATGCGGAGAGCTCGAGCGCGCCGATGTAGAGGATCGAGCGCTCGACCGGCGAGAGCCTGGCGAGGTCGCGATCGAGGTGCGGCACGATCAGCCCTTGCAGCTCGACGACGCGATCGCGCACGCCGGCCACCAGCGCCTCGACGAACGGCCGGTCGCCCTTGTCGAAGCCATCCAGGCCGCGCGCCTCCTCCATCGGATCGCCGCCCGAGATCTGCCAGGCGTAAAGCGCCTGCAGCGCGACCTCGCGTGCCTGGCGCCTAGCGCTTTTCATCGACGCTCTTCCTCAGCTTCGCCATCTCCACTGCAACGCGCACCGCCTCGGCGCCCTTGTCGAGCCGCGCTTCCGCCTGCGCCTCGTCTTCGGTCGTGAGGATGCCGTTGGCAATCGGCAGGCCGGAGTCGAGCGCGACGTCCATCACGCCGCGCGCCGATTCGCTCGACACCACCTCGAAATGGTAGGTCTCGCCGCGGATCACGCAGCCGACGGCGACGAGGGCATCGTACTTGCCGCTCTTCGCCATCCATTGCAGCGCGACCGGAATCTCCAGCGCCCCGGGCACCGACACCACGGAAGCCTGCGCGCCGAGCTTCTTCGCTTCCTGCTCCGCGCGCGCGAGCAGCTTCGATGCGAGCGCATCGTTGAATCGGCTCGCCACGATGCCGAGCCGCATCAGCGCTTTGCGTAGCCGGTGACTTCGAGGCCGAAGCCGGCCATGCTTGGCATCTTGCGCGGCGCCGCCATGAGGCGCATGCGGCCGATGCCGAGGTCGCGCAGGATCTGCGCGCCGATGCCGTAGACGCGCAGATCCACGCTGCGCCCGTGCTCCGGACGCGCGTCGGCAAGGCGCGCCGAGAGCGCCTGGGTGGTCTGCGTGCAGTTGAGCAGGACCGCCGCGCCGCAGCCCGCCTCGCGGATCGCCTCGAGCGCCTCGCCCACGCCCCAGGAGTGCGTGCTCGCGCCGGCGTCGAGCAAGTCGATGACCGAAAGCGGCTCATGCACGCGCACCAGGGTTTCCTTGTCCCGCGTCGGCGTGCCGAGCACCAAAGCGAGGTGGATCGAACCGAGCGCAAGATCGCGGTAGGCGACGAGGTGGAAGCGGCCCCAGGCGGTTTCGATGTCGCGTTCGAGCGTGCGCTGCACCAGCGACTCGTTGCGGCTGCGGTATTCGATGAGGTCGGCGATGGTGCCGATCTTCAGCTTGTGCTCGGCGGCGAAAGTCATGAGGTCGGGCAGCCGCGCCATGCTGCCGTCGTCGCGCATGATCTCGCAGAGCACGGCGGCCGGCGCGAGGCCGGCGAGGCGCGCGAGGTCGCAGCACGCTTCGGTGTGCCCGGCGCGCACCAGGACGCCGCCGGGTTGCGCGATCAGCGGGAAGACATGCCCCGGCTGCACGATGTGCTCGGGGCGCGCATCCAGCGACGACGCGACCTTGATGGTGAGGGCGCGGTCGTGCGCGGAGATGCCGGTGGCGATGCCTTCGGCGGCTTCGATCGACACGGTGAAGTTGGTGCCGTGGCGCGAGCGGTTCTGCTCGACCATCGGGCGCAGGCCGAGCCGCGCCGCATGCTCTTCGGTGATCGGCATGCAGATCAAGCCGCGGCCGTGCTTGGCGAGGAAGTTGATCTTCTCGGCGGAGACGAACTCGGCGGCGAAGACGAGGTCGCCCTCGTTCTCGCGGTCCTCGTCGTCGACCAGCACCACGATGCGCCCGGCGCGGATCTCCGCGATGATCTCGGCTACAGGGCTTATGGCGACGGCTTCGCGACGCATAAGCCCGGGATTTTACTCTTCGGCGCCGGCGTCTTCGGCCGCGCCGGTCTTCTCGCGGATGCGCGCCGACTTGCCGGAGCGTGCACGCAGGTAATAGAGCTTCGCGCGCCGCACGTCGCCCTTCCTCTTCACTTCGATCGAGGCGATGAGAGGGGAGTACGTCTGGAACGTGCGCTCCACGCCCTCGCCCGAGGACACCTTGCGCACGATGAAGGAGGAATTGAGGCCGCGGTTGCGCTTGGCGATCACCATGCCTTCGAACGCCTGCACCCGCTTTCTCTCGCCCTCGACGACGTTCACGTTGACGAGCACCGTGTCGCCGGGCTCGAAGTCCGGAACCTGCTTGCCGAGGCGCTTGATCTCTTCCTGCTCGATTGTCTTGATCAGATCCATGTTCAGCTCCCGCTCATTTCCCTATGTTCTTTCTGGAACTCGGCCAGCAGCACCTGCTCCTCCTTGCTCATGCCGCGCGCCTGCAACAACTCCGGGCGCCTCAGCCACGTCCTGCCCAGCGCCTGCTTCAGGCGCCAGCGCCTGATGTTCTCATGGTGCCCGGAGAGCAATACCTCGGGCACCTTCTCGCCCGCATGCACCTCGGGCCGCGTGTAGTGCGGGCAATCCAGCAAGCCCGCGGCGAACGACTCCTCGATCGCCGACTGCTCGTCGCCGAGCGCCCCCGGCAACTGACGCACACACGCGTCGATCAGCGCCATCGCCGCCAGCTCGCCGCCCGAAATCACATAATCGCCGAGCGACAGCTCCTCATCCACCTTCGCGCGCAGCAGCCGCTCGTCCACGCCTTCGTAACGCCCGCACAGCAGCGTCAGCGCCGCTTCTCTTGCCAGCTCGACCACGCGCCGATGATCGAGCTTCCTTCCCTGCGGCGAGAGGTAGATCACTCTCCCCGCCCCCGCGGCTCGCGCCGCCTCCAGTGCCTTCGCCAGCGGCTCCGCCAGCATCACCATGCCGGGTCCGCCGCCAAACGGCCGGTCATCGACCGTCCGGTAATTGTCCGTCGTGAAATCGCGCGGATTCCACGTCTTCAGGCCCCACAGCCCGGCCTGCAGCGCCCGGCCGGTGATGCCGCTTTCCGTCACCGCCGCGAACATCTGCGGGAAGAGCGTCACCACGTCAAAGCGCATCACCACTCCGCGCTCCACTCGACCACGATGCTGCGGCCCTCGAGGTCGACCTGCTTCACGATCGCGCTCACCCAGGGGATGAGGTGCGTTCGCTCGCCGGCCACTTCCATCACATCCTGCGCGCGGTTGGTGAAAAACCGCTTCACCGACCCGATGCGCTCACCGCCGACGCCGCGCACTTCCAGTCCTATCAGGTCGGCGAGGTAGTAATGCCCCTCTTCCGCCTCGGGAAGCGCGGCGCGGCGCACCAGCACTTCCAGTCCTTTCAGCGCCAGCGCCTGCTCGCGGCTCTCGATCCCGTCGAGCTTCGCCACCACCGTCGCGCTGTGGACCTTCGCCTCGGCGACCCGGTAGGCGCGCTCGCCGATCCACCATTCCTTCATCCCGGCGAGGGTTTCCCGCACGCCGCCGCCGGGCACCACCTTCATCCAGCCTCGCACGCCATACGAACCGGCGACGCGGCCCATGCCGATCAACTGATCAGGCGGCCTTTTTTGCAAACTGCTTGACGAGCCGCTCGGCGGTCGGCGAGAGCTGCGCGCCCTTGCCCTGCCAGTGCTTCACGCGCTCGAGATCCACGCGCAGCGACTCGCGACCTTCCGGAGCCTTGGGGTCATAGAAGCCCAGCCGCTCGAGGAACTTGCCCGAGGCTGCGCGCCGCGAATCCGCGACCACGAAGTGGAAAAACGGGCGCTTGTTGGCACCGCCGCGCCGAAGTCGAATCACTACCATCTGGGAATGCTCCGCAAACCGCGAAAAGGCGCGGATTATACGGGAAATTTTTGCCTTTTTGGGCGCCTTCTTGCGCCCGAGCCAATGCGACAATAAATGCCGGGGGAAGCGATGCTTCAGGCGCTGCGGGAGATCGAAGGCGGGATTCAGTTGTCGCTGAACGTCGCGGCACGCCTGCCGCACCTGCGCCGCCCGCCGATCCTCGATTCGTTTCTGCGCCAGGTGTATTTCACGGGCGTGACCGCAGCCGGCGGCGTGATCCCGCGGGCCTGCGGCCTGGGCGTGGTCATCATCGCGGTAATGATGGACATGCTCGACGCCGACGTCGACCTCGCGGTGAAGATCCTGCTGCTCCTCGTGTTCCGCGAAGTCGGGCCGCTCGCCGCGGCGGTCGTCGTCATCCTGCGCACCGGCACGGCGGTTTCCGCGGAAGTGGCGATGATGCGGGTCACCGGCCAGACGCGCGCGCTGCGCTACCTCGGCATCGATCTCTACGACTACATCGTGCTGCCCCGCGTCGCCGGCTGCATGCTGGCCACGCTCGCCCTCACCTTCTACGTCCAGTTCATCGCCGTCGCCGGAGGCCTGGTGCTGTCTCCCTACATCATCGAGGCGTCGTTCTGGGAGCTGACCAATCGCCTGTTCGAGCTCTTCAGGCCCGTCGACTTCTTCTATTCGACGATCAAGGCGCTTCTTTTCGGCTATGCCATCGCCGCGTGCTGCTGCTGGCACGGCCTGAATCCGCCGGATCTCACCAACAATGCGGTGCCGAAGGTGGTCACCAAGGCGGTTACGCAAAGCATGATGCTCGTGCTGCTGATCAACGCGGTCTTCGCCTACGTCGTGTTCGGCATCCTCTTCTTCGGGCTGGTGAGAGCGAACCTATGACGCAGCTTGCCGTGCGTTACAAGCGCAGGACAGCGCGCCACGAAGTCCAGGTGTCGGCGGCGAAAGGCGCGGTGACCCACGTGCACCTGCCCGACGAGGATGCGAAGGCGCACTTCGTGACGGCGCTCCTGAAAGCGCGCTGCGAGCCGGGCGAGGAGCTGGAGCTCTTCGGCGAGGCCGCGGCGAGCGCCGCGCCCAAGAAGCGCGAGAAGCTGCGCCATCGCGTGGGCGCGGTCTCCCCGATCGTCGGTCTGATGTCGAACCTGAACGCGTGGGAGAACATTGCGCTGCCCGCCGCCTACCACGGGTTGCCGCCGCTGCCCGAGGTGGCGCAGCTCGCGAGCGACGTGCTCACCGCGTTCGGCGCCGAGCCGAGTCAATTCTTCGCGCGCCTGCCCGACGAACTGGGCGTGCTGGACCGCAAGATCGCGGCCTTCGTGCGCCTGCTCGTCGCCGCGCCCGAGCTCCTGGTGTTCGACGCGCTGGAGGATGGCCTGTCCTACGGGGAATGCCGGCAGGTGGCGCGCTTCGAGGCCGAATACCGCGCGCGGCACCCGGCCGGCACCGTGGTGTACGTCGATACGAAGGAGGAGTCATGAGCGTTGCATTACCGACCAGGCGCTTTGCCGGCATCGTCGCCAAGGTGAACGCCTTCCTGCTGATCGCGTTCGTCCTGGTCCTCGCATTCCTCGGCCTCGTCGCCTACAAGCAGGGCTGGTTCGTGCACCAGTCGCCGATCCACTTCGTCACCGCCAACGCGCTCGGCATCAACAAGGGCATGCCGGTGAAGCTGCACGGCTTCACCATCGGCTCGGTGAATGACATGGAGCTCGCCCAGGGCGGCGTCGACGTGAAGCTGCTCATCGGCAGCGAATACCTGCGACGCATTCCGCAGGACTCGAGGGCGAAGCACGCGCGTGAGTCCGGCGTCATCGGCGCAAGCGTGATCGACATCGTGCCCGGCAAGGCCGAGCGCGCCCTCGCCGAAGGCGCGCAGATCAGCTTCGAGCCGGCGCGCGGCATCAACGAGATCATCGACGATTTCCGGCGCCAGGCGATTCCGGCCTTCAACGAAGTGAAGGCGGCCATGTCGCAGGTCGGACATGCCGGGGAAGACGTGACGCAGATCCTCGCCAACCTGCGCCAGGAGGTCGAGCAGTTGCCGGCGACGCATCGCGCGATTCGCAAGCTCGTGGAGGAAGCCGCGCAGGCCACTGCCGACGTCAGCAAGCAGGCCGCCGTCACGCTGGATGCCGTGGATAAGGTGTCGAGGACCGTGGACCGGACGATCCCCGAGGTATCGGAGAAGCTCGTCAGCACCCTCCAGTCGATCGACGCCGCCGCGGTGCAGGCGAGGAAGACCGGCGAAGAGGTCCAGCTCACCCTGCGCGCGGCGCGGCCACTCGTCGAGCACAGCGAGGTCGCGGCGCGCGAGGCGGGCGACGTCCTGGGCGCGGCGAAGCGCGTCTGGCCGCTCAGCGACTCGTTCAAGGAGACCTCCGACGGCCTGCTGCCGATCGACAGCTTCGAGGCCGAGGGCAAGGGGCGCTCGCGCTGATGCGCTGGCTTGCTGCCGGGCTGATGGCGCTGAGCGCGGCGTTCACCGCGGGCTGCGGCGGCGGCAAAGCCACCGCCAACGGCAGCAACAACACGTCGCTTTCGCAATCGCGGCTCACCCAGGCCGAGACACGGGCGGCCGGCTTCACCAAGTCCGGCGACTATCAGAACGCGGCGCGCCAGTACGCCGAGGCGCTGCGCATCGCCACCACGCTCGAGAACGCCGATGCGATCGCCGCCAATGCGATCAACCTCTCGGTCGTCTCGCAATGGCTCGGCCGCGATAACGATGCCCGGGCGGCGCTCGACGCAGTGCTGACCGATTCGCATACCGCCTTCTCCGAGCGCCGCAAGATCCAGGCGGAGCTGCGCCGGGCGATCGTCGAGCTCGGCGGCGGCAACACCGGCGCGGCGGCGATCTGGGCCGGACAGGCGCAGCAGCGGTGCAGTGCGACCAATTGCGAGTACGCCGCCGGCATCCTCAACGTGCGCGCGCAGATCGAGCTCGACTCGGGTCGCGCCGCGGAAGCCGCGCAGCTCGCGCAAAGCGCAGCCGAGCGCTCGCGCTCGAGCGGCAGCCGGGTCGAGTCGGCGAACGCGCTTCGTACCCTCGGCCGCGCGCGCTACGCCCAGGGCCAGCCCGCGGCGGCGATTGAGCCGCTCAAGCAGGCGCTCGAGATCGACCGCGAGATGGGCGATCCGCGCAAGATCCTCGCCGACCTTGCGGACTTGTCGCGCGCCGCGGAGGCCGCGGGTGACGCGGCCGCCGCCCGCGACTACAAGGAGCGCGGCCTGGCGGTCAGCCGGGCGATGAACGGCGGGCGCGGCGCGCCCGAAGCGGCGCTCACCCGCTAGGCAGCATCGTCCAGCACCGCGGTCCAGACGCCGTCGATCTCTTCGACCGGCTGATCGACGCGTGCGCCAAGCTCGAGCAGCTCCTGCATTCGCGCCTCCACCGCTTCGCGCGTCGAGGCCGTGATCACGCTTTTCATGCCGAGCTTCTCGACGCTCACCCGGACCATCATGCGCCGGTTCTCGCAGGTCGCCATCCATTTCGCACCGACGAGCGCCGGCTCGGAACGCACTATCGCTCCGTCCGCCACCATGCGGGCGAGCTGCGCCTGCACGCTCTCCCGCGTCGCACCCGAGACGATGAAGTGGCTGCCGGCGTCCGACACCGTGGCGGGCGCGTTCGACGATGCGGCCGGCGCGGCCGGACGCTGGGCGCGCCGCTTCGCCTGCGCCTCCGCCATCCTGCGCCCGACCCGCACCGCCTCGGCCACCGCGTAGAGCTCGTGCGAGCGGTTGTGCTTGTCGGCTTGCGCGCCGCGCGACTGGAACATGCTCGCGTAGTCGCCCGACAGGAGCAGCACCACCTCGTAGAACGAGCGCGACACCAGGAGCTCGCCCTTCTGCGCGAACGACATCACGCGCTGGGCGACGTTGATGCCATCGCCGATCACGTTGTCCTGCCCGTTGATGTCCTTCGCGAGGTACACCGGGCCGAGGTTGATGCCCATGCGCACCGGGAGCTGACCGACGTTGTCGAATATCGCGATGGCGGCAAAGAGCGCCCGCTCCGGGTCGTCGAGGAAGGCGATGGCGGCGCCGTCGCCCGTGTCGATCACCACGCGGTCGCGCGCCTCGAGGTCGAGGAGCGAGCCGGCCAGGATGTCGTTGAATTTCTGCTTCAGCTTGATCTGGTCGCTGACGCCGAGCTGCGAATAGCCGGCAATATCGATGAACAGCACGCTGCAGACGAGCGTGCGGCTCTGTTCGCGGCCCTTGGGGTCTTCAGCCATGGTCTAGCGCATGCCGGGCAGCATGCCCTTCATGTTGCGCATCATGCGCTGCAGATTGCCGCCCTTCATCATCTTCATCATCTTCTGCATCTGCTCGAACTGGTTGAGCATCTGGTTTACCGCCTGCACCGGCACGCCGGCGCCGGCAGCGATGCGGCGCTTGCGCGAAGCCTTGATCAGCTCGGGCCTGGCGCGCTCCTCGCGCGTCATGGAGTTGATGATGCCCTCGATCCTCTTCAGCTGCTTGTCGTCGGCGAGCTTGGCCGGATCCACCGAGCCCACCAGCTGCGCCGGCAGCTTGTCGATGAGCGAGGCGACCCCGCCCATCTTCTTCATCTGCGCGATCTGCTGGCGGAAGTCCTCGAGATCGAAGCCCTTGCCCTTCTTCACCTTCTCGGCGACGCGCTTCGCCTCCTCGAGGTCGATCCTGGCGTGCGCCTCCTCGACCAGCGACAAGATATCTCCCATGCCGAGGATGCGGGCGGCCATGCGCTCGGGATGGAAGGGCTCGAGCCCCGAGAGCTTCTCGCTCACGCCGGCGAACTTGATCGGCTTGCCGCTCACCTGCCGGACCGAGAGCGCCGCGCCGCCGCGGGCGTCGCCGTCCAGCTTGGTCAGCACCACGCCCGTCAGCGGCAGCCGCTCATTGAACGCGCGCGCCACGTTGACCGCGTCCTGCCCCTGCATCGCGTCGACGATGAAGAGCGTCTCGACAGGCTTGAGCACCGCGTGCAGCTCGGCGATCTCGCGCATCATCTCCTCGTCGATGGCGAGGCGTCCGGCGGTGTCGACGATCAGCACATCCATGTAATGCGAACGCGCGTATTCATGTGCGCGCCGCGCAATGTCGATCGGCTTCTCACCCGTGGAGGAAGCGATGAAGTCGGCGCCCACCTGCGACGCGACGCTCTTCAGCTGCTCGATCGCCGCCGGCCGATAGACGTCCGCCGAGACGAGCGCCACCTTCTTTTTCTCCGCCAACAGCAGGCGCGCGAGCTTGCCGCTGGTCGTCGTCTTGCCCGAGCCCTGCAGCCCCGCCATCAGGATCACCGCCGGCGGCTGCGTCGCGAGGTTGAGGGGTACGCTCGCCTCGCCCATCAGCGCCGTTAGCTCGCGATGCACGAGGCCGACGAAGGCCTGTCCCGGCGTCAGGCTGCCGGCGACTTCCGCGCCGAGCGCCTTCGCGCGTACCGCATCGATGAACTGCTTGACCACCGGCAGCGCAACATCCGCCTCGAGCAGCGCGATGCGCACTTCGCGCAGCGACTCGCGGATGTTCGCTTCGGTCAGGCGCGCGCGGCCGCGCAGGCGATCGATGGTGGTGGACAGGCGTGAACTTAAGGACTCGAACATAGCGACACACAACGATTTCGGGCCGCAAAGTATAGCAGTGCAGTTCTCCGCGCCCACGCGCTGTGCCAAACTCCCGCCATGTCCGTGACCCTGCCCTCGCTGCTCGCCGCGG
>Ga0134121_10001596_pt1 | contig 21146 bp, 17 predicted proteins | sample KB301_FD_96463 | JGI IMG/M metagenome (GOLD analysis project Ga0134121, IMG submission 96463) | Terrestrial soil microbial communities without Nitrogen fertilizer from Kellogg Biological Station, Michigan, USA - KB3-0-1 | ecosystem: Environmental > Terrestrial > Soil > Unclassified ... | reverse complement strand
GCCGTAGAACACGTTCTTTTGAAAGTGTTCGGCAATTTCGCGACGCATGCCGACGGCGCCCAACTGCACGTAAGCGCTGGTGAGCCCTTTGGCCATCGAAATTAGATCCGGGGTGACGTTCCAATGATTGACTGAGAACCATTCGCCGGTGCGGCCAAAGCCGGCCATTACTTCGTCGGCGATCAAAAAGATGCCGTGCTTGTCGCAGAGCGCGCGCAGTCCCTGCATGTAACCGTCAGGCGGAATCAGAATTCCATTCGTACCGACGACCGGCTCGACGATGATCGCAGCGACGGTCTTTGCGCCTTCCAATTCGAGCACCTCTTCAGTCCGTGCCAGCACCTCATCGGCGGTTTCCGATCCTCGCTGAAGGCCGTGATAGAAATCGGGAATCCGAAAGACGCCGGGGATGCCGGGCTCAGCTGCCCAACGTCGCGGGTCGCCGGTAAGCGTCAGAGCGCCCGCAGTCCCACCGTGGTATGAGCGATAGCGCGCGCCGATTTTGTGACGGCCGGTAACCAGCCTTGAGATGCGAATCGCGTTTTCGTTGGCTTCCGCGCCGCCGTTGGTGAAGAAGAACGTATCGACATCGCCGGGCGTTATCTCTGCGAGCTTCTGGCCCAGGCGCGCGCGCACATCCGTGGCCATGAATGGATTTGCGTAGGCGAGCTTCGCTGCCTGTTCGTTGATCGCGCGAATCACCCGCTCGTCACCGTGCCCGATGTTCACGCACATCAACTGGCTATTAAAGTCGATGAAGCGCTTGCCTTCCGGAGTCCAGAAATAGATGCCTTTAGAACGCTCGACCGGAATTGGGTCTACTGCAGATTGCGCTGACCATTCAAAGAGTGTGTGCCGGCGACAGAGTTCGACAATCTCTGCGCCCGACAAGTTTTCGGTTGCCACAGTCATAGTGTTGACGATGCTATTAGAAAGGTGCGGCTTTGACAATCAGAAGTGGTTTCTTCATCACGCCGCAGGCGTGAAATTCAATAGCCGTGGGCATCGCCCACGGATCAGAATCGTCAAACATCCCTGACCCTGAAAGGGTCGAATAGAAGAAATGTCGCCGAGACAAGTTCGACCCTTAAAGGGTCGCATCGATTATCTGGCGCGAGATCCGGTGGCGTTGCCACCGGCTATCAAATTCGTCCCTGCGGGGACGACATCGTAACATCGAGCCACATGGTCGGCGGATGCCAATTCATGCGGCGAGTCAATGAAATTGGGCCTCCCTACTATGCGTCTCATCCAGGTTCTGATAGTTTGCTTGGATTAGCATGGATGAGCTTAGACAAACACCTCGCTGGGTTCGCATGTGTGTCAGGACGATTCGTGCCCTCCCCAGGGGGCGTTACCCTTTGATGAACTTACTTTGCCGGCGACCTATCAAGCCGTTCATTCATCCGCTAGGCATAACGCAGGGCAGAATGCGATTTGTTTGTGATGCGAGAGATGAAATTTCGCGCGAAGCTTGCTTCATGGGTTACTACGAGCCGCAGGAGACGGTCTTAATGCAAAACCTGCTGCGACCCGGCATGAGCTTTGTCGATCTGGGAGCTAATTGGGGTTATTACACTTTGCTGGGAGCGGACCTGGTTGGCCCAACGGGCCGGGTAGTTTCCTTCGAACCACACCCGACACTCTATTCTCTACTTAAGAAGAATGTTTCCCTGAATGGTCTGCCCTGCACCATTCTGCCCATTGCGGTGGCCGATAGATTTGGTGAGATGACCCTGGAAGGTTTTGATAAGGAAGATGGCAATTGGGGCGTGAGCAAGCTCGTTGCCTCATCGGAAAGAGAGCGTCCGCAGTTTCGCGTGCGAACCGGTTTGTTGGAAACGCTACTGGATGAGGCCGGAGTTGACGAAGTCGATCTGCTCAAGATTGACATTGAAGGCGCAGAAGCTTTGGTCATTCCCACCATCAAAAGCGGACTCGCACGCGGGCGCTATAAGCGAATACTCCTTGAGCTTCATCCGCCGGTGTTGTCGCAACTGGGCGTATCGAGTCAAATCTTAAATCAACAAATACTGGACCAGGGTTATCGAGCCTTCACGATCGATCACACTCCAAAAGTTTATCGGAACGCTGCCTATCACCTGCCCCGATCTCCGGCGGCATTTCTTTCTCACCTCGAAGGCGAAGCGAGGTTCGCGGCGTGGCCGCATGTCCTATTTCTTGCGCCAGGGGTTCAACCGTCCTGGTAAGCGATTAGTTTGCGCGAATCTCCGAATAAGACTCTAGGAGCCAATCGATTCTTTCATTTCAGTGAGAATTTCCGGTTTGAAGAAGGCGAGTAATCCGACGAGGCCGTGGACCGCGAGAATGATCATCAGAATCAGGAAGACGTAGCGGAACCGGTACAAGCTGCCGAGATTTATCACGCCCAAAGCCAGCGCGGTAATACCCATTATGATTGAACCAGCGAGTAACCAGGCGCTCAGATTCGATCGCGCCCGCCACAAACCAAAGAGCGCGAGCAATTCTGCAATGTAGGTCAATAACATCTCGCAGCCGCTGAAGAGCCGTCCTGTCAGACCAACTTGCTTCCCGCTTGCGAACCAATAATTAGGAAACGGCGCCAGGAATCCGATAGCCCAGGCTCTCGGGAGATAACGGACGACGTCACCCATGGTTGCGAACTCAACGTCGCTATCAATGTTTGAGCCGGCGTCCTTGTTGAACTGAAGCCATCCCTGTCGTAACTCTGAAAGTCTGATTGCCGGCAGATTAATACGCTGAGCGGAAGCTGCTCTTTGCGTTGCAGCGCCGGCGGTAGCTGCCATCCGCGCCTGGTTAGACTCGAATTCCTCTGGCGCCTGGTGATTCAAAATCACTGAGGCCAACGCCACCAGGACTGCGCTGGCCATGTTGATAGGGAGAAACTTCTTTTCGCGTAGCTGTCTGATCAGAATCAAACAAAGACCGACTATGAGGATGGCCAGCATGATCGCACCCCAAAATCCGCTACGCGTCAGACTGATGAGATAGATAGAACTAACTCCCGCGACGGCGGTCGCCAGTCCTTTCAGCCACGACACCTGTTTCGTCAGCCAAACAGTAATTATCAATATCAGCGTCAGAAATGTGGCGAAGAACAGAGGGTCCTTGAGGATTTGCGTCGTGTGGATCACAAAGGAAGGCCAGACAGCCAGGACGCCGGAAGCGATGAGGCCAACTCGCCGGTCAAACACCAGCTTACCTATTTGGAAGGTCAGACATAGGATCGCGACATAATAAATAATATTAACTGGCTCGGCAGTTAGGCTATTCACTCGGGAGCCCAAAAGAGCAGCAGGTATCGAATAGATCCTTACGTGGAGCTGGGCCGGGGTCTTGAGCCACGCTAAGGGACCCTTACTGGTCATTACTTCTGCTAAGGATCTGACGTCGGCGATGTAGACAACGCAATCCGGACTGATGGTTCTGGTGCATCCACTCTGATCGATTGCAGGCGAAATGCCTTGCCGGCCACTGACGTAAATAATCACCGTCAGTATCAAGTGCAGTCCTACTGCAATTAGCAGCAACCGGGTGACTGTCATTCGAGTGATCATTTGGTTTGCAGAGCGATGCGCCGATAAACTTCCAGGTAACCTTTTCCACCCACGTCGACCAAATCGAAATATTTCTTAGCGACGCGCTGGCAGCGCTGACGGATGTCAGGAAGCTCAACCAGTTTCAAGATATGCCTGGCGGCTTCCTCGTACGCATCGTCATGAAAGCTCTTTATGACAAACCCTACGCCTTCATTTGTCAGCAGGTCATCGAGATCTCCAATCCCTGAATTAGAGATAACCGGCAAACCAGCGGCCAGGTATTCGGAAATCTTGGCAGGCGAGGCGGCAATTTGCGCGAACGTCGCTTTGCGGAACGACACGCCAATTCGCGCGCGGCACAAATAGGTCGGAACCTCATCGGGTTGAGCTGCGACCACTGAAAAGTCCTCGGGCGTTAGACCAAGGCTTTGGAATAGGCTCGCGATATCGGCAGCGGGGGAGTGCGTCAGAATTTGCAGGAAGGCATTGGGCTGGCGCTGCCGAAGTTGGATAAAGAAACGGCCCACCTCTTCCAGCAGATGCAAGCCCGTGGCTGTGCCCGCATAGACTAATTCCAACCGGTTCGAAGCTGATTCAGACGAAGCCTTTGATTCAAACCGTCGAACATCAGTGCAACATGGGATGATCACGATTCTTCCAGCATCCGCCAGATCTTCTTTGACCAACCATTCGCTCATGCGCCGAGTCAGGACTACGACCTGATCGGCCTGGCGCAAACCGATTCTTTCGAGTGTCTTTATGAGGCGAAACGGAAGTGAATCTTCCTTCCAGTTGCCTATGTCCACATATTCTTCGGCCATCAGTCCACGCACATCGAATATCAATCGGCACCGCGTCAACGCTCGCGCCAGCACGGCCATTGCCAGCGGCAGATGTGATCGCGCGTGCAGAACATCAATTTTGCGAGCGCGCGCCAACCGCGCCGCGACGCAAGCTCCGATGACCACATCGAAGGCCGTGGCCGGGAGCGAAGGCCGCTTGTGATAGGGTCGGCAAATCCAGGTGATTCCTTCGTGAGACAGATCCTGCCGTTGAGTTTCTAATTCTTCGCGAGACCAACTTTGCTTCATTTGCGGTTCGAAGGTTAACAAGTTGACACCGATGCCGGCCGCCGCGAGTTGGCGCAGATACGGAAGAACCTGGGTTTGAACCAGCGGCTCGCGTAAACCGAAGTAGCATATATATAGGGTCTTCATTCAGTGCTCGACTTCGCCCGTGTTGAGAATGTTTTCAGTTTCGTACTGCTTGCGAAGCGCCCACGTCCGCGTCAAACTCTCGACCAGGCATGGTCGCGATACTCTAACGTATGGACTACGTTGCACCAAGAACCGCATTCATCGATGAGATAGTCGGATTGGGCAACGTGCGACGGTGCCCGGCTTGCGACTCTGCGGCGGCACGCGAGGCAGGTCTAAAGAATAATTATCCGATTCTTGGGTGTTTGGGTTGCGGGACAATTTATGCTGCTCGTCTTCCAGCGTCCGATTACTCCTATGCTGACTATTACGAAGGCGATAATCTGTCCGTACCGGAAGCGATCGTTGAAAGAATTGAAGAGATCGTCGAAGGCTTTGATGCCTATCGCGCGCACAACCGGCTGTTGGATATTGGGTTCGGCGCCGGCAGTTATATCTCAGCGGCGGCGAACGCAGGGTGGAACGTGAGTGGAGTAGAAGTCTCGAAACCTGCTTTTGCTCAGGCGCGCGATGCCGGTCGCGACGTGTTTTTTGGACAGCTTTACGAAGGTCGCTATCCCGAGAACTATTTTGATGTAGTCCTGGCAGTTGAAGTCGTCGAGCATTTGCCTCAGCCACGCGATTTCGTTCTGGAGGTCGCCAGAGTACTCAGGCCGGGAGGATTATTTTGGGCCACCACCCCACATGGCCGCGGGCTATCGTATCGTTTGCTCGGTGTGAAGTGGAGTACTGTCTCGCCCCCGGAACATCTGCAACTCTTTTCACGAAAAGGGATGGAGTTGCTGCTGACGAATGCAGGATTTCAAAGAGTGGAGTTAAGTACTCATGGCCTGAACCCGGCCGAATTGATTTACGCATTGCGGTCGCGTATCCGGCTGTTTGCTGGTCCAAATACGGTCGATAATCAGCGCGAAGGCCCCAGACGCGTTGCATCAGCCTATAAAATCAACACCGCGCTCATGAAGAGTCACGCGCGCCGCCGCGCTAAAAGGATCATAAACGGTCTGCTCAACACTGTGAGGTGCGGGGATAATCTGAAGATCAGAGCGATCTTGTAGAGTCAGGATAAAAACTCCATGGGGCACGAACCTTTGTTCTCGGTAATTATTCCGACTCATAACCGCGCAGCGTTGATCCTCAAGACGCTGAATTCGGTGCTGTCTCAAACTCATCAAAGTTACGAAGTGGTCGTAGTTGACGACGCTTCGACTGACAATACGTCTGAGCTGCTTGCATCACTGATACGCACCCAGGCAATTAGATATGTCAGGCATGAACAGAACTACGAGCGCGCCCAATCACGTAATACCGGAATGAAGAATGCGCGCGGGGCGTTCGTAACATTTCTTGATTCAGACGATTTCATGTATTCGACGAATCTCGAGGACGCGGCCAATTTCATCAAAGCCAATCCCACGACGAAGCTGTTTCACAATCTCTACCAGTTGGTTGACGAGAACGACCGCGTGCTGTGCAAATATGACTTTCCGTCTCTGGGAGATCCGCTCCGAGCGATCACCGGCGGAAATTTCCTGGCCAGCATCGGAGTATTTATCCATCGAGATATTTATGAGAATTACAGCTTTGATACTAACCCCTTACTGACTGGTTCTGAGGATTGGGACTTTTGGTTGAGGGTTGTTCCTCATTACCAGCCGGGTCGAATCAACAAGGTCAATAGCGGTGTGGTCCAACATGGCGCCAGGTCAATCAATCACATGGAACTCGACAGATTGGAACGCCGGTTCAAATACCTGACGGATAAGATCTGCGACGATCCGAAGTTGAGTGCGGTCTATGCGAACTATTTGCAGCGCCTTAAAGCCGGCTCGCTGCTCTACACCAGTACGGTCGCCAACTTGATGTGCCGTCACTCTGACGCATTAAGACTATTGCGGCGTGCGGCGTCTCTCGATCCAGGGCTCGTGGGCTCGCGCGGTTTTGTGAAAGCTCTCGGCATAGCCCTGTTGAGATGGAATAAGGGACATTGAGGCGATCGCCCGATGGCGACAACTAGGCCCGCCGAAGATTGAATCAGCCAGATTATCGCTCACTCTGAGACGCGCCAACGGTGGGGGATCAGCATGCCCCCGGCGTTTTGTGGTGCTGGAACTCCGGTCCGGAAAAAATCGCCGCCCTCAACTGTAATCTCAGTCGCCCGCGGGATGTAGTCGGCGACGATATCATTAATTGTGCATAGTAAGTTCACCGAGTATTGCCCCTGCAAAAGAGGGAAACGGTCGATTACACAAGAGAACTCGCCGGTCTCAGGCACGGCGTCGAAATTCGAGCCGAGCATCGCGTTACCAAGAAGCAACATTTGTTGTCCGCTGAGCGTGAGAACATTGATATAGAGTGAGAGGTGTCCGATCACGGATGAGTGGCGGACGTATGAGAGTGAGAACTCAACCTCCTGACCACACTGAATAACGTCAATGGGGCTGCCATCTTTCTTGCGTACAGAAATGCTCGTAAACCTTATCTTTCCGTCACCCTGTCGATCCGTTCGCTCCGCGAGATTGTTAGCGTCCTGCACATACGTCGATGAGAGGTAAGCGTCGATCACCTGCCGGGTGTCGCCCGCGAGAATGAGCCGCCCGCGATCCAGGAGAAATGCTTTCTGGCACAGACTTTCGATCGCAGCCATGTCATGGGTGACGAGCAGAACCGTGCGCCCGGCCTTGGCCACGTTATCCATGAAGCGCAGGCACTTCTTCTGATACAACACATCGCCCACGGCCAGTACTTCATCCACAAAAAGAATTTCCGGCTCAAGATGGGCGGCCACCGCGAAAGCCAGACGCATGTACGTCCCTGACGAATAGTGTTTGACGGGAGTGTCAATAAATTCCTCGACTTCCGCAAAGGCGACGATCTCGTCAAACTTCCGATCAATCTCAATTTTCTTCATCCCCAGAATTGCGCCATTGAGATAGGTGTTCTCGCGCCCCGTCAATTCTCCATGAAAGCCCGTGCCTACTTCGAGCAGGCTGCCGACGCGGCCTCGAATTCGCGCCTGCCCTTTGGTGGGCGAAGTAATGCGCGAAAGCACTTTGAGTAAGGTCGACTTGCCGGCGCCGTTGCGGCCGATGATGCCGACGATTTCGCCGGTCTTCACCTCGAAGGAAACATCCCTGAGCGCCCAGATCGTTCGTTTGTCCCCGGCGATGACACGCTTGCGCCGTACCAGCGAGCGAAAAGCCCGCACGGGACCCATGGCTGCGCCGGCCAACACGTCGCGCAAGGTTTGGTAATCGTCAGCTTTTCCGCCAAGGCGATATGCTTTGGCGAGATTCTCAGCTTTGATCGCGAACTCTGACATTTGTAGTTTCGATTCCTACACCACGTCGGCGAATGTTTCTTCCATGCGCCGGAAGTACAAAAGGCCGATTACCAAAATCATTAAGGCACTAGCCGCCGAGATCATGATTGATAATTCTGGCGTGTTCACCCTTCCCAGTAGCGCCCAACGAAAACCATCGACTACTCCGACCATCGGATTAATGCTGTAGACCAGTCGCCAGCGCGGGGGAAGCAAACTCGCCGGATAAAAGACTGGTGTCGCGAACATCCAGATCTGCGTCAGAAAGGTAACCACATAACGAACATCTCGATACTTCACGTTCAGAGCTGACAGCAAGAGGCCCACGCCGAGAACCGTGATCATCATCAGGATTACGAGCAGCGGCAACCAAACCAGAAGAGTCAGCGGCGGATACCGGCGGTAGTACGCCATCATTATCAACAACACGAAGAACGAAAGAGCGAAGTCCGGCAAGCCACCTAACACCACGGAAATGGGCACAATCAGTCGGGGAAAGTAAACCTTCTTGATGAGATCGGCACTTCCCACCAGACTGTTCGAAGCCTGCGTCAGACTGTTGGCAAAAAATGTCCACGGAACTAAGGCGGCGAAAGCGAATAATGGATACGGCGCGTTATCGGAAGGCATCCGGGCCAGCCTGCCTAAAAATATCGAGAACAGGAGCATCGCCAAAAAGGGCTGAAGAACCGCCCACGCCATTCCCAGCGCCGTCTGCTTGTAACGAATCTTAACGTCGCGCCAGGCAAGAAAGTACAGGAGTTCGCGATACTCCCAGAGCCCTCCAAGATTCAGCGAGGCCCAACGCTGGGTGGGTTGGATTAGCACTTCGTTCGGCGGCGCTGAGAGTTCGACGCCAGAGTGTTCACCTTCCGTGCCGGCTCGATTATTGGTCAACTCGTTGCTCTCTACAGTGATAGTCTCGGATGGCTGTTCTAACAAGCGTATTTTGTGGAGACCGGTAGATCCATCGGGGTGATTTACCGAAGCGCCCCGTCGCTCATGATTCACGATTCGCCGCGGCTTGCTTGCCTATGTTGCTTGACTGCAGATTCAAAGACTTGGCCGACCCTTGGAGCGTGGAGCGATAGAGAATATCCAGCTTCAATAGTCGCCCGGCCGGCTTGGCCGAGGCGTTCGCGTAGTCGCTGCGAATGGAGCAATTGAGTCAGCTTCTCGATCCATTGATCCTCTGTTTGCGCGAGCAATCCGTTTTCTCCATCCTGAATAATTGTTGAATTGGCTCCTACCGGAGAACAGACCGTGGGAATGCCAAGCGCCATGTATTGTAAAGCCTTTTGACCGCACTTCCCGCGGGTCCATTCGTCGTCGGGTAACGGCATGATACCGATGTCGATCGGGGCTAAATCAGCGACCTCCGTCTCCGCCCGCCAGAGAATTGCCTCAACATCGACGCCGTCAATTTCATAATTGGTGGCTGTGCCGATCATGCGAATGCGAAATTGTTCTTTTTTGGCGAGCCGGGTCAGCGCCCGACGGACAATATCGAAGTGTGCCAGCGTGCTGTAACTCCCGCTCCAGCCGATTACCGGGCGACTTCTTCCCTTGGGGCGCGAACCGTTCAGATCATATTTCTTAGTGTCAATAGTTGACGGAACGAGCGTAACGTTGCGATTGAAGCGAGAGGCATACTCGGCGAGATAAGCGTTACCGACAATGACATGTGACGCCAAGGCGCATATCTCTCGCGTTTTCCCGGGAAACTTCAATAGGCGAAAATAACGATTGGCCGGGGTGCCGTAGGGCGAGTGCAAGTAGACGGCGTCATCGAAATCGAACACCATTGGCACCCCCTTAAAGCCGATATAGTGTTCAATCAACGCCGGCCCAACCAGCGCCACCTCTTTATAGATATAGACGAGATCGTATTCATTGATCCGCCTGAGCACCTTCAGGCGACGGACGGATTCAAGAGCTGTTAGCAAAACCTTCTTTGAGGTGTTTCCCGGTCGCGACAGCAGAGAGTGCAATATGTCACTTCGGAATGGTGCAAAAGTAATTTGTATACCCGACTGCTTGAGTAGCGGGGCCCACTGCTCAATCCGATAGCGCTGACCCGGAGCGGTATCGTAAGGATATGGTACGAGGGCTAGTACGCGCATTTATTCGGATGACCGACAGTCAGGCTCAAAAAATCGCGCAATATGTCTCGTCGCAAACAAGGAGGTCTCTGCGAACGTAATTTGCATCCAACGAACTTGCCAGGGTGATGTTCAGGAAAGAATCAAGGTCGGAACGACGATAATCTTGACGCAATCACTTTTCCAGAAACCGTATATGGTTTTAGGGGTTAGAGATCGTGGTGAGCCGAGCAGGACTCGAACCTGCGACCCACTGGTTAAAAGCCAGTTGCTCTACCGACTGAGCTATCGGCCCACGAATGAAACCTGAGTGTAAGGTTTAAGGTTTCAAGTTTCAAGGTACTGGAGGGTTTAGGGTGTCGGGTTTAGGGTTTCGCGTGCAGTAATGATCAATTTCGTAAGAGACACATCGAAGAGCGAGTTGATACAGAGAGTTATTCGTCAACTTCCAAACCCTACACCCAACTCCCAACACCCTAACCTCGAATCCATCCGGCCACCGCTGACTCTCTGACGATAATTGTTTGCGATCGTTCAGGGCCGGTTGAAACCAATCCAATCTCGACGCCGATTTGGTTCGAGAGGAAATTAATGTACTCACGTGCCTTTGGCGGCAGCTCGCGAAGATCTGTAATGCCCAGAGTCTCAGATTTCCATCCGGGTAGCGTCTCATAAATCGGCTCGACTCGCCGAAGATCCTGAGAGACCGCGGGCAAAGATTCGCATTTCTTTCCGTTCAAGTTGTACCCAACGCACACTTTGATTTCATCCAGCGCGTCGAGGACGTCGAGTTTCGTCAACGCCACCGAAGTGAAGCCGTTGATCTCAGCGGCGTAACGGGTAGCAAAAGCATCGAACCATCCGCAACGACGTGGTCGGCCGGTCGACGCCCCATACTCGCGACCGCGTTCACGAATTAACTGTCCGAGCTCACTTTCGCTTTCGAGCATTTCTGTGGGGAACGGCCCTTCACCGACGCGAGTTGTGTAGGTTCGCACGATTCCGAGCACGCCGTTCAAACGCTTTGGTGCCAGACCGGTGCCCACCAGGGCTCCGCCCACCACGGTGCTCGATGAGGTGACGAACGGGTACGTACCATGATCGACGTCGAGCAGCGTCGCCTGCGCACCTTCAAGCAAGATCGTTTTGCCGCTCGCGGCAGCCTGATTAAGGAAATGACTCGTGTCGGTAATGAATGGAGCGAGACGTTCGACCAGGAACGCGGTCTCCATCACCATCGTATCCGCGTCGAGTGGTTCGCCACCGTAAGCAACTATGATCCGATTTGCATCTTCGAGATTGCGCTCGATGCGTGAAAGAAGCACCTCAGGCACCAGCGCATCGGCGACGCGAATCCCCCGCCGCCCGGCTTTGTCTTCATAGGCCGGTCCGATCCCACGCAATGTCGTTCCGACTTTCTCATTACCGAGTCGCTCTTCACTCGTGTGATCGAGCGCGCGGTGATACGGAAGAATCAAATGTGCGCGGGAGCTAACCTTCACCCGCTCCGGCGTGATGTGGATGCCTTGTGAGGCGAGCCGATCGGCTTCTTCAAAAAAAGCCTTCGGATCGATCACCATTCCGTTACCGAGCACGCATGTCTTTCCTTCGTGCACGATGCCGGAGGGTAGCAGGTGAAGGACAAAAGACTGGTTACCGATCTGGACCGAGTGGCCGGCGTTATGGCCGCCCTGATAACGGACGACGATGTCGAAGCGCTCCGCGAGCAGATCGACAATCTTGCCTTTACCTTCATCGCCCCACTGGGCGCCGATGACTGCGATAACCATGCGTTAGAGGTCAGAGATCAGAGGTTAGAGATCAGAGCCTCAGAAAGGCTCCTGATAACCAAATTCGAAGATTCCAAATTCCTGATACGCAGAAAATGGACACAAAACGGGCGCGGCTGCGTTACAGCATGAACGAAACCGCGCCCGCGAAGTACTTAACTTAGGCAGCGGTGGCTGCGCTAATGTGCTTTTCGATCATGCGGGAAATAGCGGCCTCTGATGTTGCGCCGACGACGCGTTCTTCCTCGCGGCCGTTCTTGAAAAGAATCAGCGTCGGGATGCCTTTGATGCCGAATCGCTGCGACACCGATGGATTATCATCGACGTTTAGCTTCACGACGCGGGCGTTTCCCGCGTACTTCTCGGCGACGGCTTCGACGGTGGGTGCGAGCATGCGGCATGGTGCGCACCAGGCGGCCCAAAAATCAACCAGCACGGGTTGATCGGATTTCAGTACATCATTCTCAAAACTGCTGTCGCTAACTTCTGTAACGTTGTCACTCATGAAAAACTCCTTGTGTTCTGCGGTTGATTCGCTTCAGTTCTATGACTGCGGATTACTGTGGGCCGGGGATCTGTTCGTAAAGCTCGATGTATTTTTGTGCCACGGCTGACCATGAATTATCGACCGTCATGCCATTGAGTTGAATCTGTTTCCACGTTTCCGGCTGGTTATAAAAGTAAAGCCCTTCTCGGATTTTTTCAAGCAGGGCGGTGGCTGCATACCGTCCGAACTTAAATCCATTTCCTAAACCCGTTTTCACCTCGAAATTCTGCACGGTGTCGTCCAGCCCGCCGGTGGCCCGCACGACCGGAACCGTGCCGTAACGCATACTGTACATCTGGTTCAAGCCGCAGGGCTCGTACTGGGAGGGCATCAGGAAAATGTCCGCGCCGGCTTCGATCTGATGAGCGAGCGGCTCGCCCGCGAAACCTTTGTAGATGCCCACCCGACGCGGCGCTGCGTCATGCCAACTCTGCAGAAAGTCTTCGTACTCCTGCGCGCCCGCGCCCAGCGCGATAAAGAATGCGCCCGTTTCGAGAATCCCGCGCGCAGCTTCGCGGATCAGGTCATAGCCTTTCTGCGCGACGAGCCGCGAAATGATCGCGATGACGGGACGCTCAGGTTCTTCCGGCAAACCGAAGCGTCGCAGCAGATCGATTTTGCATGTGCGCTTGCCGGTGAGATCTTCAGCGGAGTAATTCGCCGCGATATTCGGATCGGTCTCGGGATTCCAAACGTCGTAATCGACGCCGTTGGTTATTCCCACGAGACGATCGCGGCGCGCTCGCGTCAGCCAATCCAGGCCGTATCCCTGTTCGGGAGTTTGAATCTCCTGAGCGTAGCGCGGGCTCACCGTGGACAGCGCGTCCGACGCGATCAGACCTGCCTTCAACGCAGAGGCCGTGGCGCGCAGCATGAAATCGTCCGTGGAGGACGCGAAATCCATCCACCAAAGGTCCGCAGGATCGAACAATCCCTGATAGGCCATGTTATGAATGGAAAAGAGAGTTCTTGTCTGCCGAAAGAATTTCTCATGCCGTCGCCGCGCGCGAAGCTCGATCGCCGCAAAGCCGCAGGGCCAATCGTTGAGATGCACAACGTCGGGCGCCTCGCCGAGCCGGATCATCAGCGCGACGGCAGCTCGACAGAAAAAAGCGAAGCGTTCGAAATCGTCTTTGTCACCATAGAGCTTGCCGCGCGCGAAATAATAAGGCGCGTCGATCAAAAACGTGGGCGCATTTAGCGCATCGCTCTTCAGGACGCGGATGCGAGGTTGCTTTCCGCGCCATTGAACTTCCAGATCTTCAAAGACGACCCCACTAACGAGTGACTGATCGATTTGATCGTAAAACGGCAGGATTAAGAATGAATCAACATCCGCGGCGTGCAGGGCTTTGGTGAGCGCGCCGGAAACATCAGCGAGACCGCCGACTTTGGCGAAGGGAACTGCTTCAGGTGAAAGAATTGCGACGCGCACAGTTTCGATTGGGGTGCCGTAGGCACGAGATGTTTATAGCTTCGGAATTACTCTTATAGCAATCGGAGCAAACGAAATGCGCACATTTCGTTTGCTCCGAATCATCCCTACGCAGCGAAGGTGCTATAAACATTTCGCCGCTACGCGGCTTACGTTTGCATCGAGGCGAGGAACTCTGCGTTGCTCTTTGTCTTTTCGATTCGTTCGAGCACGACTTCCATCTGCTCAGTCGGCGAGAGCGGATTCAGTACGCGACGCATCACCCAAATGCGGCTGAGGTCGTCTTTCGGCAGAAGCAGCTCTTCCTTGCGCGTGCCCGAACGTTGCAGGTCGATCGCCGGGAACAAACGCTTGTCGCTCAAACGTCGATCGAGATGGATTTCGCTATTGCCGGTGCCTTTGAATTCTTCAAAGATCACGTCGTCCATACGCGAACCAGTGTCAATCAGCGCGGTCGCAATGATAGTCAGCGAACCGCCTTCTTCGATGTTGCGCGCCGCGCCAAAGAATCGCTTGGGTCGCTGCAACGCGTTTGAATCGATACCGCCAGAGAGAATCTTACCGCTGGGCGGCACGACGGCGTTGTGCGCACGCGCTAAACGCGTGATCGAATCGAGCAGAATTACCACGTCGCGCCTGTGCTCGACCAGTCGTTTCGCTTTTTCAATCACCATGTCGGCGACCTGCACGTGGCGAGTCGGCGGTTCATCGAAAGTGGACGAGATAACTTCACCCTGCACTGACCGCTGCATGTCCGTGACTTCTTCCGGTCGCTCATCGATCAGCAGCACGATCAAAGTTACTTCCGGATGATTTTGAGCGATCGAGTTTGCGATCGTCTGGAGCAGCATGGTCTTACCGGTGCGGGGCGGCGAAACGACCAGGGCGCGCTGACCTTTGCCAATCGGCGTCACCAGATCGATGACGCGAGCGGACAGGTTGTCCGGCGTCGTCTCCATCCGCAGCATCTCGGCCGGGTAGAGCGGCGTCAGGTTGTCAAAGAAAACTTTCTCACGCGCCTGCTCAGGCGATTCAAAGTTGATCGCTTCAACTTTGATCAGCGCGAAGTAGCGCTCGCCCTCTTTGGGGGGGCGAATCTGGCCGCTGATGGTGTCGCCGGTGCGGAGATCGAACTTGCGAATTTGCGACGGCGAAACGTAGATATCGTCCGGCCCCGGCAGGTAGTTATATTCGGGCGCGCGCAGGAATCCGAAGCCATCGGGCAGCGTCTCAAGCACGCCTTCGGAGAAAATCAACCCGCTCTTTTCCGTTTGCGCTGCCAGGACTTTGAAGATCAATTCCTGCTTGCGCATGCCGGTCGCTCCCGGCACATCCATACCCTTCGCGACCTGGGTGAGCGCCGAAATTGACATGTCCTTCAGCTCAGAAAGATTGAAGACGTCCTCTCTCCCGTCGCGTCCGGAGGTTCCGGATGTCTCGGGAGGCGCTTCAGCCGTGGCTACGCCGCCTCCGCTCTCGCCGTTGCCGTTGTTTGTTCTTCGTTTGTTTGGCATATCAGTTTTTTGGGCGCGGAACTTTCGCCGCGCGCTTATGCTTCGTTGCTTGTCAGTTGATTTCAAAAATGCCGGTCAAAGGAAATTGTCCGCGCGGTGTGCTGGAAGCTCGTGTGGGGGCTTCCTCCGCTTTGATATTTCTCGCCAGCTTCTCCGTTAGAGGCGGAATCTACAGGACCATGTCGCTGAAGTTTGGATGCCGGTTAACGGGGATTGCGTGGTCTCAGGTCAGATTCGGGTTTCAGCCAAGGCCGGTTGACTTACTGAATTTCCCACTTACTTTCGCTTGGAAGGTTCATTCTAAACAAAAGCTGGAAAATGGCAAGCGCTCGCGGCGGAAAACCACCAGCTAAAATTCTAATGCTTCAAAGACTTTTCGATTGCGCTCCAAAGCTCCTCTCGCCCACGTCCGGTGGTCGCGGAATAAATAATTGGATCAGTGCCGGCAAAAGCCTGGATCAGGCGAGCGATGTTATGACGCAGTTCGTTATTTGAAAGTTTGTCGGATTTCGTAGCCACGATCAAATTAGATCGTTGGTAGTGCTTTAGCCAATCCTGAAGCTGCAAATCATTTTTCGTGGGTTCGTGCCGCGAATCGACGATATGAATTGATAGCACAAGCTGTTCGCGCTTCGCAAGGTAATCCTCGGCCGCTTCGCTCCACTTTTGTTTGACGGCTTTGGGTGCGCGCGCATATCCATAACCCGGCAAATCGACAAACCGAAACTTTCGATTGATTACAAAGAAGTTGAGCGCTTGCGTGCGACCCGGTGTCGACGACGTGCGCGCCAGCCCTCGGACGCCGAGCAGGGAATTCATGAGGCTCGATTTACCAACGTTTGAGCGGCCCAGGAAGGCGATTTCAGGAATCGCGTCGCGCGGCCAATCAGCTTCGGCAAAAGCACTTTTGAGGAATTCGGCGCTCGTGATCTTCATCTGGTCGACGAGCGCCTCCTTCCTGTCGTTTTCAATTGAGCGAGATTACTGACCGGCAGCCTTGGCTTGCTCGGCGCGCATGGCCGCGAATCGTGACATGCGCTCACGCATCTTCGGCAGTTGCGTCTCGATGTCGGGAATGCGCTTAACGACGGTCTCGAGGTTCTTGCAGAAATTCGGATTGTCGAACATCTGGCGAATGGCTTCGAGGACCGGTTCGACCTTCATATAAACGAAAATGTGCTCACCATTCGTTTGATTGAAGAACTCTTCGTCGATGGCGCCGTTGGTGACCATCGCGCATGCCATGTCCCAGTACGAAACAACCATGCGGAAGTGTCCGCTGTGCTCGCCCATCATGGTGGCCATGACATCCTCAACGCCGGTTGGATTGAAAGTGAACAGCCAGTTGCGCGCTTCGCGCATGACGGTCTCACGCCTAAGGTCGTAAAGCTTCAGAATCAGATCTGCATCTTCATGCTTGCCCATTTGTTTTGCTCCTTGGTTGATGATCAAAGCACAAGGCACACTCATGTCTGCCTCGTGCTCACTTAAGTTAATGGAATCAGAAACTGTTTATTCTACTGTTCGGCGGGCGTTTGCAGTCCCGGCGGTGGTTCAGTAGTCCAAATCGGCGGCGCTTTGGTCTCGTCCGTTATCGGCGGAGTCACTTGCTCCTCGAGCGCCAGCGCGATCACTTCATCAATCGTCTCGACCAGGTTGATCTCCAGGACACTGCGCACTTCTTCCGGCACTTCGGGCAGATCCTTTTCGTTGTCCTTAGGCAGAATGATCGTGTCGATGCCGAAACGATGCGCCGCCAGAAGTTTTTCCTTTACGCCGCCAATCGGCAAAACACGTCCGCGCAAAGTGATCTCGCCGGTCATCGCAACGTTCTTGCGAATCGGTTGGCGCATCAATGCCGAAGCCATGGCCGTGGCCATGGTAATGCCGGCCGACGGGCCGTCCTTGGGAATCGCACCCTCAGGGACGTGGATGTGCAGGTCGCGTTTGCGAATGAAATCGAGATTAATCCCCAACCGTTCGGCGCGTGCCTTGATGCAAGTCAGCGCCGCCTGCGCGGATTCCTGCATCACGTCGCCGAGTTTGCCGGTGAGCGTCACTGCGCCACGGCCTTTGACGAGGGTGGCCTCGATTTGCAACACCTCGCCGCCGACTTCAGTCCACGCCAGGCCGGTGGCCAGGCCGATTTCGCTCTCCGCCGCGACACCCTGCTGCCGAAACTTGATCGGGCCGAGCATCTGCTGAACTCGCTCCGCGCCCACTTCGTCCTTGAAATCTTCCGCCACAGTTTCGCCGACGAACTTGCGGGCGATCTTGCGGCAGCATGAACCAATTTCGCGTTCCAGATTGCGCACGCCCGACTCGCGCGTGTAGTGACGAATGAGTTCCAGAATGCCTTCCTCAGTGAATGCGAATTGTTCAGCGCGCAAGCCGTTCGCCTCGGCCTGCTTTGGAATCAGGTGGCGCTTCGCGATTTCGAGTTTCTCGCGTTCCGTGTAGCCCGACAGCCGCAGCACTTCCAGGCGATCCTGTAACGCCGGCGGAATCGTGTGCATCACGTTCGAGGTGGCGATGAAGAAAACTTTCGATAAATCGTATTCCACGTCGAGGTAGTGATCCTGGAACATGTGGTTTTGTTCAGGATCGAGAACCTCCAGCAAAGCCGCGCTCGGGTCGCCTCGAAAATCGCTGCCGAGTTTGTCGACTTCGTCGAGCAGCAGCACAGGATTCACCGTGCCGGCTTTCTTCATCATCTGAATGATTTGTCCGGGAAGGGCGCCGATATAAGTTCGACGATGGCCGCGAATCTCAGCTTCATCACGGACGCCGCCTAAACTGAGGCGCACAAACTTGCGTCCGGTGGCGCGCGCGATCGATTTGCCGAGACTGGTCTTACCGACTCCCGGAGGTCCGACAAAGCAGAGAATGGATCCTTTCGGGTTTTTCACCAACTGGCGAACGGCCAGGTACTCAAGAATGCGATCCTTGATCTTCTCAAGGCCGAAGTGGTCCTCGTTTAGCACTTCTTCGGCTTTCGTCAAATCCTTAATCTCTTTCGATTTTTGTTTCCACGGTACGCTGACCAGCCAATCGATGTACGTCCGCGAAACGGTGCCTTCAGCCGACATCGGCGGCATAGCTTCCAGCCGGTGCAATTCCTGAAGCGCTTTCTCTTTCGCTTCCTCGGTCATGCCGGCTTCTTCGATCTTCTTTTTCAGATCATCGAGTTCGGCGCGCTCATCTTTGCGACCCAGCTCTTTGTGAATCGCTTTGATTTGCTCGTTAAGGTAGTACTCTTTCTGGGCCTTCTCCATTTGGCGCTTAACGCGCGTTTGGATCGTCCGATCGAGTTGGCGCTTCTCAAGTTCAATTTCCAGGATTTCAATTAACCGCGCCAGGCGAGCCTGCGCCGAAAACATTTCCAGCAACCCCTGCTTGTCTTCAACTGAGATTCGCAATTGCGACGCCAGAGCATCAGCCATGTGCGAAGGATCGGCGTTACGCATCGCGGTCTGCAGCGCATCAGGCTGCACATCAGGCGCCAACCGCAAATGCTGTTCGATCAACTGCGCGATCTTCTGGACCAGTGCGTCGGTGCGGACGCCTTCTTCACTGACGACGGGCGCGCGCCGCACGGTGGCGGTAAAGGCGCCGGCATTGTTCTCAACGCGAATCGTGGTTGCGCGTTCGCGGCCTTCGACGACGACTTTGATTTGACCGTTCTCCTGTCGCTGCGATTGCAGAATTCGCGCGATCGTTCCCACCCGATAGATTTGCTCCGGCGTGGGCTCATCAACCGTGGCATCATGCTGGGTCGAAAGAAAGATCGTGCGATCAGTCGCCAGCGCCATCTCGAGCGCACGCACAGATCCGGGGCGACCTATCTTGAATGCAACTTTGGTGAAGGGAAAAATTACGACATCGCGAATCGGCACCATTGGATATCGGGCGATGTCAGCAGGGGTTCGGTCTGAATATTCTTCCATGATTTCTTACTGCGGGCGTGAAACGCTGAGCTGAAGCTCCTGAAAATGGTCGGGCTACGGAAATAAATGACGAATGCGACCGCTCTCCTAGCTTTTTTGAGTTCGGCCAGCCCATCAATCGGTTCGGCTATTAGGGCAACCTGCCGCATCCGATTCTTGACTGCATCGATTGTAAACCATTTATGAAAACCGTGCTACCGAATGCTGGAAAATATTGAAGTTTTCCGGGCACATCCCGAATGAACCCGATCAATGTTTGATTTCGCCCCGCAAATTCAGGTTCTTTACCAGCCGGTGTAGATAATTTGGATGAATTCCCAGGATTTTTGCCGCTTCGGTATAACTCCCGTTCGATTTCTTCATCGCCTCGAGAATCATTCGTCTCTTAGCGCCGGCCACGTTCTCGTGGTAGCCGGATCCCGTTGAAATTCCATCAGAGGAATTCACATCGAGAATTGCCTCGGGCAAGTCCTCTGGCAGGATATGTTCTGCCGTGCCCATCACCACTGCGCGTTCGATTGCGTTTTCTAATTCACGCACATTGCCTGGCCAGTCATAACGCCGCAGTCGTTCATGAGCTTCGGCTGAGATGCCCATAATGCGACGGTTGCAATTGTCCGCGTGCTTGGCGGCGAAATAGTTCGCGAGCATGGGAATGTCGTCCTCGCGTTCCCGCAGCGGCGGCATTTTCAACTCAACTACGTTGAGGCGGAAGAAGAGATCCTGGCGAAACGATCCACTCTCGATCGCTGAGTCGAGGTCCTTGTTTGTCGCCGCAATTACCCGGATGTTGGTCTTTATAGGTCGCGTGCCGCCAACCCGTTCGAATTCGCGCTCTTGCAGCACGCGCAAAAGCTTGGACTGCAACGCTGGTGAAATCTCACCAATCTCATCAAGAAAGATCGTTCCGCCATCAGCAATTTCCAAACGGCCTTTCCGTTGATTCAAAGCGCCCGTAAAAGCGCCTTTTTCATGGCCGAACAGTTCGCTTTCCAGCAGTGATTCGACCAGAGCCGCACAGTTCACGGCGACAAAGGGCTGGCCCGCGCGCCGGCTATTGTTATGAATAGCGCGCGCCGCCAGTTCTTTTCCGGTGCCGCTCTCGCCCGAAATCAAAACGGTTGACTCAGTGGTCGCCACGCGCGCGATGAGTTGGTACACCTGCTGCATCAAAGCGCTTTCGCCCACCATGCTATGCGCGAGATTGGCTTCACTTAGCAGCCGGTGATTCTCGTGCTCGAGCCCTTCGACGTGACGAATATTCTCGATAGCGACCGCGGCGATGGCGGCAATGGCGGTGAGTAATTGCAAATGATCTTCGTCGAAATGAACATCCGGAACATCTGTGTCGAGATAGATCACTCCCAACGATCGTGCCTGCATGACGAGCGGCACACACAAAAGTGACCGAGAATGCGCCGCGATCAAGCTGTCAGTATTCATCGCGTCGTTCTGAGCCGTGTCACCCACCAGCATGGCCGCGTTGTCTTTGAGCACGCGCCGGACGACGGTGCTGCTAACCGTAATTTTCTGGTTTGGTCCCAAAACGCGGTCGAGGCCAAATATCGACGCAAATTCACGATCGCTCCGATTTCCTTCGTCGGTCAGCAGAATGGCGCCGTGCTTTGCGGGGACGACTTCAAAGATCAAGGTGAGCAGCTGCTCGTGCAGTTCGCTCATTCCGTGCAGCGAGTTAATGGCCGTGCTGATCTTCATCAACGCGCAGAGAT
>Ga0134121_10001595_pt1 | contig 21153 bp, 20 predicted proteins | sample KB301_FD_96463 | JGI IMG/M metagenome (GOLD analysis project Ga0134121, IMG submission 96463) | Terrestrial soil microbial communities without Nitrogen fertilizer from Kellogg Biological Station, Michigan, USA - KB3-0-1 | ecosystem: Environmental > Terrestrial > Soil > Unclassified ... | reverse complement strand
GCGGATTTCCCGTGGCACGCACAAAGTCGGCATAGGCCGCGTTGGTCACCGCACACGAGGCCAGCCGGAATGCATCCACCCACACGCGATGAACTGGACGCTCGTTATCCTGGCCTGTCTCCGATCCCATCCAAAACCATCCTTCTGGAACGCGCACGAGTTTGGGCTCGACCATCTTGGCTCGCGGGGACGGAATGGATGGAGAGGACATGAATTGATAGTTTAGAGCGTCCGTCGGATTCAGGTCCGATGGAAATTCAGTTCCATGGGGAAGTGGAAAACAAGTTCCATCGAGCTCCTTCAGCTCCTCCCCCTAATGCTATCTACTGCATTATCAGACAGATACAAAAATGTCCCAACGGAGCTCCACATGCTTCTATACCGGCAGCAAGGCACGAAAAGTAAGGATTTCTGATCCACCGGATAGATTTATGAAACTACTCTTGAAAGTGTTCATTGGCGTAGCGGTGCTGCTGACCGTAGCCTTTGCCCAGGAACCAAAACATGCTGTGGTTGCGCAGGAACCTGCTACGCCGTCCGCTGCATCCCCAACGCAGATGTTCGCGACGGGCTCGCCGCCGCGACCCGCGCCGATGGTGCAACCGAAAGCCTTGCCGCCATTGAATCCCTCCTTGGGAGAGATTGCCCGCAAAGCACGCGCCGCCCGCGCGGTAGCCCCGAAGGCGCAAGTGGTGATGGCCGACGACGCTCCGCCGAAAGAGTAAAACACCCCCACCTCGGATTCACGATCATCTCGACTCGCTAAAACGAAATCGCCTCAAGGATCGCCGCTGCCCACAGCGCCAATTCCTAATAGACTGTTTCCACCGTCAACACAGGTCCATGGATGAAGGCCTCGACAAATTCATCGACCCTGGGAGCTATTTTTCGCCAGCGCTGTCCCCGCTGCCGCCAGGGAAGAATTTTCCTCCACTCCATTTTTCGGGGTTTCCCCAGAATGTGCCAATGCTGCCCTATCTGCGACCTCAAGTTTCAACGGGAGGAAGGGTACTTCCTGGGCGCCATGTACATCAGCTTTGGCTTGGCGCTCGTGATCATCGCGCTGATCGCGGCGTTGTTGTGGGCCATCACAGGCTGGTGGATTACGAAAGACGTAATCTGGGCAGTTGTATTGTTCCTGCCGCTGGCCCCGAGCATTTCCCTCTTCGCGCGCGTCCTCTGGATTTACCTGGATCAAACCTTCGATCCCGAGGCTCCACCACCAGCCACGTAGGGGCAGATGGTGCTTACGAAATCAGCGTACTTCGGCGAGTTGTGTGCGCAGCTTGTGGGTGGCGCGGAAGAGCGTGTTCTTGATCGTGCCTTCCGTCGTGTTCAGCATGCCGGCAACCGTGCGCAGCCTCATACCGTGGTAGTGCTTCAGCTCGAACACCATCCGTTCGCGAGGCGAGAGCCGACTCAGGGCACGGACGATGGATTGTTGCAGTTCGCGTCCGGCGAAGCTTCGCTCCGGACTGGCCGACGGACTGTGATCGGGCATGCGATCAAGCAGATCTTCCGGCTCGCCATCTGGTGACATCATCGTATTCATGTCGCGGCCGCGGGAACTCTTCTTGCGCAGGTGGTCCAGACAAAGATTGGTGACGATGCGATAGATCCAGGTGTAGAACGAACACTCGAAACGGAAGCGGGCCAAATTGATGTATGCCCGCAGAAACGCTTCCTGATAAATGTCCTGCCCATCTTCCGCAGAGCCAGTGAGATGGATGGCCAGCCGAAGCACGGCGCGATCGTACTGCCGCACCAGTTCTTCGAAAGCGGCGGTGTCCCCCTGCTGGGCCTGACGAATCAGCGCGGAATCGTCCACGCGGATCGGAGCGCCCGCTCTGGTCGGAGCCAGCGTCGAGCGGTTCAGGCATGGCGCCACACGAATTTTGCCACTCTCAGACATACTCATATCGCTTTACCCAACGAACTTGTAACCCGTCCCGTGCACCGTAAGGATGAAGCGAGGCTCATCCGGCTTCGGTTCAACCTTCTGGCGCAGGCGGACAATGTGCGCGTCCACGGTGCGCGTGGTGGGGAATCGGTCGTAACCCCACACCTCCTCGAGCAGCCGGTCGCGGCTCAGCGTCTCGCCGGGATGACACAGAAAATATTTCAGCAGATCGAATTCCTTGGATGAAAAATCCATGGCTTCGCCACTGCGCAAAACCTGGCAACTTTTCAGGTCCACTTCGACTTGGCCGAATGAGTAGCGCTCCTGCTCTTTCGGAACGGTCTTGGCGCGGCGTAAGACCGCCTTGACCCGGGCCAGCAGCTCGCGGATGGAAAATGGTTTGGTCACGTAGTCATCCGCGCCCAGTTCCAGCCCGACTACCTTGTCCACTTCCTGGCCACGTGCCGTGAGCATGATGATCGGCACCGAAGGCCGTTTGGCTTTGAGCTGCTTGCAAACATCGAGACCGCTCATGCGCGGCATCATCACGTCGAGGATGACAAGGTCGGGAGCTTCCTTCAGCGCGCGTTCCAGGCCGGCCACGCCGTCCGGAGCGGTGATGACGTCGTAGCCTTCGAATTCGAAGTTGTCGCGCAAGCCCGCCACCATGTTGGGTTCGTCTTCGACAATCAGGATTCTGGTCATCGCTAGTCCCTGCCGCTGCCAAACTTTACTGGAGCCGAAAAACTGCGCTGAACTATCCCTAGCCGTTCGCTGCCGCCTGCAGTGGTGTCTTGACCGGCAGCACGATGGTGAATTTGCTGCCCTGGCCGGGCGCGCTATCCACCGCAACCTCGCCGCCGTGGGCCTGCACGATATGGCGCACAAGGGAAAGGCCCAGGCCGCTGCCTTTCGTGTTGTGTACGAGCGGATCGCCCACGCGATAGAACTTCTCGAAAATCTTCTGCTGCTCCTGGTGCGGGATTCCAATGCCCTGGTCCACTACTTCCAGCTTCACCGACCCGTTGTCGCGATACAGGTTTACGCCGATATACTTCCTGTCCTGCGAGTACTTGAGCGCGTTGTTCACCAGATTTAGTAACGACCGGGCCATGGCCTCGCGGTCCACCCGCATGGGCGGCACTTCGTCAATCTTCTCCTCAAACTGGAAACCGCTCTGTTCGAGCTGGTAGCGATAGGAGTCGAGCGTGTTGTGCACCAGTTCGCTCATGTCGGTTTCGCGGAAGTCATATTCTTTGCGCCCAGCCTCGATGCGGGAGAAATCGAGAATGTTATTGATCAGGGCGGTCAGACGTTCGCTCTCTTTGCGGATGATGCGGTAATACTCCTGATGTTTGTCCGGACTGGTTAGCCGCCCCATCTCCAGCGTCTCCGCGTATAAGCGAATGAGCGACAGCGGCGTGCGCAACTCGTGCGAAACGTTGGAGACGAAATCAGACTTCAGCCGCGCCAGCGCCATTTCCTTGGTGACATTGCGATAGGTCAACGCGATTCCACCCGCCAGCACCAGAGAGAGCGCAGCCAGCGTGAGGAAGCTGATGCGGGCGAAGCGCTCCCCGATGGCCGCCAATGTGGTTCCTTTAAGCTTGATGGCCAGGGTCAATAACGGGAAAGCGCCTTCGAGGTTTCGCTCCACTTCAGCGGCGCCGCCATCCCAGCCGCTCGATTGGGCGAGCGCCGCGGATTCGTACTTGCCGCGCAGCATCATGACCGCGTGGTTCTTGTCGGTCTGGGCGTCGCTCACATTGCGACTAATCACGTCATCCAGCATCTCGGGAAAAAACTGGTCTTTTAAATAGTCCGCATCCAACGCCACACCACCGATTACGGCCGACCCTTCCTTCTCTCCTCCTATCACAAAGAGCGCGGTTGATTGATAGGCTTTCTTGTCGCCACGCGGCACCCACTCCGCCGAAAAGATGTAAGGCGATCCCTTTTTCTGGTTGTGCGCCAGTTTTTCAGACATCTCTTTGAAGTCAATCTTCAGCCAACCGTCGAACATCTTGCTCAGATAGTCGGCCTCCTCGCGAAACCCGCTATCCTTCATCAGCCGGTCGGATTGAGAACGAAATACCATCCCCGTCTGCGGGGAATAAATGAATATGTGCGCAGCGTAAGGGTGAGCAGCCAGGATCTTGTCGAGTGTGGGCGCGCATGCTTGGCTGGGCGCGGGGAGCTCGGTGCGCACATCGTCCACCAGTTCGTATGCCTTGTGATTGATCTGCTTTTCCGAAATGGCCAGCACTTGGCTGAAGTCGCGCTGGATGGCCGCCTCTACAGCGCGGTCGCGCTGAATATGGACCACGTGCCATGCGCTCAGAATCACCAGCGCGGCGGCGGGCAAGATGACCGCGAGCTCTAGGGTCAGGAGCAACCGGGTCTTCTCGTTTCGCCGTTTCGTTGTCATTGTTGATCCCAGATTCAGGGCGGTGTGCTCTCGGCCCACGACCAACATAGTCAAGCGGGGCGTGGGCGGTGTCAATCAGGGGTAAAAATACGTAAAAAGTTGTGAACTGATTGATCAGGAAGGTTCAATAGCAAAAGCAGCCCCGGATTTCCAAGGATTCACAGCCATAAAGATCTGAAAGCAAAAAGATCTTAAGCCGTGAAGATCAGTGGAAATCCGTGGCCGGGTCTCGGTTTTGCGGACGGATTTACGGCAGTCTGAAGTCAACCGTGACGAAAGTCTCTGCCTCGACTGCGCGGCCATTGATGAGGTAAGGCTGGTAGCGCCACTGCTTGACGGCGCGATACGCCGCCTCGCCGAGCAGCAAAGAGCCGCGCACCAGCTTCAGGTCCTGAATGTTGCCGTCCCGGCCGATCCATGCCTGCAGCACAACCGGACCCTGCAAGCGTGCCCTGACTGCTCGTTCGGGATAGTTGGGCAGAACTTTCTGCAGCAGCAAACGGCGGGAAAGGTCCTCGGATAGCGCCACCGGCTCGAGGGCGGCGAGAAGCGATGGAGTGATCCGTTCCGCAACGCTGCGCATGCTTGCGCTCTGGACTTGCGACTTCAAACTCTCCGGAATCCGACGGATCGCGCTTGCGGCCACGGGTTGCGGGCTTGGCGGTTGGATTTCAGCAGGAACCGGTTGGGCCGGCTCCGCCGCTGTGGGCACTGCGTCGTTTTGATATGGATCTCTGACCGGCGTGATGGTAATTCGCCCAACTGCCCGGCCGGGACGCACAAACTGAGGGCTGCCATTTTCCTCGGCCACCTGAACCGTAGCGGCCGGTGTCTCGTCCCCGTTGGGCCGATGCAACCACCCCTGCGTCCGCTCCAGCACCCGCCCGCATATCTTGGCGACGGTATTCGTCGTACCTTCTCCCCGTAGGGGTTCGTTGAATACATAGCCCACGGAGAGAAATGCCACGGCAATCGCCAGGCCTGGCAACACCCGGCTTCGTCCCTTTTTCAAAAGGATCGACGACGATGACGACGAAAAGGTTTGCTGCGGCGCCTGGAACAAGGTCTGCACCCGCGAGCGATATAGCAGGTCGTCTTCAAAAATCGATTCGGCGGCAACCACGGGGGAAACGCATTCTGTATGGCTTTGGGGAGGGGGGGAGGGCCAGGGACGAAGGCGCGGCACCGAATTGAAAGCCTGGTTTTCCGAAATCTCGTCTTCTGAAATCTCGCTGGCGGAAATCTCGCTTTCAGCGGCCCAGCTTGAGGAATCGCCAGATGTCTCAGGACCCGCCCGATTCTCAATCGGTTTTGCCGGCGACGAACTCATCCTGGTCAACCAGGACTTCATCTGGACGAGAAATGAATCGCAGGTCAGCAACGCATACTTGACTTCATCCGGAACCAGCGGCTGGCTCAAGACCAGATCGGCACCCGCTTCACGGGCAGCGCCGGCGGCTTCAGCATTGGCGACGGCGAGGGTAAAGGCTGAGTGGTTGCCCTTCAGTTCGCGCACCGTCTTCAGCAGGAAGACGGCTTCCAATCCTTCGTTCCAGTCCGAAACGACGACATCGAAACTTCGGGTGGTGATCTTCTCCACCGCACTGAAGATTTCCGGACAAGTCTCGACTTCAAATTCAAGGTCTCTGAAAGCATGACTCAAGGCGCGTGAGGCCTCCTCATCGGAGGAGAACAGCAGAGAGTGTGGCCGCATGTTATGAGAGTAGTTTGGTGGGGTGAGAGCAACAAGTTACGAAGTGCCCGAGCGAGGCCGCTGCGGGCCACGTAACTGCGGGGCCGGTTACCTGTCCCTAAGGACAAGTGTCTACGGTAACCTGCGATTTCATTCCGGCGGCGCTGTTTTGCTGCGGGACTCTGGACCCGGAACAACCTGAAAAAACAGGTCAAAACGCTGAACCAGCCTGACTTCTGAAAAGGGTGCAAGGATCACGGCGCTTAGCGGCTACTCCCTGCGGAATTGTCGTGCTACCGATTCCGGCAAGTCCTCTTCCAATTTCACGGCTAACCACTGCTGCAATACGGATTTCTGCTCGGATGGAATCATTAGTGAACGCAGGCCCGAGCGGCCCTTTCCGTCATACCAGCAGACTTCGGACTCGATTTTGAAGCGCAGCAATTGGCCGGGCAGCGTAAACAGAACTCTCACCTGAGATCCAGGCTTTAGAGAAGGCGATTCGGAGATCGCCAGTCCGCCCTCGCTGATGTTCACGAGGTGGCAATTGACTTCCTCGCCATTGACCTGGAGAGCTGCTGCAATCTCAATCGGACAGCGAAACGAACGTCGCCGCTCGCGCACAATCGATCCGAAAGCGGCTTTGAATGTCCGCCCGACCGAGCCCGCAGAAAGAGGTTTTTCCATCAGGAAATTCGGCTGGACCTCGAACCTGGCTGAGTTTCCGGGTTCCGTGATGGCAAAAGTCACAGCCGTTCGATTGGACGGGGAAAGACGGACCTGGCCGAGCAGTTCGTCTGCCTGCGCCAGCCCAAGATCAACGATGATAGCTTCGAATTTCTTGCGGTTCAGCAGGCGAAGCGCCATGCTTACGTCAACACAAACCTCGGTCGCAATGGCCAGTTGGTGCATGCCCTCGGACAGTTGCTGGATGATGGCCGACTCGGCGCACACCAGAAGCACGCGACCCATCGCAGTGCCGGTTCCGCCAGTACCACTCCCAGCCGTGCCAGTCCCAAAAGAACTCATCCCAGAAGATCCCTCCGCGAGCGCACTGTGTTTGCTAGGTGGCTGCTAGATTGTCCACTGAAATGAGGCGGTTGCGGATTAAAATCCACTTCGTCGGAAAACCGGAATGGGGAGGCTGGAACGGTCGTAAAGCCGGAACCGCCCTGGGCTCAGTCCACGACTACTCTCTTCCGTACCGGTCGGTTCGGCGTTTCGTGACTGCGATCGGGAGCCTGAGTACCGGCCTCCGGACGCGCGTCCAGGTCGAAATGAGTGGTGTAGTCCTCGGCCACAAAATCATCGTCTGGTATGCGCCGCTGACCCTCGGCTGCGAGGTTCGATGCGTTGGTTGAGGGTCGAACTTTCGAGCCGCTCTGGATCGATGCGGCGTCACCGAAATTAGACCGCAAGCCCGGATTTTTACTATTGACCGTTGGGACGTCCCTCGAAGGCAGTATCGTAGGACGACCTGCCAACAGAACCATGGAGAAAATCGATAACGCGGCGATCATGGCGACCGGCTGCCAGAACCGTTTGGGGGGCTCTGCATCCGCCGCGTCAGGTTCTTTGGAATGGCGAGTTTGCTCCGCCGGGAAGACAGCGCCTTGCCCTTGCCGTGCGGCCGCCTTCCGCGGGGATGGCACGGGCAACCCAAGTACAGCGGCATGGTTGTTACTCCCGGGCGCCCCGTTTCCCGGCGGCAGCGAAAGCTGCGAAGCCGCGAGCGCTCGCACCCCAGCCTGGCTGGCCACGAAACCAAGACTGTCAGGCGCCGGAACAACCACTGATGTTGAACGCCGCTGCCCAGGGGGTGCCTTCGCTTCCACCGCGGCCGCTTCCCTTACCCTACCTGCCTTGATGAAATTCCATATCGCGGCGTCGGCTCCTAGATGCTTCTTGATGTCTGCGAGCGGAGGTGCGCCCCGAGATTCCGTGCCCCTGGCGCCCCCTGGTCCTTTGAAAGGTTCCAGTCCCGGCAGCTTAAGGCCGGCCAGAGCAGCATCTGCGGTCATCACCAGTACGCATTCATCGGCAGTGATCTCGCCCGGTCGGAACGATTTGACATGGACACCGGAAGCCTCCAAAGCCTGGGCCTGCTCCGCAGAAAGAGGTTGGATTCGAGTGATGTAGACGAGGGAGGGCATTGGGAATATTTTTGGAATGGCCCGTGCAATCGAATTGCCAGTCAGACCGCCGGGACTAACCGCGCAAACGATTCAAATGAAGAGCAGTAAAATCAGCCGCAGGCTTACAAGAATCGACAGTGTACAAAACTTTGCAGGAAAGTGCCCACACGGGATCTCCCGAGCTCGATCTTTCATGAAAAATTGACGTTCAGTACCGCTTGGGCAAACCCTGGCTTCCGGAAAGTTCGTTCAGCGCGGAGAGCGCCACCTTTTGCCGGCCGTCCGCACCAAAATTTGAGGGATCGAGCCAGCGCTCGAAATTGGCCTTTCGTTCCGGCCACTCCGAATTGAGCATGGAGAACCATGCCGTGTCGCGATTTCGCCCTTTGACGATCATGTGCTGCCGGAAAACTCCTTCGAAGGTGAAGCCGAACCGCAGCGCAGCCCGCCGCGAAGGTGCATTGAGGGCATTGCACTTCCATTCGTAGCGGCGGTACCCCAGGTCTTCGAAAACGTGCCGCGCCATGAGATACATGGCCTCAGTCGCCAGCGTAGTCTGTTGCAAACGCGGCGTGTACAGGATGCTGCCCACCTCGATCACCCGGTGGACTGGCTCGATTCGCATGTAGGAAGCGTATCCCACCGCGCTGCCCGTCGCGTTATCCAGGATTGCCAAAAACAGCGGATCTTCCGATGCCGCGATCCGCCGCAGGTGGACGTCGAAGGCCGCGCGATCAGCGAACGGTCCCTCAAACAGGTACTGCCACAACCACTCTCCCGCCTCGCCCTGTATGCCTTCATAAAGCGCGTTACCGTGGGCTTGAGAATCGAGAGGCGTCAGTGTAACCGTTCGCCCTGGCAACGTGGTCCGACTGGGACGCCTGGCCGGGGGGCCATCGACGCGAGGTCCGATTGGCCCTGCAACCTCAGAGTTCGCTAGCTCAGGCCTCGCTGCTCTTGACCGGGCGTCATCCATATTGAGGGTTCATCCTCGCGATCGCTGACCGACCGCCGTCTCACACTATAGTGCACCGAGGTTCCGATTCTCATCGCCCCCTTCGGCCGTTTCTTCCTCTCGCCCAAAGATTTGCCCGCCACCTTTACAAACTTTTACGATCCAGCTCACAACCAATTTCTGCTTTTCGGCGTTCTCACCAGTGCGGAGTAAATCGTTTTTTGGCAGGTCATGCCATCCGGCGTACATTCAACAGGGTCTTCAGAAAGGCAAGCCAGTGAAGTTCAGCTTCCACCGTGTTGCGGCTTTGAGCGCGATCGCAGTCCTGAATCTCGCGGCCCTGACCTTCAGCACGGCCGTGGCGCAATCCGCAGGTGCGAGTGCAAGCCAGTCGAAAAACTCTTCTATCGCCGCCGCCAATTCTGCCGACGAGCCGGTGACCACCATGTCGGTCAAGGTCAAGGTAGTGAACGTGCTAGCCACGGTGCGGGACAAACACGGAAAGATTGTAAACGGCCTGGCCAAAGCTGATTTTACGTTGACCGAGGACGGACGTCCGCAAACCCTCAAGTATTTCGCCCGCGAAACCGATCTGCCGCTCACGCTGGGCATGCTGGTGGATACCAGCATGAGCCAACGACGGGTGCTCAACGAGGAACGCGATGCGAGTGAGAGCTTTCTGGCGCAAGTGTTGCGCGAAGACCAGGACAAGGCTTTTGTCATCCACTTCGACCACGAAGTAGAACTGCTGCAGGACCTCACCGCATCCCACGAGCAATTGCGATCCGCGCTCGAGTCCCTGCAGCCTCCGCAGTTCACGCGCACCAACAACGGAGGCGGCCCTGGATCAGGCCAGGGACGTGGTTCCGGCCGCCGTGGCGGCGGCACTCTTCTCTACGACGCTGTCTACTTGGCTTCCGACGAAATGATGAAGAAGCAGCCTGGCCGCAAGGCGTTGATCGTCCTCTCCGACGGCGTGGACATGGGCAGCAAGGAGAGTCTTGAGACGGCAATCGAGTCCGCCCAACGCGCCAATACCATTGTCTATTCGATCCTGTTCAAGGATGACGAGGCATACGGTAACGGCGGCGGCGGTTTCGGCCGGACCGGCATCAGCATTCCTGGAATGGGCGGGCCTGGAATGGGCCGCGGCGGGATGGGTGGGGGTCGCGGTGGGCGCAGGTTCCCGGAAGAGCATGCCGACGGCAAGAAAGTGCTGGAGCGGATCTCCAGGGAAACCGGTGGGCGCTTGTTCCAGGTATCCAAGAAGGAGCCGGTCAACCAGATCTATTCTCAGGTTCAGGAAGAGCTGCGCAACCAGTACAGTCTGGGCTACACACCCAATCCGCTTGAACCCGGATACCACAAGATTCAGGTGGCCGCCACCAAGAAAGATCTCGTCGTCCAGGCCCGGGACGGATACTACGGAGACAAATAAACCTCAGATATCTGCCTGAGGCTGCCAGGGAACCACCTTCTGGTTCTGTTCCCTTTGCATCTCCTGTTCCCGGTCTTTGAGCTCGCGCTCCACTTCGCGCATCTCCTGCTTTAGCTCTTCCTGATGCTCGCGCAGTTCCTGAGTGGCTTCCTCAATGCTGGGTCTCGCTCTTCGGACCTCACGGATGGCGCGCTCGATCTCAGGCCCCACGCGGGCCATCTCGGATTGCACCTCGCTCAGGTCAATCACAGTTTCAGCGTCAACCTCAGGGGCCTCGAGAGTCTCGTCGGTATCGAGCAGCTCCGACTGGTTGCGTTCCGGCACGGTCAGCGTGAGGTTTTGTTCCTTCTTTTCCCGAATGATGCTGACCGTGACTGTGCTGCTCTTGCGGCCGTGCATGGCGTGCGTAAAATCGCCGCTGTCGCTGATGGATTCTCCGTTGACTTTCACAATCACGTCGCCAGCCCGGAATCCGGCTTGCTCGGCGCGACTGCCTTTCTCCACGGAGCGCACCAGCACTCCCTTGCCATTTTTGGCGCCGAAGAAATCTCCCAGCTGGGGAGTAAGATTTTCGACCATCAATCCGCTGCGTGCGGAGGAGTGCACGACGACGATAGAGACCGGCATGTCCATCTCGGGAACAAATGGAGTGGCGTTTACCGACGGCATGGCGGGCATCGCAGGTATCGCCGGCATCGCGGGTATCGCGGGCATGGTGAAGTTGAATGACTTGCCCCGCCCGCCCATCGCAAAGGTCTTCTTACGATCCGCCAGTTGCGCCTTGAGGGTGACCAGCTGGCCACCGCGGCTGATGCCGAGAGTCACCAAACGTCCGGGAGGAATTTCGCGGATCATGCGGCGTAACTGCTCCACGCTCTCCACCTGGTTGCCGTTCAGGCTGAGAATTACGTCGTGCTCTTTGACTCCGACCTTGCCGGCGGGAGCATCCTGATCGACGAGCGTGACCTCGACGCCGTGTTCTTCCTTCAGCTTCAGATCGGCTAGGCGGTCCGAGGTAACATCGCGAGTGTCAACGCCGAGATAGGATCCGCCGCCGAAGTCCTCGCTGGAGTATCCGAAGGCCTCGCTGAAGGGCTCCTGCGAGCACAGCTGCCCTCCGGTGGCAACCGCGGCCAACATCGGCAAAATCAGTATGGCGAGGATTGATCGACGCATGTTCGTTTCTCCTCTTTCTTGAGGGAGGCCGGGTGGGACACCCGGCCTCCATCAAACCCAAGCTCAGCGGCTGGCGAGAAAGGTGATGTCTCCGGTCGTTGTGCGTACCTTCAGCGTCGGGCCGCCTCCGTTCAAGTTGCCCTCGGCGGTGGCAGTACCCGGGCCCCACTCGCCCCCTTCAGTCGTAACTCGAATCTCAGAAAAATCAGAGCGGATGCGATGGCCGTTCGCCAGTTCGATGGACGCGCGAATCGTAATGTTCAGCGTAGGCGCGAGATAAACCGTGATGTCGCCGGCGGAAGTCTCCAGCACCGAATCCGTGCGGTCCGCTCCGGAAACAAACTTGGCCACAATGCCCCCGGCTCCGGTTTCGGCTCGCGCCGCAGGTACCCCGTTGAGCGTAATGCTGCCACCGCCGGTTTCAGCCTTCACCGCTCCCGTCGCCGAGCTAAGACGGATGCTGCCGCCGCCGGTTTCAATTTCTGCCGGGCCCGCAATCTCGCCCAGATCAATGCTGCCGCCGCCGGTCGTGACTTTCAGCGGCCCGGAGCAGCGCTGCACTTCAATGCTGCCGCCGCCGGTTTCGAGCACGGCGCCCTGCATGCCTGAGACCACCAGCACGCTGCCGCCGCCGGTCTCCGCGTTGATCTTTCCTTTTGCCGAGTCCACCTTGATGCCGCCGCCACCCGTGCGCAGCGTGATCTCGCCGCCCACGGTTCCAACGTCAATACTGCCGCCGCCGGTTTCGGCACTAATGATGCCGCCGATATCATCCAGGTGAATGCTGCCGCCGCCAGTTTCACCTTCAACCCGGCCGGCGATGCCGGTAGCAGTGAGATCGCCGCCGTCAGTTTGCACCTTCACCAGATCAGTTCCGCGTGGAACGTTAATGATGAATTCGCTGGAGGAGCGGCGTGGCTTGCTGCCTTCCCATTCGCCCGTTACCCAGGCTGTGTCTCCGCGGACATAAACGCTGATTTTGTAAGCTTCGAATTCGCGGCGGGCCTTTTCTTCTGACGAGGCATACGAATGATTGCTGATCACATAGCTGATATTCTGCTGCGAACCGCCCGCAACCCGCACCACGCCTGAGTCCACTTTCACTCGCAGATTTCTTGCAGCCGCCAGGGAGCCGGTGATCTGCCGCGACCACTTGCCGTTTTCCTGATAGACCCGGGTCTGTTCTTCGGGGCGCGCCTCCTGTGCAACCGCCAGGGGCAGTACCAGCAGCAGGAGCGCAACGATTTTGGATATCTTTTTCAACTCTCACCTTCCGATTTCTTTGTTCCCCACCGAACGTCGTTCCTAAATCAATCCATCTCAATCAATTTCTGACATCTGCGAAAGCACATTGCGCGCCTGGGTGCGGATGTAAAGGTTCTGATCGTTCTCCGCCAGCTTTTGCAGCACCACGCGCACGCTGCTGTCGGCGCGGACCGGTTCGAGCAGATGCAGCGCCTGCGTCCGCAAGCCGGGGTTGGAATCGTTCACCAGAGCCTCCAGCACGGCATCGCGCACGCGGAGGTCGTTCTTTACATAGGACCCCAGCCCCTCGATCGCCTTCAGCCGCACGCCGGGGTTCGAGTCATAGCGCAGGGCATACAACAGCGCCTCGCGCACCCGGGTATCGTTTGGCGTTTGCGTCAACAGGTCAACCGAATCCATCCGCACGCCCGAGTTGTAGTTGTTCCGGGTAGCGAACAGCAGCAACTGCTGGATGCGCTGATCGTTGAGCGACCCTTGCGCCTCTTGCGTCGAAACTGTGTTGTAGCGGATGCTGATTTGAGATGAGCCAGGCTGTTGCGAGATGGATTGGATACCCGTGATCGAAGATTCTGTAGGAGTGCCCGCAGCGGAAAGGTCGACCGGATTTCGGCCATTCATCACTTGATAGGTGGCCCCGATTCCGCCGCCAAAACCCACAATGAAGATTGCCGCCGCCAGGGCCGGAGCCAGCTTGATAGGACGCAGCCACGCACCCGGGTCAAACACCAGGCGCTGCCAAAAGCCGCCTTGCTCGGTGGTTTCGAGCTCTTCCTGCAGCCGCATGCGCGACGCAGTAACCAAATTGGGAGAAGGCTCCTGCACCGGGAATTGGGAGAGCGTGGCATGAAGCTGCCGAGCCGCTTTCAGTTCAGCCGCGCAATCAGCGCAGCGCGCCACATGTTGCTCCAGTTCATAACGAGCGTCGTCAGGCAGCTCGTTATAGATATGAAGCAGAATATTTTCCTGAACCCATTCGCATTTCATAGTTTCACCCCTCCGCAGGGGAGGTGTAGGACGGACGCCCTTGTCCGTCGCCTTTGATTTGTTTTCTCTGCCGCCCCGCGGGCGGCCTGGACGGGCGAGATGCCCGTCCCTCCATCAACCTTCTTCATCGCATATCCGCCAGAGAGCCACGCAATTTTTGGGTGGCCCGGAATAAGGTATTTTTTGCCGTTTCTTCCGTCGTATTCAAAATCTCGCCGACAGTCCTTAATTTCAGCCCCTGGTAATGCTTCAACTCAAAAACCATCCGCTCGCGCGGCGTCAGCTTGTCCAGAGCATGGTTGATGCGCTTTCCCAGCTCTCGCCTCATCAGGTCGCGCTCGGGGTTGGCACCCGCCCTGGCGTCGGGAACCTGCGCCAGGACGTCGTAAGCCTCGCCCTGAGCATCCACCGCAACCGGGGCGTCTTCCTTTCGCACCTGCTTCTTCCGCAAGTGATCCAGACAAAGATTGGTCACGATGCGGTAGATCCAGGTGTAGAAGGAGCACTCGAAGCGGAAATTCCCCACGCTCTTATACGCCTTCAGAAAGGCATCCTGATAAATGTCCTGGGCCTCGTGCTCCGACCCGGTCAGGTGCATGGCCAGGCGGAGGACAGCCTGGTCGTAGTGTCGCACTAGCTCCTCGAAGGCGGCGCGATTGCCGCGCTGCGCTTCGCGGACCAGCAGCGTGTCATCAATACGAGCTGAACTTTGCCCAGCCATTTGGCCCCGAGTCAGGGCGTCCTGGGAATGGTCGTTTCGTTCCACCCCGCGATTCGCGTCCGGATGCGAACACCCGCCAACCGCTAGATGTACTGCCCATGCTTCGGCCGGCATCTTCAGTTGTCCTCGACTAAGCCGGGTGCCTTGCCGTTCTTCCCGGTTGCATAGCTATGGACGTGGCAGCAAAAGAACCGTGAGCATCGATTATAGGAGTTTGGCCCTGTCCGTGCATGGGCTTAGTGGGGTACTGCCAAACGGGATATCCAGCGTTCCGGCAGATCACGGCGCAGCAGGTAATATTCGTTTTCCGGGCGATTGTCCTGGAGCGCGGGGGCGGCGGGAGCGCCGGAAGTCATCTGATCAAACACCAGCTCCCGGCTGAGAATGATGGCGAACTGGTCCTCTGGCTCGGCTTCTGGCCCCCATTCGACGAGGTCCTGCGCCGCCCTGGCCGGCAGGCGCTCCGCCAGTTCACGCGGCGTCCGTAAGACGATCGGTTGATGGCTCGCCAGGAAATGAAAACCCTTTCCATCCAGCGCACCAAAAAGGCGAACATAAGGGAAAGATTCCTGCAACGCCCGGGCGACAGCGGCTTTCACTACATGGTCTCCCGAGGGAAGCCATTGCTGCAGGATGCCGCCCGACGCCAGCCTGCGCCCTATGATCGAGTAGAACTCTTTCGAATACAGCAGACTCGTGCCCGCGGCTTCCACCGGCGGCGGCGGGTCAATGGTGATGACGTCATATTGCTCCGAAGTGCGTTCGAGATAACGTCGGCCATCGTCAATCACTACGCGGGACTGGGGGGATCTCATCAACTCCGGCCCATCGGAATGGAAGTAGGGGAACAGGCGCGGCACGCTGGGCACCAACTCCACAGCCGTAGTTTGGATGTCCCACGAAAGCAGCGAGCGATAGGTCGTGCCCATTCCGAAGCACACCACCAGCGCGCTTCGCGGAGTGTGCTCGAGGAAGGCCAGCGGCAGGTGCGCCATCATCTTGGTGACGGGAGTCAATTGGGTAATCCCGATCCCATTCACTAACAGCCGCTTGCTCATTCCGTCTCCGGTGGCAATCACCGTTGCCGTGTCGTCGCGCAGGATCTGAGACGGCACAAACAGGTGCTCGAGGTCTTTGATGGTAAGCACGCCGACAACCGCCAGCGCCGCGAGCGCGTAGGACAGCTTGCGCTGCAAAGTCTGGGTCTCCGCTGTTTCGGGTCCGACCGACCATCGAGGCACCAGGCCGATCATCAACCAGGGAAGCGCGAATGAGAACAGCACCCATCGTTCGCTCATCAACGGCAGCAGGATGAATCCCGCGACCAGTGGCCCCAGGATGCAGCCCACGACGTTGACCGCATAAGCTTTGCCCGCCCGATCGGGATCGCCGCCCGACCAGCGGTCCACCAGCATGGGAGTTACGAATCCCAAAATCGCCGAAAATGGCCCGATGCCAAAGACCAACCGCAGCGGCGCCGGATAAAAACTTGGCACCCGCAAAAAAGGGCTGGCCGTAAGCACGGGCAGGAGCGCAACAAATCCGAGCGCGCCCCAGACCAGTCCTCCTTCGTGATCGTGGGTGCGGCTCCAGTAGCGGTACACTCGCGATCCCACGAACGTCGCAGCGAGATATACGCCGAGAATGGACGCGAAGGCATACACCACGGTGCTGAGATAGGGAGTGAACTGGCGGATCCACACCACCTCGGCGCCCATGCTTGTAAGCCCGGTGAGAAAAAGCAATACCAGTGGCTTGTTGCCCGATAGCGGCCGGATGAATACTCGATCCACGGCAGTTCCTAGTGACCGCTGATCATTTCCTTTTGCCGACGACCGCAAGGTCAAACCCATGGCCAATACAGACAGCAAACCATTCAGCATCGCACCGATTCTGAGTGTGCCGTGAAATCCGTAAATTTCGATCAGCAGCAAAGGCACGGTCGCACCCGCCACCGCGCCCAAGACATTCGCCAAGTAAAGAAAGCTGAAGGACCGGTGGGCTTCCCGCTGAAAACTCCGGTTGATGGCCAGCATGGCCAGCGGAATCGTAGCCCCCATACAAGCGCACCACGGAATCAGTGTCAGGGCCACCCACGCGCCGGAGAAGAAGTAGTAGGCCGACGACGAGGAAATTGCAGCGCGCTCCAGCAAGTGTCGTCCCCAGAACAGTTCGGCGGGTACAGCCAGCGCGGAAAGCCCGATCAGCAACTCGGCAAACGCGTAGATGAGCAGCGCGGGAATCCTGATTTGTTCTCCGTGACGCCGGATGGCGCAACCCGCTCCCCACGAGCCCAAGCCGAGCCCGGCCATGAACATGGAAAGTACGATGGAGACCAGCGCTGTAGTGACGCCGAACTGCGCCATGGACAGCCGGAGCCAGACGATTTCGTAGAGGATGCTGCAGAATCCAGAGACGAGGAAGAAGAGGAAAAACCAACCCATCAAGGCGCCTCAGGAAAGGCATTCTTTGCGTTCTTTGCGTTCTTTGCGTTCTTTGCGTTCTTTGCGGCCTTTGCGGTTAAGATTTTGATTTGATTTGCGGGAGAGATCAAAAGCTGTAACCGCAAAAGTAAGCAATGACGCCGCAAAAGGCCGCAAGAAAAACAGCGCGGAAACCTACGCCGCGTGCCGTAGACGCGTACTTATTCCGCTCCTTCCTTCTCTATGACCACTTTCAGATGAGTGGTCACGTCCTTGTGCAGTTTGATCGGCACGGTGAATTCGCCCATGGTCTTGAGCGGCTCGTGGATCTGAATCTTCCGGCGGTCCACGTCAAAGCCCTTCTTCGCCAGCGCGTCCGCGATGTCGCCGGAGGTAACTGAGCCGAACAGCTGATCGTTTTCGCCCGAGCGCCGCTGGAAGGAAACCGATACGCCTTCGAACTGTTTGGCCAGAGCCTCGGCGCTGGTCTTTTCCTTGGCAGAGCGCCGGACGGCAGCAGCTTTCATCTGCTCGATAACGGCCTTGTTGCCTCTCGAGGCCTCAATGGCCAGCTTGTGGGGCAGCAGATAGTTGCGTCCAAAACCTTCGGCAACTTTCACCAAGTCGCCGCGTGAGCCCAGCTTGGGCACATCTTCCTTCAAGATGACTTCCATGGAATGACTCCCTTAGAAATTCTTTTGGCCACGGACTCTCACCGATCCAGATCAGGGAATAAAAAAATCCGTGAAGATCCGGACCGATTCTTTTACGATGCGCGTCCGGCAAACGGCAGCAGCGCAATATTCCTCGCCTGCTTGATGGCCAGGGACAAACGTCGCTGGTGCGGCGTGCACACCCCGGTCAAACGCCGCGGGACAATCTTGCCGCTCTCCGCCACGAATTGCGCCAGCAGCCGGACGTCTTTGTAATTGATGGCCTCAATTTTCTCCACGCAGAATTTGCAAACCTTCTTGCGCCGAAAATACTTGCGTCCACCTTCGCGGCCACCACCCGGCCCGCCGGGACGGGGAGGACGCCGTTCGCGATCGCCAAACGAAGGCCGGTCGCCAGACGGCCGATCTCCACCCGCCGGACGCTCTCCACCAGAACTTGCTGCCGTTGTCGTTCTACTTTCTTCAGCCATGATGCTCCTTAAAATCAGTCGTCAGTCTTCGGTCATCAGCAAACCAGTTGTCACCGATCTGAAGACCGACGACTGGGTTACGCTGTGACCGCCGCCGTCTCTCCGCCGGCTTCTGTGACCGGGGCGGGTGGCGGGGTTTTGCGCTTGGCGTCGCGGATCGCCTTGATCTTATCCAGACGCTTTTGCTCTTCATCGATGCGCACGGTGATGAACTTGATCACCGGTTCGGTGACGCGCAGGCGGCGCTCCAGTTCGTGAATCAAACCACCACCACCCTCTACCGTCAGCAGGACATAAATGCCGTCGTGAAACCTGCGAACCATGTAGGCCAGGCGGCGCTTGCCCATTTTTTCCACGCTCTTTACGTTTCCGCCTGACGAGGTGACTGCGGTCTCGAGCGTCGAAATCAGCTTGTCCTGTTCTTCTTCCACCATGTCGGGGCGGACGATAAACATCAACTCATAAGTGCGATTCATTTCTCTCTCCATCTTTCATCCGCCACCGATTCTCACGAATCATCGCGAATCAAAATTCGAATCCGCGCTCATCCGTGTAAATCCGAGGCTATTTCTCTTCGGGCTCTGCCTTCCGGTTGAAGCGGTTCATGGCCGCAGCCGGACCTTCCTTCAAAATCACGCTTACCGCTTCCGCGGCGCTGTCCAGCACATCGTCCACTTTCTTCAGTTGCGACTTGCGAAAAGGAGTCAGCACGAACTTCACGCCATCCGCGATCTTTCGCTCCGGCGAAACTCCCAGCCGGATCCGCAAAAACTCCTGCGTGCCCAGCGCCCCAATGATTGACTTCATGCCATTGTGGCCCGCCGAGCTGCCCCGCTGCCGGATGCGGATCGTGCCCAGCGGCAAGTCCAGTTCGTCGTAAATCACGATCAGGTCCGTCTCCGGCCTGATCGCGTGCTTGGCCACCAGTTCACGAACCGACGTGCCGCTCAAGTTCATGAAGGTCTCTGGCTTGGCCAGCAGGACCTGCTCGTCACCCATCGCCGCACGGGCCGTGAGCGCACGACACTGGCGATTTCTCACTTCCACGCCGCAGTCATCCGCGATACGGTCGATGGTGAGGAATCCCAGATTATGCGGCGTGAACTGGTATTCAATGCCCGGATTGCCCAACCCGACAATCAGTTTCACGCCTGATCAATCCGCTCCCTCACCGAGCCACGTGGGGCCCGCCGCCCTCGGCTGTCCAGTGGAGCGAAGCTCGACGGTTTACGCGCCCGAACTCGACCCCAAACCACTGTCGAGCTTGGCTCGACCGGACAGATCCTCGATCGGACAGATCAAAGACCCGACCCTACACAGTCTTGCCAACGCCCAATTATTTCTTCTCTTTCTTCTCGGGCTTCTCGGGCTTCTCCGGCTTCTCGGCAGCTTCTGTTCCCTCTTCGCCTTCGACTTCCTGCTTGCCCTTCTTGATGACTTCGGGCTCGGCAGGGGCAGCAGCGGCGTCCGCGGCAACCGCATCTGCGGCCGGCGCGACTTCTTCCTTGACCGTGGTGATGTGGGCCACGGGCTGGTTCGCGTCGGTGAGGAAGTGGATCTTCTTCTCGTCGTGCGTCAGGTCCGAGACCCGCAGAACCTTGCCAAACACCAATTCGCTGACCTCGGCTTCAATGGCGCTCGGAATGTCGCCCGGCAAGCACTCGACTTCCACCTCGCGCAGAATCTGCTCCAGGATGCCGCCCTGCTGTTTCACTCCGGCAGCTTCTCCCTTGAGCACGATAGGCACGCTGACCGTCAGCTTCTGGTCCATGGCAATGCGCTTGAGATCAATATGCAGGAGATGACTCTTGATCGGCTCATACTGCCAGTCCACGATCATGGCCTTGGTGCGCTCGCCGCCTTCGACCGCCAGATCGAAAATGGTGTTGTGCCCAGTCGCGGAGTGCAGAATACGCGTGACTTGGCGCGGATCGAGCGTCACCGTCAATGACTGCTTGCCAGCGCCATAGAGGACACCGGGGATCTTGCCGCCCATACGCACCCGGCGGGCGACATTCTTGTTGCCCGGGGTTCGCGGTTGCGCTTCCAAAACATTGCTTTCCGTTGCTGTTGCCATAAATTTAGGTCCTATAAGAACAATCTGCTGACGGACGTCTCTTCGTGAATCGACTGGATCGCGCGTCCGATCAAACCAGCGATGGTAAGCACCTTGATTTTCGGCTCCCGGGCAGCGGCTTCGCTCAGCGGTATCGTATTAGTTACGACTACTTCAGAAATGCAGGATTGCGAAAGGTTCTCCACCGCCGGACCGGAGAGCACGGGGTGCGAAGCGCAGGCAAAAACTTTGCTGGCGCCGTTCTCCACAAGTGCGCTGGCGGTTTTCACCAGAGTTCCCGCTGTGTCGATCAAGTCATCAATGATCAGGCAAGTACGCCCGTTGACGTCGCCGATGACGTTCATAATTTCTGCCACGTTCATCTCCAGACGGCGCTTGTCGACAATGGCCAGAGCTGAATCCATTTTCTTGGCAAAAAATCGCGCGCGTTCCACACCACCCGCGTCCGGGGAGACCACCGTCAGATTCGGCAAATTCAGCCGCTTGAAGTAGTCCACCAAAACCGGCGACGCAAACAGATGGTCGACCGGAATGTTAAAAAATCCCTGCAACTGCGGCGCGTGCAAATCCACGATCAAGGCCCGATCGGCGCCGGCCGTGGTCAACAGATCGGCCACTAGCTTGGACGAAATCGGCACCCGCGGCTTGTCCTTGCGATCCTGGCGGGCATAGCCGTAATACGGCATCACCGCCGTGATCCGCTCCGCCGAGGCGCGCTTCAACGCGTCAATCAGCAGGAGCAACTCCATCAAGTGACGGTCGCCGGGGTTCGAGGTCGGCTGCACCACGAACACATCGGCTCCCCGCACATTC